>Ga0255048_10000682_pt1 | contig 25305 bp, 47 predicted proteins | sample JV7_2_2_MG_FD_183619 | JGI IMG/M metagenome (GOLD analysis project Ga0255048, IMG submission 183619) | Seawater microbial communities from Jervis Inlet, British Columbia, Canada - JV7_2_2 | ecosystem: Environmental > Aquatic > Marine > Inlet | place: Canada: British Columbia | collected 2016-10-06
TTTTTCTATTTCGCGTAGGCTTTTGCCTGAGTCTTTGTAATAATTAAATAGCATTTTATCGTACCAGTGCCAATCTTCTTGTGCTTTCAATATCATCTGGTCAAACCTATGCTGCGCTTGTTTCCATGGTATATTATCATCTTGTTGTATTTCTTGCACGTTACATAGTGAAACCTTCTTCATTTTCGCTATGTCTTTTCGGTGGGTAGCGAAGGTGTTTCTAAGAATAACAAACATGAAAGCGTTATTCACTTTTCCATTTGGTGCTATCTTCTCAGGTTTAGCATACTTGTATATACGTATGTACGCCTCTTGCACAATATCCTCAGAAGTGCCATTAGCACCCATAGATTTTACTATTGACACCCACTTATCATGATTCTTGGCTACTTCTTTTAAGACTTCGTTCACACATCAAATATACGAATTATAGCTAAGTGTGTTTCTTTATTATATATTTCGTTGAATGCCTTTACTGATTCTTCGCGGGTTTGAGAACGTTTATACCCTCCAACAGACTTAATTGCTCTTTAATTGTAATCGTATCCTAATTTATCTTCGAAAATTTCCATGCTTCCTGCCTCGTTCTGTTTGCGTTCTCGCATTTGGTCGATCTCGTATTCGATTTCTTTTAGTAGGTCAATAGTAAAGTTGCACTTCTCTAGTCGCTTTGTGCTGGTAAAGAAGTCAACGTCTATGGTTCCAGTGAATACGTGACTATCTTCGTTGTACCAGTTTGGCTTTACTTCTGCTATAGTTTCGTCGGTTTTAATGAGTATGCGATTGTTTTCGGTATAGCATGCTAGGTATTCGCTTTCGTAGTGTGGTACTTCTAGGTAGTTATACTCACTACCTTTTAGCTTCCAGGCCGTTGCGTGGTCTAAACTTTGCGTGGTCGATACTGGTTTCCCTTCGATTTTTAGAGTGTATATTGTCATGGTCTTCTATTTAATTTGTTTCCTCAAAGATACTACTGCTACTCTGGTTGTTTTCTAGTATTGTGTTGAGCGGCTTGTATTCTATATGAGTGGCGAATCGACCACAACCCCAACTATATGCAGTATGTAAACGAACACTGTTACTGCTGCTATAAGTATAGCTGTTTGCATTGCAAATTTGAGTATTGCTTTAGTCATTGGGTGTGGTTAAATCTTCAAACTTCACCCATTCACCGTGGTCGTTTTTTTCCTCAAAAACTAACCCCTCATTGCGCCCCATGCCGCCTTCGATGTCGTACCTATCTAGTTTTTTGGTCTTCTCTGTTTGAATCCTGAATTCGATCTCCCTTGCAAGATTTCGTGTTTCCCCGGCGGTGAATTTGGTTTGCGCTGGTTCTCTATTTTCATCCATTAGCCAATCGTACACTCGTTTGATTTCCTGCTCGCTTTTTTCTGCGTGGTAGGCTTCGGCGTATTCCTGCATTAACTCAGATGTTAACGGATCACTAGTAGGGTCGTTCCAGTTGTGATTCTCCGAGTCGTTAATTAGTCGCTTTTTTAAAAATGCTCTTGCTTCTTTACTCATGCTGTTTCTATTAATTTGTTAGTCATTCTTTCCGCTACTTTTCTGGTGTGGTTTCGGTGTGCGCGGAGTTGTTCACGATGCTTGAAGCCTTGCAGTGAAGTTAGCAGCCTTTTAAACGATCCGTCAATGTCTTCGGTTGTGAATAGTTTAGCCCCTTCTGCTTCCATTTCTTTTAGTTGCGATGGATTCAGTCCTAGTATCGTTAAAACGTCCTTGGGGTCGATTGATAGTACAAGCCTATACAGATAAGCCTTTGCTATTTTGTTGTAGTGCTTTGGCTTGATCATGTGGTCAATTGCAGTATCCAATTCTTTGCGGATGCTTGGAGCGGTGAAACTCGGTGCTGATTTTAGTCTTTTAACTTTTGGTTTCATCTTCGTCTGTTTTGGTTTCACATTCTTCATTTAGCTTTTTAACTAGCTCTGTAATGTTAAAAGCAGCGTTTGCAAATTCTTCAAATTTTCCTGTTAATACTTCAATTGGTGTTTTCATCGTTATTTGTTTAAAATTTGGTAAAGCTCATACAGAACCCATCCCTTGTAGGCTGTCCCTAGCAAGTGCATCCACGCATTATATTTTTCTAACTTCTTGTTTTTTCCGTGCATACTGATTATATACCCCCATACTATCCATCTAAGAATAAAAACGGTTGTCATTATTGATATTAGTATTGTTGTACTTATACTCATTTCAGTTGTTTTGCTTTTTGTTTGTACTCGGTGATTAAATAGATTAAGTATTCGTCACCTTTTTTCACCTTGGTTTTTTCAATTGTTAGCCGTTGTATTCGTTTGTCGTCGAACCCGTAACGCTTTTGCAGAATATCCTGGAGGGGTTTAACTGGATTATCTATGTCCGATGCTGCGGATGAGAAACCAAACTCGTAATACACGTGAAGCGCACCGTCTGGTATCTCGATACTCGGCATAAGCAAAAGCATATCACGCTCGTACTTTTTATAGGCTGGCGTTTTGAATCGCTTGCCTTGCCACACCGCATTAACACTCAACGGCTTTATTTCGATTCTAGGCATTCAGTCCTTGGATCAGTTCGTCGATATACTCGCGGCATAATTTCACGCGATCGTGTACGGATTCGATAAACTCTGCATCGTATTCGAACGGAAATTCTTTTATTCTTAGATATTCGGGCTGTCCGGAATAATCTGCGGGTTCGTCCCATTCTAATTCGTCTGGTGTGTTTTGTAGCGTGTACACTAGTTTCGCTTGCACCTTTTCTGTTAGGCACATATACCCTTGCAATTGCATCCAGTACGATTTATCTACGTCACTTTCGAATAACGGAAACGTGAAACAATCCCAACTTGCTTTCATATCGTACACGGTATCTTTTAGAATCAAATCGGGCGTTCCTGTAATGTATTCAGTTTCGAAGTATTCCACATTCTGCAATACGAATCCAAGGTCGCGTTGTTCTGCGTAGTATTCAATTGCCATGTTTTCGACTTCGATACCTTTCGACAGGTATTTAGACTTGATATTCTTTTCGATTCCGTACAGTTGCTCCTTTAGCCATTGTTCGCAATAGCTTTTGCACGTCTTCGATAGTGTTTCGGATTTGCTTCGAGGGTTGGTCATTATCTGACTAATTGCCGAGCATCGGATTTTGAATGGTTTAATCTGCATTTGTGATGAGTTTTTCGTTTTCGGGTGTTAGTGTGTATTGTTTCTTGATTTGATCGATCGTTACTTGACCAGAAGCTAGAGCGTCTTTTGCTCCTTTCCATTTCGGGTGCTTTGGATTGAGTTCTAACGACTTCTTTACGATTCGTAATGCATCGTGAACCTCTCCGAATGCCTTCACTTTTTGAACCGTAACCTCGACCTTGCTACCTACCCATTCCTCAACGTATGGCGTGTCTAATGATTTGGAAATAGTTTTCAAGTTAGTAGAGTTCATTATCATTGGCTTCGATTCCTGAAACATTACCGTTACGCATTCCTCTTGACCGCCTCGACCGTCATGTACCATTTCTTTCTTTACATTGGAAATAGTTAGCACCTTGTTTTTGAATACGCCATTATCGTCGGCTAAGTCCCAACTACCGAGGTAGTCAGGATTCCGTAATTTTTTAAAGTGTGTTTTACTCATAGTCTTGTGTTTTTCTTTAAAAGTACTGTATTAGCACTGTTTGTTATTGGTTAATGTGATGGGTGGTGGATAGTCGGGATGAGTGGTTATAGTTGTAAATAAGATTTGGTTGGATTTATCTTTGTGCCATTTGAACCCTTTTTAAACTTTTTTAAGGCATTCTCCTTATTTAAGGCGGATATATAAACAAATCCCGGTTTCATTACAACCTTTAATTCTGAAGAAATTCGGTTTCCTTTCTTCCATATCGGATTAAAAATATACGCTGTCTTTTCATATTCAGCTTCAACAATAGTTAAAGATGTTGGACAAACCTCAAAAAGAGTATGATTTTCATGTGGTATTATAGTTCCCTGATACACATACTTAAACTCTTGTTTTTTCTGCTGTCTTATCTCTAGCTTAGTTTTCTGTTTAACAAACCTACTGGCATCTAATTCTTCCATTTCTCTATTCTTTTAAGTTCCAGTTAAATTCTATCCCGTTTCCTTCGTCTAGGTCGATCCCAAAGTTTAGAAAAGCGTAACACTTTACATACTCTTTAAAGTCCTGCATTTGTTCGTGGTGAAGGTCGTGAATAGAAAAATGCTTCATGCCTTCACTTTTACCAAACTTCATCTTTAAGAGTTCGTGTACGCTATCTTTGGAGACTTTCGCACCGTGATCTGTAAACTCTTGCCAGATACGGTCACGCATAGCGAAGTAGTACTTCTTATCCTTTGGGGTTGCTTTCATACTTCCTCTTCTATGTGTTGTGGTAGTTCCATTTCAAGTTTTCTTTTTCAATACCGATACAATATCTTCCAGCCTCAAAATCGTCCCTTACCCATTTAGCCATAAAGTCAAATTCTCCTTTTCTTTCAACTCTATAAACCATTCCTTCTGGTTGTTCTTTACAAATAACTGAGTGATAATGTGTCCTTATGTTTAATATTTTTAAAGATTCCTCTATTGGAAATGAGGATTCCCCTTGAAGTATTATTCTAGGAGTTAAAACGTCAGTTTTAGTAGTTCTTGTTACTAGTTCACCGTGAGAAGTTCTTTTATTATTCGGATTAAAAATATCAAAAGATACAAATGGATGTAATAGTTGGTACTCTAACGAGTGTACTTGGGCTAACCACTCCCCAACAATTCTTTCTCCTTCCTCTAAAAATTGAAATCTACACCTTTCTTTGTCTACCCATTCTTTGAACATGTGATGCTGTTCGTAAGGGCTAGAACTTGCTAAGTAACCTGATCGAGTCAAGCATACTAATTTACCGTTCATACGTGCTATACCAACATTACTACCATCATATTTTTCAGTTACAATGATGTGATCATTTTTATCTCTTGACTTCTTAGTTAAAATATCGTTCTGACCTTTATGAATGTATTTGTCATGATGACCTAATTTTGAATCTAGAAGATGTGGTATACTTCCATAATTTTTACGTCCTAGTGGCTTCATAATCGTTTTTTCTTTTAAAGATACCGTTACTACTACGGTTCTAGTTTGTAATTGTGTTGAGTGGTTCAGGCTAGGGATGGACGGTTAACAGCTTTCGATTATAAATGTCCCTAAGTTTCTTTTCCTGAGACAACTCTTGAATCATTCGCTTTGTCTCATTGCCGTAAATTTCCGCTTCACCTTTTGATAAGAATAGCGCGCCGCCTCTTCTTTCAATATAAAGCTCCATTTCTTGGATTTTAGCATCAAAATATTCAACAATTTGCCTGTAGTCCATACCTTCCATAATCATTCATTTTCGTTTGTAATTTCATTCTTTTTGTAGTGCGCTATATCGTGCTGTTCTTTTTCTATCGCGGCCTTGACTTTTAGTAGCTTATACTTTTTATCCATCATGTATCGGGTTGGCTTGGTTGGCTTGTCCTTTACCAGCTTGTCCAGAGTCGCGATAATTACTTGGATCGTTATCCGAACATCTTCCGTATACTCTCCTTTTGATATTTCTAGCGGCACAGGTTCGTCTGGTATCGAGTCCATCCAGTTTAAAAGCCACCCGCGTAGGTCTGGGTACTTCATTGCGATATATACATTCCACCGTGCTGGTGATGGTTAATATGAACACCTCTTTCATACCATTTTTTACGATGCGCTTCTAGTCTGTCAAACTGCTTGGTGTGCTTTAAGAATTTAGCACGAACCAAACACATCGGACTGATCGCGTAACATGCTGGGTAAATTTTATCTGTATGACATTTCATCCTTTCACTTTTTACGTTGGTCGTCGCCAACTTGGTTAATACTAAATCTTTATTTTCTTTTCAATCGCATCATTTACAACCTTCAATGCGGTTTGCCGCCTCCATTCGTTACGGTCAAAACTTAAACCTTGCAAATAGTCTGGTATTGGTAAGTATGATCTTTTTAACTCTGCGCGTTTTTCCTTCTGCTGGAGCATCATTTGTCTAGCATCTTCTTTAAACGCTATCAACTCAGTATCGGTATAATTAGTCTTTAACGTATCATATAACACGTTGGCGTGGTACTTACTGCCTTCGAATCCGTTTCGTGAATTACGATATAAATCCACTGCCTCACCGTAGAACTCATCGACCTTTGCTTGCTCCTGTTCTGGCGTCTCGATTTTCCGTTGTCGTTCCTTCTCTTGCTCAACTTCCAATGCGATCTTACTACGATACGCTAGATAGGCGTTAAAAACTTGACTAAGGTATTTGGCTGTAAATTGCCCAAAGTGCTCTAAATCGGCTTTAAAATCACCCGCAATCGCCATTTCAAACGCTATTACTAACTCGCTTGATGTGTAGTTCGCTAGTCTTCTACGGCAAAAGTCTATTAAAAGTTGTGTTTCTTCCTTCGTTGGGTACTGCTCAGTGCGTAGACCTATCAAAATAAACACCCGTCGAAACGATTGGTTCAAAGGCTCTACGTTCTGCAAGTTGCGAATAGTAACACCGCTTACAATCTCGTACTTAATCCGCTCCCCAATTTTTAAGGGCTTGCATTCGGTCTTCGCCAGTTGGTTTCTTTGCTGTTCCATTGTTTATATTGTTTCGTTCCCATGTTCGTACGGCTGCCTTCCAATCCTTCATCTTGTTCTTTCCTACCATCCAACCGTTAGACGTGTAGTGATCGTGCCACTGTTGAGCGTTTATACCTTTGCCTCGCTCTTGACAGTAAGAAAATACTTCATCTAAGGTAGGAGGTTTAAAAACTTTTCGCTTTGGCGCTTGGGGTTGTTCGTTAGAACTCCCCACACTATTAGTATTGTTCTTTGTTCCTTGTTCTTTGTTTAATTGTTTATCTATACTAACAGTGCCTTGACTCTGCTTTGTACCTTGCTTTTGTAGGTGCTTCGACAGTGCTTTGTCTAGTGCTTTTGTAGGTGCTTTGGTATTTTTTACAATGGCAATTATATTTGAACTGTACTGATTTTTTGATGTTTCCACCATTTCAATGAATCCAAAATCAACCAAATCTTTCAATCCTTGTGAGTATGTTCTCCAGTTCTTTACGCCAATCGCTTCCATTACCATTTGAGAAGGAAGTCCAAACTTTTTCTTCCATCCTAAACGGTTACAATGCTCAATAGCGAAGAAGTATATAGCGTAGTGTATTGGCTTAACCTTGTCGGGGTTCTCAAAACACCAGTCTGTAAACGCTCTGCTTAGTTCGTAACTATTCATCTGTAATCAATATATCTTGCTCCTTTCCTGCTGTTGCAACTAGAGCAAAGAGTTTGTAAATTACCAATTCTATTGGAGCCACCTCTCGCTATAGGTACAATGTGATCCAATGTTAATTTGGAATCAGTGCCGCAGCATAAGCAATACTTATCACGACTAAAAATCATTAACCGAATATTCTTTTTTCCTATAAACTTTTGTGCCTCCCTTCTGGGCGCGTTATATAGATACTCGTCTAATTCTTTCTTGTTATTTCTACCCGTCCTTAATAGGTGTTTAATTAATCCAACTTCATCAGGGGTGACACACCGTAAACGCCTTAAAATAGAAAGGTTTTTCGTTTGAAAATTAATCTCATCTTGATCCAAGTATGACTGTCCATAACTATGATGTATTTGCCATTTTATATTAGCTATTCGATTCCATATGTTGTCAACAATCTTTTGCTTAGTTTCGCAAAATCCTTTTTTGTCCTCAGCCACTTCTATTGATTTAATGTCTTAATATCTCCGTCTGTCTCAGGATTGTATGGCTCCATATTAGATGAAATTGGATCTATCGACCCTGCAAGTTCATCACAATACAAACCCAAAGCTTCTTCTGATGTTTCAGCTTCAATTTCATAAACTTCAATAATTGTAACTAGTTGCGTTCTGTCTTCAATTTTAAATTTTTGCATAATAATGTTGTTAAATTAAAAAAGGCTTCACAATCCAATCGCCTCTTACCTCGATTTTCATGTAAAGCCTCAATAACTTCTTTAAGTTCCTATAATGTAAGAGGGGAACTAGACTATAAAAATACTATTTTTTATTTGCTCTTTGCTCGTTTATCGCTACTTTTTTGAATAACTCCGACTCAATATCCCAGCCGTAATTCTTTTTAATTAGATAGTTCATATATTTAATTAGAATAAAGTTAGCATAGAGTTTTCTTCGACTGCTGCATTGTGGTTCTTTTCGTTTAATTTAAAGTAGCTTTCTTTTAGTTCAATGCTTATTGATTTTCTACCCATTTTTAACGCTGTAAAACCCTCTGAACCGACACCTCCAAAAGGACTAAACACTGTATCCCCTTCATTACTATAAAGGTGTAGTATACGTTCAATAGTGTCTAGTTGTAATGGACAAATATGCTTTTCATCATTACCATCCCTAGCAGAACGGTATTGAAGCGTCCGTGAATAATCTACATCATTCCAAACAGGGGATGCGTACTTTTGCCATAAATCAACTGGTAAATAATCGCTACTATTCGGATCTGTATCTTGATGCGTTATTGGTGTTTCGTTTTCTCCTTCGTTTCTAAAAAATAAAACGTAATCAGGAATACCAACGCGGCTCATTACTGAATCCTTTTTAATCGTTTTATGCAACAGTCCTAATGCCTTTGTTCTTTGCATTTCTGTTACTGGATTCTTCCAAATGGTTGTGCGTGCATGGTAAATAAAACCTTGAGAAGTAAACCAATCAACCAACATTCCGCTAAAATCTCTCAATCCAATAAATCCTTCCTTACCTTTTTGGATTGGTAAATCCATACAATGTATGGCAACTATTCGACCTGGTTTTAATACGCGCTTAATTTGAGGGATGAGATATTTAAAGTGCTGTTCAAATTCATTATAATCTGAAACGTTACCCATATCTTCCTCTTTATCTGAATAGACATACAACTCAGCAAAAGGAGGACTAAAAACACAAACATCTGCGCTATTATCTTTTAGCTTTTTACTTTCTTGAACGCAATCACCATTTATTAAATGATAATCTTCTGTTTTTATATCTTTGTTATTTACCATGAATTTAGATTTTGATGTTCTATAATCTGTATTTGCTGAATACATAGACATTTCCTTAATCATTTCAAAATGTCTATCTTGCTTTTCTAGTATTGTTTTTCTTACGTTTACTTGGCTCTCAGGAACAAGTAAATGAACTTTTACTTTGTTCTTTTGCCCAAAACGGTAGCAACGTCTAACTGCTTGATAAAATGCTTCAAATTTAAAATCATATGAAGTAAATACCATATTATGACATTGTTGATAGTTCATTCCAAATGATGCTATTGATGTCTTTGTTACAAGTGCTTTGAATTCGCTTTTCGCAAATCCGTTTAGGTGTTTTGCTTTAAATTCAGCACTATCAGAACCTTGAACATTAACTGAATCATTTAAAACTTTATTCAGTTCATTTGCTTCGTCATTTTTCAATGTCCAAACGATCCATTGTTCGTCTGAATTATTAACTAATTCAACCGTTTTGTTAATACGCTTATCAAATGATCTTTTTAAGTCTTTATGTAATTCAGTTGCACTTACAGCTACATCGCCAAATAATGTGTTAGTATTATTTTCAACTGGTATTATATGCTCAATAAACTCAATTTCAGGCAAATTATATCCATCTTCATCAAATCCAATAGTGCATGGGTTATCGCAAGCCATAGACCATTTACAAACGTAATTCCAGAAAGGGTCTTTAGCGTGTTTTCGCAGTCTCCATTTTGAAGTTTCTCCGCCATCATGCACAAAGAACATAGCCAACATTTCAAGATAAGACATTGCTCCTAAAAACTCACTATGCTGCCCTAACTCCATATGGTCGTTTGGCGAAGGTGTAGCCGTACAAGCCAACTTATAAGGCGTATTTTCAAACGTGTCAATTATTAGTCTTGATAGTTTTCCGTCTCTACCTTTTAAAATTGAACTTTCATCAAGAACAACACCAGAATACTCGCTAACATTAATATTCTTTATTTGGTCGTAGTTGATAATATCAATCATTATATCTGTATTTTTATCGAAATAAGATTGTATTTCAATTCCAAACTTTTTACCCTCTAAAACTGTCTGCTCAACAACTGCTAATGGTGCTAATATCAGGACTGGTTTATCAGTTTCAATAGAAACTTGATACGCCCATTCTAGCTGCATTAACGTTTTTCCAAGTCCGCAATCAAAAAATAGAGCAAACCTCCCCTTATTTAATGCCGTTTTAACGGTGTACTTTTGGAAATCAAATAGGTTTGAGTTTAACTGACATGCATCAACGTCAAATCCAGACTTTATAAATGATTTCTTTTTTGTTTTTAAAAAATCCTTGTAATTCATTTTGTTCTATTTACCCATGTTACATTAATCTTGTTGCTTTCTGTTCTTTTTTTGTTTAGGTCACGAATGTAACCCTTTAAGCATTCTAGTCTTTTTTCCATAGTTTTTAAATTAAAAAACCCCAACAAATCCAACGGCTCTCACATCGTTTTCATTGTCAGGGTTAAAATTAAAACCTTTGTTACTATATTGTGAGAGCGTAACAAATACAAATATAAAGGTTTATTCTGTTAATGTTTCAATTTTTAAATCAAGTTTTTTTACTTCTTTGTAAATCTTTTCAGAGCATTGTTGCCAGTACTCATGCTCGTTGTCATCTGCAGAGGATAGAGTCAAATTCAAATCGCGTTCAATTATTCGTTTTAGTTGGTTGTATTGTTTTTTTCTTTCCCTTACGTACATAGGGGATGTTTCAAATTCATCAAGTAAATATAATAACGCCTGATTCATTATGTTCATTTCCAAAAGTGTTTTTATTTCTTCCATGTTACTTATCTTGTTGGTTGGGTATAATCATTTTAGTTTGCAAAGGACTGTTCATTATTAATTCAAAATACGATTCTTGCATTTTCTTATGATCTTTAAGTATAATTTCCAGCGCGGCATAAACGTCCATGCCTCGAATCATGTTTTCGATTATAGCATTACACATAGCATCTTGAATATGCTCTTCAATAAACCCTTCACTGAATTTAGAAATTATTTCGTCTCTTTTTTGATAGTAGTTTAATTTATCCATCTTAGTCGTTTTTGATTCTACGTACTGCTGTTAATAAATCCTGGTTCCAGTTGGTGAAGAACTGCTTTCGTCTCTCGTCGTCGATCTGTAGGTAATCTGGGCATGTTCTCAGGTGTTCAACTGGCGGCGTTACCGTTCTAGTCGTTGGCGGGGTGTACTCGTTGTCTTTCATGGTGTTTTAATTTCAAATTGTTTCTTAATTCGCATCGCGTCCGTGATTGTTAGGTCACATATTCTGCTTGCGGTAGCTACAGACACTCCAAAAGTTTCAGCAGCCCAATTCAATACACTAGCTTTTGTTTTGTCTCCAAAGTAATAATCTCTGACAGCCTTCACTTGGATTGCTTGAGTTTCTTGTGGTTTTAAATCTGAATATATTCTCATAGTTAATCGTTTTTAGTTTCTATTGCGTCACTGTCTAGAGTGGTGAATAGTTTGTTGTGTTCGTTTTGACGTGCTTCCGCTTCGATCTGAGCGCGTTTCTTTTGTTCCTGCTCGCACTTATACAGAGTATACATTATAACTCCTGCTACCAGGCTAAATATTAATATTCGAATTGTTTGATTTTTACTCATGGCTTCTTAATTATTAATTCGATCCCGTTGTTCGTTGACGCTTCCAACGTCTGTTAGTGTTTGGTGAATGTTCATATCACTTAATTTTAGTTTTGTCCACAGCGTAGCCGAGGGGGATGAGTCCGAATACGTCGAAGTGGTGTTTGATGAGATACTGAACCAAATAAAATGGCTGATTTGATACATCTTTAAGGTTTAGTCTCAATGTCTTATTGTGATTATCGTAAGTCTCTGAATATTGGTAATTGACAGTTAAAAACGATTCACTCGAAAGCCTCTCAATAATCGTTATTGAATTGATTATTAGGTCACTGTTTTGCTCGGTAAGCAGATCAGTTATTAGTCTAGTGTAATTTTCATGTTTAATCAACTCCGACATGGGCGTGAGAAGGAGCAAGCAATCGCTCCTGTTTGATACTGAAGAATCCTCACCTGTGTACTCCCAAACTGCTTGGGTTTTACCAGAAAACAAATTAGGTTCTAAACCTATTAATTTAAAATGAAGATTTTGATTCCTTCTGTCTACTCCTTCCACCCCGTAAAGCAAGTACGCGCAGTACGCTTCTAGTAGCTGTTGGTCTGTTAGTTGCATTGTTTTTATTTTAAATTTACGCACTTCCTACCGAGGCTTTCACGGTATTGGTACGAACGGTTGGTGTTAGGGTTGAGTGGTTGCGTCGAAGTTGCAAGTAATAGCCGTGTGCCCTTTCTGCCAACACGTAACACTTGGAGCGTTTCCGTGCTTAGGTATTACCATGTTCGATTTGTAGTCGATACGGTAGTCTAAGAACCAACCTTCGAGAATGTTCAACACTTCTTGCTCGGTGGCTGCTTCAAACTGTCCGTTGCTGCTTCGGGTACTTATTGTTGCCTTGTATTTCATTGTCCGTGGTTTAAAAATTTAGTCCGTCTGGATTCTCTCCCGACCAAACCGAGTATAGAAACTCAAAATCCTGGGGCTTGTTTTCGGACTCAATAACTATGCCTTCCGATTTTAAGAAGTACAGAAATTTACTTAAATCTTCCTTGTGCTGCTCTGGTGACACGTAGCCCTGTAGTAACTCGTTTGCAAATTGCTTTAAATCAATAAACAGCTTGTCATCTTCTGGGTAGTCGATTTTAATACGCGCTATATACTTCTCAATTAGTTCGTCTATCTGTTTCATTCTATTACGGTTTTTTGGGATAGTAATTGTTTGGCTCGATCCTTGACGAATTCATGGTCGCTTGAAAACTTGTAATATCGAGTCATTATTTCAAACTCCAACAAAACAGCCTCCATATTCTTTGTTATGTCCATTTTAGTTGGGTTTGGTGTGGGGTTTAAGCCGTTGTAAAATTCTCTTCTCATGTTACTTGGTTTTAATAGCAAGTTTTTTAGCATCTCTTATCTGGCTTAAAATGCTTTCTTCATCTTCCTTGTACGATTTGACATACCCACGAACACGCTTTAAATCGGCTTTCAACTTTCTTATTCCTTGATCATGGTTCTCAAAACTATGCTTCTCTTTATAGATTGCTTCTAAATAATAGAGTATATCCGTAACTGAAACAGATTTTTTTCCTATCGTTTGTAGTGTTTGAATTTCTTTACCTCTAAAATCGATTTTTGTTTTAATTTTACCGTCTACATATATTTCAAGGTTTATATACCTTTTGTCTCCGTAGCTTCTAGGCGCACTTACGTATGTTTTGTAAGAGAAATCTTCTAATACCATTTGAACCTCATTAGACCATGAATCCGGAAGCAAAAAGTGGTTCGTTTCCATTTTAGAAATTAATTCTTCAATTCTTCCTAGCTTTTGTTTTGATGTCATAATATCTTTTTCTTTCAAAGATACTCCACAGATAGCGGAGTTGTTACGGTATTGTGTCGAGTGGTGAGCATCAAGGATAAGTGGTTATTCTTATTTGATGGTTATATGACTAAAGCGTTTGTTCTGGGTAAAAAACGACGGTTTTACTGGGATGTGTATTTGACGGCTATGTGACTAAACGAAAAAAGGGCATCCAAACGGACACCCTTCAAACAAATCAACCCATATTGATTAGGCAATATCGCCTACCTAAAAAACCCCGTACCGAATAGATACGAGGCTATAAACTACCGCTAACACTGTATAAATTGCATAGCAAAAAAAGCTAAGCACCTTATACAGTGCGTTACCCACCATTAAGAGTAAGTTCTTCGCTGTCGCCGCCGAGTTTTTTTATTATTCCTTTTTGGGCAGAATAGTCTCCCCCTTCATAGGTAAATTCAAATCCGCTATCTCTCATACATATTCCAAAAAACTCTTTGTCGTTTGTTTCTAATCCAATACCAGAGTATACTTCTTTCAGAATTAAATCATAGTTAACTATAACACCGTTATTTAAAACAGATATAACCTTTTCAAGTTCTTTAATTTCCTCTGTGTAATTCCCTATTTGTATTTTTTCGCCTTCTGTATTGAGTTTTTTAAATAACTCTAATTTTTCTGTTAATACCTTAATTGTTGTTTTCATTCATCTAAATTTAACGGTGGGTAACACCACCTATAATTAATAAATTTCGTTCCTACGCTTATAGCTAGCGCACCTACCAATATCAATACCTCAAAGAACTATTTAGACCCTGCGCAAACCGTCACAGCATACGCAGGGTTTCACTATTCACTAAAGACTCGCTTGTCTTCACCACCGCAACCCCGCAATCCGAAGAAGGAGGGGCGCTTGGTGTAATATACTTATTAACCTTTAACTATTTCAACCCAAGATTCAAGGGCTTCGACTTGAATTTCATGATCTACATCATCGAATCCAACACCTTTACGACCATTTAAATCGCCCCATATTTTAAAAGCCTTCTCTTTGTGTGGTTTTACTTTTTTACCATTCAAAGTCCAATTGTAATACTCGTCAATAATGTCGTTTTCTTCTTCCATAATTAATTGTTTTGTTTCCTCAAATATAACTACTCTATTTCGGTGCCAGTGTGAATTTGTGACGAACGGTTCAGAGTAAGGATGATCGGTAATAGAAACCCCCCCAACTCGCGAAGGGGGGGTAGTTGTTATGATTTACATTATTACAGTAATGCTTGCTGCATGTAAATATAATAAAAATAATATCTTTGGAAGATGGAACTAATTTTGAAACAAGGACAACAAGGATTAAGACAAGACTTTTTAATCTACGGGAAGCAATACCAAGTAAGTAGGGATGGCACGGCAATTGGCGTTGCCGAATATATGGACGATCCAATGCATGGAGACGGGTTTTTTATTAAACATGAAAGCGGTGCACTTGAAGTTTGTGTAGTTGATGAGTGGGAGTTTGCCTAATAAAAAAAAGCAGCCCCGTAGGACTGCCAAAAAACATTTAACTATGTCGAAAGTGCAATATAGTTAATCTTTTCCCATTTCCTGTATAGTCTGCAGCTTTATTAAAATCTCGGTGTTCTTCTGGTTTATCTCAGATTGAGACAACATGAAAGCCCTGAATTCTGTTTTCATCTCTTTCATTTCAACTTCTTTCGTCCGTTGATCCTTTTTAAAGAAGTACCAAATAATCAACATTAAACTAGGGAATAGCCAAACTATTACCGTGTTTACAATCTTTTCGCTTTCCATCTCTCATGCATTATAATCACAAAAAAACCAAGTCCAAAAACAAACACTAAACGCTCCTGCATGGTATGCTCCATTAATCGCGTCATAGGTGCGTAGCCTTTAAATATAGCGTAGATATGGTATAAAGCTCCAGTAGCGTACCAAACGCTTCCAGAAAGACCAATATAACGCATAACATGCCATTGCCACTTGTTCTTGTTTGGAAGGAATAAAATAGATGCAACAGCACCAATAAAAGAAACGCCTCCCAGCGCCATAACTATCCAGATATTATCCTTCAAGAATTGACTACCCGAAAACTCGTCTACTATACGAGGTACAAGTATCAAGCCTAAAAGCCATGATATTATGAATACTCCTATTCGTGCTATCTTATCCGTTTTATCCACCCGCAGGCATGTGTTGTGGTGTGTAAATTGGGCCGCCTTCTTTCTCGGATGAAGTATACGTAAAAACGATTCGATCACCGTTACTTGGTGTGTCAACGAAATGCACCTCTGTTGTGCCGTCCGCATGCTCAATCGTGAATTTGTCTTGATCTGCCATAACTCTTCTTTTATGAAATTACTATATGTGTATTGATTATTCATTGATTTGCCGAACTTTTCGACGAATATCTGTTGATTTACGTAGTTATACTTAGTGCTGTATTAGATGTTTCTCCATTTGATCATTAATCCAAATCTGTAAATCTTCAGTTGACCAGCTAGACGGGGTAGTGGAATCTTGCAACAACACCGCTAACTTTGAACTAGATGTTATCAATTTTACTTCTGCGAAAGTAACCTGTAAAGGCTCGCCATTCAAGAATCTGGTACCAACTGCCCCGTCCATTATAACTTCAGGGTTTATTATTTCAGCCTCGAATTGTTCAAATTTGTAAGTCGCCATTTTTATTTATTTGTTAAGTTAGTATTGTTCCTGTTACAGTAAACACCCTGCACGCAAAGTATCTTGGAAAGGTCAGAGATTTGCTAGATGTTGACGTTGCGCAAGTATTGTTGTTCACTAAGACTTGGGCATTTAGTGGTGTTTGTGTGTTGTATGTTCCACTCCAAAAAAATGTTGCAGCAGCCATATTTAAAGGTGCCCAGTTTAAAGGTTGGTTTCCTGTAGCTCCTTCGTAAATCATTAGGTTTGTAAGAACTCTAATATTAGGTAGCATCCATCCGCTAGTAAATGTATCAACTGACAAATTGAAACAGTTAGTTCTTGCGGTGTCCCAATGCCCAGAATTAACAACTCTATGAATTCCTAACACCTTACCTGTTATATTGTTATACTCATGCCAATTTATTACTATATCATTGGCGTATGTTTGTCCCCCTAATTCATCTGTAAAAGCGTTATTGTTACCAAATGGATTTGGGTTTTCCAGGGTAAAAAAGTCAGCATCGCGTCCGTACCCGAAATATGCATCATCGTAATCAGCCGAACTTGAAGTTTGATTTGTTTTTAATGACTCTAGACCTACTGGTACTGGTGAGGCATCAGGGACAACAATAGACACATCGCCACCTGAAATACCAATACTCACAGGTGTTACGGTTCCGCTATTATTAGTTAGTAAAATGTCTACATCTTTTACAGAGGGAATGGAACCCTCGTTAGTGCTATTGACATCGATATTAATGTCGGGTAAACTTAAAGTGCTACCACTTGAAACGCTTTGAATATAGCTTCCATCTGAATTCTCAACGTTTACTGGACTACAAATAACACCCGTTGCTACATCATCACAACTTGTCATAGTGTTAGGGACGTGTATATCAAACGTTACCGCCCATCCGGCTATATTGTTTTCGAATCTCTCAGTAAATCCCTCAAAAGACGGTTCGCCACGCATCATGAACTGACTATTGTTACTTCCGCGCTCAAGCAGTTCAACTAATCTTAGTCCAACCGCTAACTGTGTGTTAAGTACGTCTTGCTCGTTGTCGTTACCTAGAAATATATCCGTTGTTTCGTCCTTGGATAGATCCACTATGTCCATACACATCACAGTGACGTTGAATACTAAAATGTTTTTAATCTTAGTCACATCATTAACCATGATATGAGACAAAGGAAAAATTGTTTGCTTCTCCAGGTCTATGTCGAATATATCACCTTGCGTGACAGTATTTACAAACTTGTCAGCTTCCAGTTTAGCTTTAAGGTTGGTTAGTACGTTGTAATATGCTTGCATCTGTTAAATCAAAAATGTTTCAAACCATAACTTTAAACCCGCCTCAGTTGCCCCTGCTGTAATAGCGTCTACGTCAACAGTGAATTCGTCATCGTCCAAAAATGTTGCCGTACCTATTACTGCTGGTGTTGCTGCTGTTTCGCTTGTCTTTTCAGTAGAATCAATAGTTAATAGAGTGCTAAAAATAGAAACCCCATTTTTATTAATATCTATTGTGGTTGTTCCAGAGGTAGAACCAGCAACCGCTAAGGATGCTCTAATAGATATTAAAGTCCCAGAGGCAGGCATCCTAAATGTATATTTTGACGTTCCAGTTGTTATTGCTGTTGTTTCATCACCAATAGCAATTGGCATATAATTCGGTATAACAGTTTTTACGAGCGACCATGTTACTTTTTTAGTAGTTCCACTTTGAACTACTGCAAATTCATCAGAATTATTAAGTAGCAACGCCACCGTTAAATTACTTATTTTGCTGTCCGCCATCTTTCTTGATTTTCTTCAAAAAGGTTAACAATTTTACTTCGTTTTCCTTCTTCGGTTTGTACGTCTTTATATTTGCCATCCTGTTAGATTTGTGTTTTTATCTGGGCTTACATCGTCGTTAGTGTTGCTGTAATACTCAGGATATTTGCTCCCCGCATTTATACTCATAAAATCAATAAATCGTTGTGTGTAGTTATTAGCAAAGGTCTTTTGCTTCTCTTGTAGATAGTCTACTTCATTCTTAGACACTGATTCCGCATTCTCGCTTAAATGCTTGTAAACACCTTTATTGGCTATTGTGTACGCAGCCCAAGGAAGATACTCGTATAACGACCAATGGATAAGCATATCTTTAACGTAGTCTACAAGTAAGGTTTTGTAGTCAGCGTTAGCCGCATCATCTATCGTTCCCGCTGCGATTATAGATTGTATCTTTTCGAGTAAGTCAGTACCTAAATACGATTGTATATGGATGTCTTGTGCGATCTCAACAAACTGAATAAATTCGTCAGTATCGACATTTCCATTCAGTGCCGTTTTTTTAACAATGTCTTCTCGTGTAATTAATAGTGCTTTTGCCATTATCCTGTATAATCTGGGTGATGTCCATTTCTAGGCATATCTTTAGGCATCATAGACACCTCTTTCTCGTTGGTTGGTCTATATCCAAACTTCCTAGCTTTGTTTGTACTTATCTGTGATGTTTTATGTGAGCCAATAGACGCTTTCTTTTTGGTGCTTACGTATGTTCTACGCTCCCATTTATGGTTGCATTCCGGGCCGCCTTTGTAGAGCCATATAGAATAAGGCTCTCCTTTATGCCCAAAGGACTTATTTATACCTTGCGCCTCCATTCGTTGAATGTCTTCTTTTCGGTACACCTTGGAGGCTCTCATCATTTGACGGCAAAATCCGCGCTCTGGTGATTGATTACCAACATACATATATCTAACCTTAAAATAAAGCCCTTCAATCTCTTTGTCTTGGCTGCTTTCTGAGTTTGGGCGAGCGATACCAGTAGCAAACTTTACAGCTTTACGTAAAAATGTTTCGTCTTGCTTTGCTAAGTTGGTTTCAAACTCCGATAATTGTGCATCAAATTCATGTTCATGTTCATAGTCAACTTCTCGTGAATCGATTAGCTCCCAATCTTCGCTTTCATCTTCTCCGAATTCAGAAATAAAGTCGTCTATTTGATCACCTAGCGCAAGTCGTGTTTGTTCTTCTTGCTGCTGTGCGTCTTCCTCTACACTCTCCAATAGGTTTAGACGCTTAAAGTACAAATCAAGCCCGGCCACACCGTTAAAAGCTAGTATCTTCCCTATTGCTTCAATGATTAAATCTTGGAAAGGTTTGATTGTGGTATTGTAAAAGTACCTAGATGCCACATCTATCTCATCGGCATTACTGGAAAACCCCTGATTGTCCGTTACAACACCTACAAGCATAGGGGAAGTTACGTTATGACCTATCAAAATCTTTTGTTCTGCCTCTTTTGAAAGGTACGCGTAATGTTCTGGCGCATCATTTAACGGTATATCTTCCACGGTAGTACGATTTTCCACGTTAGTATTAAAGGAAACGATTACTTTTTGCCCATGACTTCCCGTTAGCTTTTGATTTACACGCCTTGCTAGTTGTTCTTTTTGTTCTGGAGAGTCAGCTTCGCCATTGTTAAAGTTAACAACCTTATTTCCACTAAAATGATTCTGCACCTCGTTGATTAAATAGTCCGCTATTTCCTCTTCCAGGACCGTATAAGGCAAACACCCTTGATAGTCTACAGGAGAAAAGTATTTAAACCCTACCGAGTAAGGGATAATGCGCAATAGTTCAATGCGTTCCTTTGACGTTCCGAAGGCGGGAATTCGTGTAGGTGGGAATTTTTTGGTGTCCTCCCAATTATCAGAATAATAATACGCTTCAATTTCGCCAGTCTTATTGTTGCACTTCTCAGGGTTCACAAGGTTGGCCGTTATAAAATGAACCTTTTCGATCTTTGTATGCGCCTTATTATAAATGCATTGTAAATAATGGTCACCTAACAACTTTGTGCCTTGGCAAGTTGCGCGTAATACTTCCGCTGAAAACAGAGACTTCATAGCCGCATATTGATTAGGCTTTCGGGCTGCATTTAAAGCCGACAAACCACGCCCGTAGATAAGGCGCGATATGTTATTGATGATAGCGTTGTTGGTTGGGCTTCTATGAAATCGATCAATTAACCAATCATACTGAGAAACTCCTTCATCCTCTTGCATGCACCGAACCCACTCTTTTTGCTTATCCTCTACGACCATTGGTGTCGTGTAGTCGGATAGTTCTAGAACAAATATATTTTTGCTTTCTTCCATTATACTGTTATGTATTCATTGTTACTAGAAACACTTACAAACTCGTTATTGTTTACTGAGAATGTAGATACGGGTTGGTCAGTGCAGAAAATCTTACCCTTATAAACTATATCGGATCCATTGTACACTGTAAGCGTATAAAAAACGTTTTCTTTTAGCGTTACCGCCTCCGTCCATGTTAAATAGTATCCGTTAATAGTTGCAGTAATGTCATAGCTAACCGTTGTTCTTGTAGTCTCACTTGTTATCTCCATTCGATCTGCGCTATAATTCCGAGGGATTACGTTAAATTCTTGCGGCGTTGTAGTTCCTAGTACTATCATATATAACTAACCGAAACAGGGCTAAATTGTTTTAAATGCAAAAAAGCACCCCCGAAAGAGTGCCTTTTATTACTATAAGTTTAGATTAAGCCGTAACCACGTTAAGCCCTGCTGTATTCAATCCTGCTTCGTTGGTTGCTTCCATGAATGGTGAAGGCATTTTTTCTTTTGCTGTAAAGGTTAGCATATACCCTGACTTATCACCCATTGCACCGCCTGTCGCAATCGTTCCTCCAGTCAATTCGCACCCATGCTCCGCACCAACGTAAAAGAAGTTGCTGTTACGGTCTTCCAACACAATGTGTGGACGGTTAAACGCTAACAACTTAACTTCTTTATGAGTTGCTAAGTCTAGTTTCTTTAAAGAAACATTTAACACACCTTCAAAGAATGTTGTACCCGCTTCACGAGAAGAAGTAATAGCCTCTTCGAAAGTGTTCTCATCGGATTGAATTTCGTATTTATACGCGCTTACCGTTCCAGGTGTTCCGTTGATTGTTTCGATAACGTCCGTATTCGTCGCATCAAAAACAATATCAGAATATGGCGCGTCTCCGTAGTTAATGAAGTAAATGTTTTTAAGACCGCCTACGCTGTCTTTACATACTTCATTTCTACCCGCTGTAATATCACATGCCATTTTGTAAAATTTTTATGTTTAATAAAAAGGGGCGGGCGTAAAACCCACCCCCGTTAACTTCTAGTTAGTTGATCTTAGTTTCCTGAGTTAGTAATACCGTATGTTACAATATCCTCTGGATTAGCAATCTGAACCGCTGCCGTAAGCTTCATTGCAATACGAACGTTGTCTGAAAGATCGATGTCTGCCATGTCTAAAACCCTTACCTCTGTGTGGTCTGAAAGCAAACCGGTACCAAAGTATAAGTTGTCCTTGTAGGTACAGATGGCTACGTTGTCCGACATACCAGTACAAACCTCCATTTTGATTCCGTCAAACATAACGTCACCCATATCTTGGTTATTGAAACGATCAACAAATCCAAGTGCTGCTTGTGCGCGGATATACAAACGATACCAAGAGATAGGAATTTTGATACTCAAATCTTCTTTGAATAAAGTGTTTGGAATCGCGTCTACAATTTTTGCCGTTTCAGCTACAACGTTACTTGCGTCGATTGTTGTTCCCGCTACTTCTTGCGCTGCTGGTTGTAATGGTTGGTTTTGTAAGATTGTTTCAAACCCGTCAAACTCCCCATCGTTAGAAGCTACACCAGACCAGATATTTGTCTCAGTCTTAGCCGCTACTTTTGCCGCTACATAAGTTAGTAGGTAATCCGCAAATCGTGGTGGTAATTGATCGTGTGCTGAAAAGCCCATTGATTCTGCCTCCCAATCGCTACGGAAATCTTCCTTACACAATTGCAAGTTAACTTTGTACGAAAGCGGTTCCAATGTACGCTCAGTCAAAGTAATAGAGCTTGTAGGGTCAAAATCACATGATCCATCTTTTAAGATGTCACTTGTCGAAAGACGCTTTAACACTTGCTTATACTTGATGTTTGGCTTAATCTCAATTAAACCTTTCGATAGTGTGTCGCCACTTAACAAGGCTGCGGAAGCATATTTCCCAGCTTCTTCACCTGCATAAGTAGTTGTAATACTTGTTGTTGTTGCCATTTTTTTATGGTTTTAAAATTTTGTTACTTAATTAAGATGGGTCTGTTGCTGTGATTGATCCCGCTGCGTTACCTACTCCCATTACAATCCACTGTGAATTACCTGAATCACAAATAAGTTCAATGTAATCCCCAACCGTTTCGGCTGTTGCTACAAAGTTGATTTGGTCTTCTGCTGCTGCTGGAACTGCTGCCCCGTTCACAATAAGGTTTCCTGTAATGTTGTCGCCTTCTGCTGAATCGATAACCCAGTTAGTAGTTGCGAAAGCCGCACCCACCATAAACTTGAAATTCAATCCCGCCTCCAATGCTGGAAGTGTTACCGTCTTTCCTTCTGCTGCGTCCAAGATGTAAACCTTTCCGCAGTCTGCTGCTGTTAGTGTTGCATCGTCCGACAATGTAGATACCACCTCTTTGGCTCGCTTCAAGTCGTTAGATACGTGTGTTAATGTTACTGACATTTTATTTTAAATTAGTTGTTATACAATGTTGCTCGTACTCTGTCCTCGATCGTTTTACCCTTTCGGTTTGATTGCAGTTTCGTGATTTGTACAGGTTTTTTATTCTCTGGATTGTGAATGATTGGCTTTACTTCTTCTTCTGAAAGCTCAACCTCTGGTGTTTCCTCCGCTTTAACTTCTGGTGTTTCTTCTGAAAGTTTAGCCTCAAGTGCTTGGAGTCGATCGAGTAGTTCTTGTTTTTCCTCCACTGAGAAATGAGTTTCTTTGCTTACGGACTCGATTACCTTTTTAGCTACTGGAGTCTCGGTAGGCTTTTCTGCTGCTGCTACTTCTTTCTCTTCTTCTGGTTGCTCAGCTTGTGGTTCTCGAATCTCAGCAATAACGCCTTCTTCTGTTACGACTAACTGCATGCCGTCTTCTAGCATGTACTCACCAATTGGTAGGGGAATCGATTGACCGTCTTCCGACTTAACAAACACTTGTTGCCCTGCTTCGAATATCTCTGCTTCAATAACTGTTACTCCATCGTCTAGTTTCATTTCCGCTAACTCGATAGTAAAGTCCATTCCTAACTCAGTGTTAGCGAACTTCTTTAATCTCTCTATTTTTGAAAGTTCTGTCTTCATACTTATTTAACTATTTGTTGTTTATTCTGTTGTATTTTTATAGATACTCAGACTTAGTATTCGAAATCTCTGTTTGCAACTGTTTGAAGTCTGGAATTTCACTGGTACTAATACCTAAATCCTTTGCTTTCTTTTCAATTTCTGATAAGGCTTTTGAGGCATCATCAGCATCAGCACGTAAATTACTTCTTTGCTTGTCTACCGTTTCTGTTAACTTCTCTAACTGAGGCACAGACTTATCTAGCTTTCTTTGACCATCAAAGATTCTCTTTAAATGTTTTGGCACATCCTTAATGTTTGCTAGTTCGATCTTTTCAGATGAAAGATCCACCGCTTTTGCAGTTCCAAAAAGCATGCTTCTTGCCGTTTTTTGTGTGTTCATTTGTTATATTTTAAGTTCTAGGGACGTTCGTTACGTTCCCAATGTGTCCATTATACAAACTGCCAAGTCCTTGACCTGTTAGCTTTTTATACTCTTCTGCTGTTAACTTTGGTTGGTACTTCTTTTTCTTCATTTTTTATCTTTCTTCAATTACAAAATCAGACTCTAGCTCCAATGTTATGTTGGTGTTGTCTTTATTGTTCCTTACTTGGAAAAAAACGTAGTCGTTTTGGTCTAGCTCAATATTGAAACTGATATTGTAAAAAGCAACGTCACGCCCTCCGACTATGTTATTGACTTGCCTTCTTACCTCTGTACCGTCTACGAATGCACTTGCACTGTTATCCCATTTTCTTATTCTTATACCTATGTCATCATTAGCACCACCGTCTACAATGAAGTTTACTATACATTTATACTCCCTTGGTGAAGTTCCTAAGTGTCTCAACTCACCATTACTAGGGCTATCAAAATGCTCTAGGTTTGAAGTTGTCCAAGTGCCGGCAATAGTGAACCAATTGCCACCTGAAAGCACGGTTGCCGTTTCTGTTGTTAGTGTTAGTTTACCACCTTCAAAAGTGTTAGGCATTCCTATATTATTACTCCAAGAACTCTCCAAGTCTGCCTGTGTTATGTTTGGCGTAATGTTCGTGTCAGTAGCATCAAAACTGCCGTTTCTCGATACAAGTGCGCCCTGCATCTGAACTGTTGAAGGGTTAGTAAAGTTGCTAGGTGCAAAATTGAAAAATGAGGCAGAGGCAGGTAAATCAATATTTTGATTAGTTCTAAATCGGCTATTCATTGTGAAGCCTGTACCCGCTTTGTATAGTGTATAACCTCCATCTAATAAACTTCTAACTATTGATACGTCAATAAAATAACCACCTAACCAAGTTCCAGAAAGTGTCATCTCAGGCGTTCCACCAAAACGACCAGTATTTGTTTCTAAGCCTTGTCTGTATCCGTTTAATTCTCCTATAGCCGTACAGTCGTTGAAATTCACTCGAACTAATTCAACTGCATTAAATCCTGTCGCATCTGTTAAATCAAAAACCTGTGACGCTGTTCCAGAAGTTGTTACTGTAATATCTTGAAAAAATACGTTTCCAGCCGTTGCACCATCAAACATTGTGTAGCTGTTATCTGAACAAGTGAGAAAAGATAAGTCAAGGTTGTAACCCTTTATAAAAATACCCGTACTTGGTACAGTAACCGTAACCCCTGACATATCAATTGAACCGTCAATAAAGTACTGTTTTGTACTGTCTATTGTGCCACCTAGAGTAGTAGCTACGTTTGATTGATTAACAACTATACGCCCATCTAAAGTCCCAAAAGAGCTAGATCCTAAATTGTTTACTGATATTCTTCGAGGTACATTGTCGCTAGGTGAATCTAAATATACAAATTCATCACCTACAGGTATGGTAATGTCTTTATACCTCACATAAGATGGTAAATCCCCATTAGACATTTTCTAAATTTTCTATGAATTGCTTAATTTCTTCTTCCTCAGTGAGT
>Ga0255048_10000683_pt1 | contig 25237 bp, 21 predicted proteins | sample JV7_2_2_MG_FD_183619 | JGI IMG/M metagenome (GOLD analysis project Ga0255048, IMG submission 183619) | Seawater microbial communities from Jervis Inlet, British Columbia, Canada - JV7_2_2 | ecosystem: Environmental > Aquatic > Marine > Inlet | place: Canada: British Columbia | collected 2016-10-06
AGGGTTTGCCACTGGTCAAGAACGCCACGCTGAGCTGACGTTGCGGATCGGCCCAGCCCAGGATGTTGGTGAAGCCGAGGTGTCCGAAGGCCGCGGGGTTGTCCGGCCCATAGAGACTCGCGACCCAGCCGCCAAGCATCATCCCAACGCCGTAGCGCAGGGGCATGCCCAGCGTCAGATCCAGCTCCCAGTAGGCCTGCTCGGTGGAGGCGTGGCGGATTGTGCGTGGCTCGAAGACGCGCACCCCGTTGAGTGAGCCCTCTTCGAGTAGGCACTGGAAGAAGCTGCACAGCTCCTCGGCCGTGGTCACCGTATTGGCCGAGGGGATGACCCCGGTCAGGAAGCGCGGGTCGTTGGAGAGCTCCACGACCTTCTCGAACTCGGCCCCCAGGACGTTCCGCATCACGCCGGAGAAGGGCGGCAGCACTGGCAGGCCCGTGAAAGCGTTCTCCGCGACCTTTGTCACGTCGTCGGGGTGCACGCCGTAGTTCATCCAGCGAAAGCCCAGTGGCTCGAGGATTTCCTTCTTGAGCACGCTGCGAATGTCCTGTCCGGTCGCGCGTCGCACGACCTCCGCGAGAACGAAGCCTCCCGTCACCGCGTGGTAGGCGAGCATGCGGCCCGGTCTCCAGCGCAAGGGTAGATCACACAGAATCTCTACGATTCTCTTCGGCTGGTCCAGCAGATCCAGGTCGAGCGCCTCAGGGGGTAGGTTTGGGATGCCCGCGCGATGACACAGCAGATGCCGGAGCGTGACCCATTGCTTGCTCTGGTGTCCGAACTCCGGAACGTAGTCGCAGACGCGGTCGTCGATGTGGACCACACGCTGCTCGTCCAGCTTATGAATCAGCATCGCGGTGACGGCTTTGGACGCCGAGTAGAGCAGAAACGGAGTCTCGAGCGTGACGGGAGTTCGTGGGACGTCCGCGGCCGTGCCGGGGGCGTTCCCGTGTGAGTGGCCGATGGCCCGATGCAGGACCAGCTGCCCGTGGCGCCGGATGCAGACTTGGATCGCCGGGTAGAGGCCGGTGCGATACAGCTCGACGATGCGCTTCCAGATTCGGCTCAGCTCCACCAGATCCAAGTCGACGAGGCCCGGAGGCACCTCGTCCCCGATCACGGTGATGGCTTCCACATCGCGGGGAACTCGGCACAGCGTACGGAAGGGGCGGCTCGGCAGCGTGAGTAGTTGCAGCGTGTCCATCGCTTAGGAGCTTACCCTGCGCGGAACGTTTCGCGTGCGGAGCCTGGGATTCGGCGTTCCCAGCCAGCGCATCAGCGTGCTCTGGGCGTTATCGATCAGCGTGTAGACCACGGGTACTCGACGTACGCTTGCGGATTCTATATTTGTATTATACACTTGATGTGGAATGCATGAAATGGACCCAGCACAGGGCCCAGCACAGGACGTGGCCCGCAAGTTTCGCGAGACCCTGAGCGGAGCGTATCGTCGTTTCAACGCGCTGCAGCGCGGGGAGAAGCGCTGTTTCGGCGTCACCATGTCGCAGTGCGTGACGCTCGAGCTCCTGCACCACGCGGGGCGGCTGCCGGTACGAGACCTGGCCGAGCAGCTGGGCCTCGATACGAGCACCGTGAGCCGCGTAGTAGACGTGCTGGTGCGCGACGGCTTGCTGCGCCGTTCACGAGACGAGAAGGGAGACCGTCGGCGCGTGTTTGTCTCGCTCAGTGCACGTGGCCGCGCACTGGCCACGAAGCTCGAGAGCTGCGCAGACGCCTACTGTGAGCGCATCCTCGAGCGTATCCCCGAGGACCGGCGTGAGAACGTGATGCAAGCACTGGACGTCCTGGTGACGGCCATCGACGACCTGCCTGCCGTCTGTGGCCCAGTAAAATAGGCTGCGCGGATCCTGCGAGGCTCGCGCGCGAATGGGAAAGGAGCAGCCATGAGCTTTGACAAGCGTCCCGAAAATCCCGACGAGGTGCGTGAGCTGGTGAAGCAGGGCTACGCGCGCGTTGCGGCGGAGCGTGCCTCGAGCTGTTGCGGCGGCGCAGCGTCTCATGCAGAGGACGTCAGCCGGAAGATCGGGTACAGCGAGGAGCAGCTCGCCGTTGCACCGCAGGCGTCGAACCTGGGAGTCGGCTGCGGAAACCCGACGGCGATCGACAGCCTGTGTCCCGGCGAGGTCGTCGTGGATCTGGGGTCCGGCGCGGGTCTCGACAGCTTCCTGGCATCGGCTCAGGTCGGACCGAGCGGGCGCGTGATCGGCATCGACATGACCGACGCCATGCTCGAGAGAGCCCGAGAGAATGCGCGCGAGGGTGGCTACACGAACGTCGAGTTCCGCAAGGGCTACATCGAGGACCTCTCGCTCGAGGACGAGAGCGTGGACGTGATCCTCTCAAACTGCGTGATCAATCTCTCGCCCGAGAAGTCCAAGGTGTTCCGCGAGGCCTATCGCGTACTGCGGCCCGGCGGCCGCCTGATGGTTTCCGACGTGGTGCTGGAGCATGCCCTGCCTGCGGAAGTCCTGCGCAGTGCCGACGCCTACCTGGGCTGCGTCGGGGGTGCAAGCGTGCGCGCCGAGTACCTGGATACGATCGCGAAGGCGGGCTTCCGCGAGGTCCGCATCGAGCGCGAGGCGGCTTTCAAGGATGCGTTCTCGCGCGAGGATCCCCTGGTGCAGGAGGCGATGGAGCGCCTTGATGTCACCTGGGAGCAGGTCCAGGATCTACTCGCTGCGGTGACGAGTCTCTCGATCCTGGCTCTCAAGTAGCGACGCGGGACGCGCCGGGCAGCGATCCCACCGCCTCCCCCGCCCGCGATCGTATCGCTACACGTTGCGGATCGAAGGCGGAGTCTGGATGACGTCCGGGATCTCCTCGGTCGGCTCCTCGGAGGTCTCCGGGACCTGCGGCGCGGCGGTGGCCTCGGCCTTGAGCGCCGCTTTCTTGCGTGCGGTCTTCTTGCGCGCGGCGAGCTTGCGTGCGGTGGCGGGCTCGACGGCACGCTGAAGCCGGCGCACGACGCTGCTGAGCTCCTTACGCGCGCGCGTGTTCAGCTTGCGCCAACCCTTCTCCCCGTGGGCCTCGAGGCTACCGAGCCGATGGCTGCCCTCGCGCAGTAGACGTATGGTCTGACGTCGATACTTGGACGAGGCCTTGTCGATCTCTTTCTCGAGCTTGCTCAGGTTCGAGCGGAGGTTTTTCGAGAAGTCCCGGAGCGTGGGCGGCAGCTCCTTCTGCAGTCGGTCCAGCGCTGCCTTCGCGCGAGCCCCCGGTGAGGCGGTCCTAGCCGCGGTCTTCTTGCGTGTGGCCTTCTTTGCTGCCGATTTCTTCCTGGCGGTCTTCTTCCTCGTAGCCTTCTTTCGCGTGACCTTCTTGCTGCTTGCCTTCTTGCGTGCGGCCATCGTAATGACTCCCTCTCTGGGATCGCAGCCCTGGCGTTACTGCCGCTAGGGGCCCCCCCGTATGTCTCGCTCGCAGACTAGCACGCAGTTGGCACCCTGACTGCATCCCGCCGAGCGGGATTTTGTCTTCGGACCCGAGATCAGGCGTTCGCGGCCGCGGAACTCCCCGCCTGAGTCTTCCCCGTAGCCGAAGCCCCGCGCCAGCGGTGCTCGCACACTCCCGGTGCCTCGAGCCTCAGGCCCCCGGGGAAGCAAGCGCCGTAGGCGCGCGCAGCGAGGCGTAGCCGAGCGAAGCGCGGGCAGGCCGGCTCCGCCGGCCGATACCCCGTTAGTAGGGGGGTGAAAATCCGGGCCGATCGGGTGAGAATGAGGAGTGGAGCCGCGTGCTCCGACGCCGGAGGGATCCCCCCTTGAGCTACTCCGAGCGCCTCAGCGCCGTCGACGCCTCGTTTCTCGAGATCGAGGACCAGGGCACACATATGCACGTGGCCGTGGTCCTGATCTTCGATGCGGCTCCTCTCACCTTGGAAAACGGTGGGCTCGACATCGAGCGCGTGCGAACGTTCATCGCCTCGAGACTGCACCGCATCCCGCGCTACCGCGAGCGCCTGACGCGCATTCCCGTCGATGGACAGCCCGCCTGGGTGGAGGACGAGAACTTCAATCTCCACTACCACGTGCGTCACACCAGTCTGCCCCAGCCGGGCGATGTACGCCTGCTCAAGCGCCTTGCGGGTCGCATCATGTCGCAGCAGCTCGACCGCGGGAAGCCGCTGTGGGAGATGTGGATCGTGGAGGGGCTCGAGGGAGGACGCTTCGCGGTTATCACGAAGGTCCACCACTGCATGGTGGACGGGATCGCGGGCGTCGACGTGCTCATGCTGCTGATGCGTCGCAGCCCGGACGCCAGCATCGAGGAGCCACCGGCCTGGTTCCCGCGTCCTCGGCCGAGTCCGGGAGTGCTGTTGGCGGAGGAGGCCGTGCGCCGCGTGCGGCGGCCGCTAAACCTGGCCCGCCGCGCCACCAAGGCGCTGCGCGAGCCGAGCAGTGCCGTGGCTTCGGTCTGGGAATCAGTCAGCGCCGTGGGGGAGGCCCTGGATGCTGGCATGCGTTCCGCACCGAACACTCCGCTGAATCCACCGCACATCGGACCGCACCGCCGCTTCGACTGGATCCGCTTCGACCTGGATGCCGTCAAGGAAGTGAGGAGCCGTCTCGGCGGGACGATCAACGACGTGGTGCTCGCGACCGTGGCGGGCGCGGTCGGCCGCTTTCTGCGCGGGCGCGGCGTCGGCACCGCACGCCTCGACTTCCGCGCGATGGTTCCGGTCAGCACCCGGGTTGCGGCGGAGCGAGGCCGCTTCGGGAACCGGGTCGCGATGCTTCTCGCAAGGCTGCCAATCAACGAGCCGGATCCCCGCGAACGCCTGCGGCGGGTGAGCGAGACGACCGCCGGGCTCAAGCACTCGAAGCAGGTGCTCGGGGCGGAGCTGATCGAGGAGATCGGGGATTGGTTGGGAACCGCCATCGTCACGGGCTCGGTCCGTCTGGCGGCACGGATCCGCGCGTACAATATGGTGGTGACGAACGTTCCCGGCCCCCGGGTTCCCCTCTACCTGCTTGGGGCTCCGCTGCTCGAGACCTACCCCATGGTGCCTCTCTTCAGCAACCAGGCCCTGGGGATCGCACTGTTCAGCTACCACGGTGGTCTCTATTGGGGCTTCAACGCGGATTGGGACCGCGTTCCGGACCTCCACGAGCTGGTTGAGATGCTCGTGCTGGAGTTTGACGAGCTGCGCAAGGCCGCCGCCGCGGAGAGCTCCGAGCAAGCCACAGCCGCGGCCCGTGGTGTCGTGAGTGTAGGCTAGCGCTCCAGCTCGACGCGGAAGCGACGCGTGATCACACGCTCGTAGTAGCGCGGTGCAAAGCGCGACACGAGCCGTGCCAGATGTCCCAGCGGTGAGAGCACGAGCAGCCGCTTGCCCGCGCAAGCGCCCCGATAGATGGCGTCCGCGACCTGCTCCGGACTCGACATGCGACCCAGCCGCGACTGCGGGTAGCCTGCGGGCCCGCCGCTTCCATCCAGGGCGTTGTGCTCGATATTGGTGGCCGTGAAGCCGGGACAGACCATCATCACGCGGACTCCGCGCTGGGCGATCTCACAGCGCAGCGTTTCGAAGAACCCGTGCAGGGCGTACTTGCTCGCGCTGTAGCCGCTGCGGCCGAGCAAGGGGGAGAACCCCGCGATGCTCGAGATGACGATGATCAGGCCTTTGCGTTCGAGCAGAGGGTCGAGCGCTGCCTTCGTACAGTGCAGGGCGCCGAAGAAATTCACGTCCATGATGCGCTTGTAGACGGATAGCTCGGTCTTCGCGAACAGACTGCGGTGGCTGATGCCGGCGTTGTTAACGAGCACGTCGATACCGCCGAAGCGGGCTTCGACCGCGCGCAGGGCCGCCGCGCACTGGTCAGGGTCTGTGACGTCGCAGCCTCGTGTCTCGGCTTCGATTCCCGCTTCCGCCAGCTCCCGTGCCAGCACCTCGCAGCCGGCAGCATCCCGGTCGAGCGCCCCGATCCGCGCACCCTCACGGCCGAAGCGGAGGCACAGCGCGCGGCCGATTCCAGAGGCGCCCCCCGTGACGATCACGATCTTGCCCTTGAACACGCGCTGCGCTGGCATGCACCAATCCTCTCTTGGGTCGCTCGTGTCCGAGCCCCCCGGCTGCTTTCCCCGGCACGAGGTATGCGAGTAGAATAGCCTCTGAGGAGGAAAGACAGATGGCCGAGATCACCGGTGGCGAACTCCTGCTCAAGTGTCTGCACGCCGAGCGTGTGCGCCATCTCATCGCGATTCCGGACGGCACCTACAACATCGTACTCGAGGCGCTCCAGCGCCGTCGCGACGAGTTCGATTGCGACCTCATCGTGCCGCGGCACGAGGCGGCCGCCGCACACATGGCCGATGCGTACACGCGGGTCACGGGCGAGCCCGCCGTCGTGATGGCATGCGCGGGTCCGGGTGCGGCCAACCTCGTCTCCGGCGTGATCACGGCTCAGGCCGAGGGTAGCCCCGTGGTAGCGATCACAACGACCCGTCGCTCGGACATCGCCTATCCGCACACTGGCGCCATGCAGGTCGCGGAGCAGCTCGCCTATTTCAAGCCGATCGTTAAATGGAATGCCCAGGTGCGTGACTGGAGGCGGATCCCGGATCTCGTGCGCCAGGCCTTCCGCGTCGCCACCTCGGGGCGCCCCGGCCCGGTGCACCTCGATATCCCGGAGAATCTCTTGAATCAGAAAGGCGAGGAGGCGAGTGCTCCCGTCTGGGAGCGCGACGCCTATCGAGCAGGGCGCGGGTCCGTACCCGAGCCGGCCCTGATTCGTCAGGCTGCGGAGCTACTGGTAGAGGCCGAGCTCCTGAATCTGCACTGTGGCAGCGGCGCTCTGCGCTCCGGCGCCCAGGATGAGCTTCAAGCCCTGGCCGAGCATCTCGGCACTCCCGTGACCACCGGTGTCGGGGGCGCGGCATCATCCCGGAGGACCACGAGCTCTCGATTCATCCGCTGTGCCCGGCGTCCGCCATGGTCCACCAGGGCGCCGACCTGGTGCTCGCCGTGGGAACGCGCTTCGGTGAACTCGACTTCTGGGGACGACAGCCGATGTGGGGCGAGCCGAGTGCACAGCGCGTCATCCAGATCGACGCGGACCCGAACTATGTGGGTCTCAATCGCCCGGCCGAGCTGGTGCTGATCGGGGACGCCAAGCAGACACTGGCGGAGCTGCTCGAGGCGGTGAAGGGTCTGACGGCCCAGCGCAAGCTCCACGCGCGCATGGCCGAATTCCGCGCGGTCCAGCAGGACTGGAAGCAGAAGCTCGAAGCCGACATTGCCGATGAGCAACGCTCTCCTCTGCTCACGGGCATCCTGTTCAAGATCCTCGATGAATTCTTTCCGCGCGACGCGATCATGGCCATGGACGGTGGCAACACGTGCATGTGGGCAGTGCACTATCACTTCGTGCACGCGCCGCGCACCTTGCTCTGGACGTCGAACTTCGGACATCTGGGAACCGGAGTTCCCTACGCGCTTGGTGCGAAGCTCGCCTTTCCGGAACGCCCGGTGTACGCCGTCGTCGGCGACGGCGCCTTCGGCTTCAATATGCAGGAGCTCGAGACGGCCGTGCGGCACAACCTGCCCGTGGTGATCGTGGTCGCGGTCGATGGGGCCTGGGGCATGGAGAAGACCTCCCAGAACCGTATCTTCGGCCGGGCAGGGGATTACTTTGGTTGTGAGCACGCGCCCGTACGCTACGACCAGGTGGCCCAGGCGATGGGATGTCACGGCGAGTACGTGACGACGGGAGCGGAGTTCCGCGCCGCGCTCTCATGCGCCGCTGCGTCGGGGAAGCCCGCCGTCATTCACGCGGTGGTAGATGCGGAGGCAAACGTCGACCCGCCGGGTACGGCCATATGGGCCGCGTCGCACGCCGCTACTTGAGGGGATTGGCTCGACCACGAGCGCCGAGGAATTTCTCGCGCATGCGTCCTCCCGTCTAGGAGCTGTACATCGCTTCGATTTCGGCGGCGTATTTCTCGGCGATGGGTTTGCGCTTGAGCTTCATGGTGGGTGTGAGTTCGTCGCCACCGGGCAGCCAATCGTTCGCAATGAGCGTGTACTTCTTGATCTGCTCGACGCGCGAGAGCCGAGCATTCGCGGCGTCGACGCCCTCCTGCACCACGGCCATCAAGCGCTCGTCGTGGATGAGCTGATCGATTGAGCTGGCTTCCAACCCATTGGCTTTGGCCCAGGCGAGTGAGAAGTCGGGGTCGGGCACGATGAGTGCCGTGTTGTACGATCGCCGATCCCCGATCACGCAGACCTGGCCGATGTGAGAGCTGGCCGCCTTGAGCGTGCTCTCGATGTTCGCCGGCGACATGTTCTTGCCCGCGGCGTTGATAATCAGCTCTTTCTTGCGGTCGATGATGCGGAGATAGCCATCCTCATCGATCTCGCCGATGTCTCCCGTGTGTAGCCAGCCCTCGGAATCCAGCGCCTCAGCCGTCTTCTCGGGCAGGTTGCGGTAGCCGGTCATCACGCACTCGCCGCGCATCAGCACCTCGCCATCTTGGGCGAGCTTGATCTCTACGCCAGGAGCGGGCGGCCCCACGGTTCCGAGCTTGACCCGACCCGGTGGGTTCACGGTGCCCAGGCCGGAGCTCTCCGAAAGGCCCCAGAGCTCGCCCAGCTCGATGCCCAGGGCGTGGAAGAACTCGAGCACGTCGCGAGACGTCGGCGCCGCGCCCACGTTTACCGCTACCGCCTGATCCAGACCGATAAGCGCGCGCAGCTTGGCGAAGATCTCCACGTCGGCTTTCCCCGCACGCTCGGCCAGCTCGGGCGGGATGGCTCGGCCCTCCTGCTCGAGGCGCACCTTCTCGAGGGCGGACCGAAGCGCCTGTTCCGTTCCGGAACGTTGCTCCTCGGGCAGCAGCGCCAGCTGCGCCTCGAGACCGGCCTTGAGCTTCTCCCACACCCGCGGCACGGCGAAGAACCAGTTCGGGCGCACCTGAGGCAGGTATGTGGCGAGCTCACGCGGGTCGGGACAGCAGGTGATGGTGAAGCCGAACACGATGGGCAGATAGTGGTGTGCCGCCCGCTCGGCGATGTGGGCGGCCGGCAACCACGAGATCACGCGCGCCTGATCCGGAGGCTGGACGATCTGCTCCAGCGCCCGCGCCGCGGCGATCAGGTTGCGATGCGTGAGTTGGACGCCCTTGGGCGGGCCGGTGGTGCCCGATGTATAGATGAGGGTCAGCAGGTCGTCGGGCATGACCGCGCGCCAGGCCGCCTCGGCATCGAAATCGGAAGCTGCGCCCTCGACCTGATCGAGCCGGAGCGTTCCGCTCGCGCCCTCACCGTCGATCACGATCACGTGTTCGAGCTTCGGGAGATTCTGTCTGGCTTCCAGCAGGCGATCGAGGTGCGCCAGCTCCACAAACACGATGCGGGCCGCGGCATCGTCGAGCACGAATCGGATCTGCTCTGGCGCGAGCGTCTGATAGATCGAGAACGGCGTAGCCCCCAGGGTCATGACGGCCAGATCGATCAGGTGGAACTCGGGGCGCTGGCCCAGAAGCAGTCCCACCGTCTCACCCCGCTGCAGCCCCAGCCGTGCGAGACCTCCAGCCAGGGCGTCGACACGCTCGCGCAGCTGGCCCCAGGTCAGAGACACCTCATCGTCGAGTGTGCGTACGGCCACGCGATCCGGCCACGTGGCCGCCGTGCGCCGGAACGCCTCGGCGATGGTCGATACCACAGTCGCCCCTGACTTTGCTTCTCTCATCTTTCCGCTCCCTCAGCGATCGACTTGATCGATCAGCTTCCCGTACTCCAGCAGGTGTCGTACGCCGAGGAAGCGCTCGCGCACCCGTTTATGTGCGGCTTCCCCCAGGCGCTCGGCGTAGGCGGGATCCTCGAGGAGCCGACGCAGGGATCGAGCGAAGGCCTCCCCATCCGTGGGGTTCTTGAGCAAGACCCCGCTCACACCGTCCTCGATCTGGTCCTGGATTCCGCCCACGGCACTGGCCAGCACCGGCCGCGATTTCCACATGGCCTCCGTCACGGTCAGGCCAAATCCCTCGTGCAGGCTCTTCTGGACCACCACCGTGGCATGTCTCTGCAGGGCGTTCACGATCGCCGCGTTCTCCTCCACGTCGGTCGTGGGTAGCGACGCGAGGTGGATGCGATTGCTCACCGCGTGTGGAAACGCGCGCCACGCCTCCTCGACGCTTTCGAAGATGCTTGCCGCTTCGGGATCGTCCGCTACGGCCGTCACGTTGGGTCCGGCCAGTACGAGCTCCGCGTTGCCCGGTGCGCCCCCGTTCAGCAGCGCCGCGAAGCCCCGCATCACGCCAATCGGGTCCTTGAGAGGGTCCCAGCGGGAGACCTGCACCACGAGCGGGGTGTCCCAGGTGGGAGCGCGGCCGAGCTGGATCACATCGGCTTGGCGCGATACCCGACCGGGTGTTCCGTCATCGCGCACGAAACCGTGATCCGAAGGATCGGGCGGAGGCCCTTCGACGAGGCCGACGTGGACCAGGATGCTGTGAACGGCTGCCTCGGAGAGCTCCTGGTTCTTGGGGGAGAAGGCGTCGATGCTCGGCTCGATGATGGTGGCCTTGCCGTGGTCGCAGTACTCCGGGACGTATGCGCCGCGGGAGAAGACGAAGGATGGCACATCGTCGAGGTAAGGCGCCAGGAACTTCCAGCCGCGATCCGCGTGCTCGTTGGGGGAATCGTGGCCGATGTGGCAGCGCCAGATCACGATCGCTCCGCTGCGTATGAGCCGGGGCGCGAGTCCGGCTGTCTGAGGATCGTGCAATAGGACGATATCGCGCGGACGCACCAGAGAGGCCAGCTCGAGTGCGTTCTCGCGCAAGGTCGACTCGTAGATCTCGCGCTCCCGCTCACCCAGATCCGAGTTGTCGCCCGCCGCGCCGTGCAGCGCGTGGTGCAGTCGCTTCGTGATCTGGAAAAACTCAGGGCTGCCTTTGATTACCATCCAGCGCGCATCAACGCCGACACTGCGCGCGTAACTCAAGAGCGAGCGCAGCAGCTCCGCGACGCCGCCGCCCACCGCGGTCGAGTTCACGTTCCAGAAGACCCGGCCGGCGAGCCGTTTCCGGATCGTGGCGCCGAGCTTGAGAGCCTCTCGCATCTGCTTGCGCCCGATGATGTCCTCGAAGCGCTCGAGGGGACGCGTGCCGATCTGGACCTCGGTGAGTTGCACCATGGACTGGCTTCCGATCTCTCCTGAGCTATCCGGGCTTCGTCGCCGACCCCGTGCCCTCGTGTACTGGCCGTGCACGATCGCCACGCGCCAGTGACCAGGACAGCAGCGGGGGTGTCACCAATGTGGTTACGATGACCATAAAGACAACCGCGGAGTAGACGGGAGGCGCGATCACTCTCTCGCCGGCCAGATACAGGCTGGCGCCGATGCCCGCAAAGATCAGCCCCACCTCGCCCCGCGGGATCATGCCCAGCCCCACCGCCGTCCGGTTCGCCCCGCGCTCCAGAACCCCCAGCGCGCAGGCCTGCTTGCCGATCACCGCCACGACCGTGAGCGCGACCGCGAACCCCAGAATGTCGAAGCGCGCCATCGTGGACAGGTCCACCTTGATTCCCATCAGGACGAAGAAAATCGGCACCAGGAACGAGGTCAACGGCTCGATGGCCTCCTCGAGTCTGTGCTCCCCTCGCTCCAGAAAGTCCTTGTAGTGCACCTCTTCCAGTGCGAGACCCGCGGCGAAGGCCCCGACGATCGGGGCCAGGCCGATGATCGCGGCGAAGTACGCCAGACCGAAACAGATGATGAGCGCGGTGGCGAGTAGCAGCCCGCTGCCGCGCAGCTTGGACGCGAGCTTGAACAGGCGTGGGGAGACGTAGAGTCCGACCAGGATGGCGCCGAGGAAGAACAGCAGCGCCTTGAGCAGGATCAGCCCGATCGAGCTCGGCTCGAAGCTGCCCCCGGCGTTCGCTGCGGAGATGGCTCCTGTCACCACGGCCAGGATGATCAGCCCGAGCACGTCGTCGATCACCGCTGCCCCCAGAATGATGCGTGCCTCGGGCGTACTGAGCTTACCGATGTCTCGAAGAACACGCGCCGTGATGCCGACGCTGGTCGCGCACAGTGTGGCACCGATGAAGACGTGGACCAGCACGTGGGCTTCGGGGAGGAACCACTTCGACACGAAGAAACCGAGGAAGAAAGGAGCGACGACGCCCAGTACCGCTGCAAGGGTCGCAGACAATCCGACCTTCGCCAGCTCGCGCAGCTCCGACTCGAGCCCGATCATGAAGAGCAGGAAGATGATCCCGATCTCGGCCAGGCTGTCGAGCACCACCTCGTGCCGCAGGAACTCGAAGAAATCCAAGCCGATCAGCGTGAGGTTTCCGAGCAGGATGCCGCCCACCAGCTCACCCAGGACCGCGGGCATACCCCAGGTCTCGAAGACGTGGCCCCCGAGCTTGGCGGTCAGGAGAATCAGTGAGACGCCGAGCAGGATCCGTGTCAGATCGGGGCCGTGCGACACGGCCCCCTCAGCGGCTCCGGCCACGCCCGGGGCGCCGGCTGCGAGCCACGCCACGCCGACGATCGTCAAGAGGGCGAGGATCGGGAGGCCGAGGAATGGCTTTCTCATTGGGACAGGCTAGAAAGAGCGGAGTCTTGTTGCAAAAGGGGCGCTACGCGCTTCAGCTTCTAGACGTAGGCGGCCTTGAGCAGATCGCTCTCAGTGACCAGTCCCACCAGACGGGGACCCGTGGAGCTCTCTTCCACCACCGGCAGACATGCGATGTCCCGCTCGAGCAGCTTCAGGGCCGCCTCATCGAGCGAGCTCCCGGGGGCCACGCTCGGGGGTGCGGGCAACATGGCCTCGCTGACCCGACGCGAGCGCAGGTACTCGAACGCTTCGCTGCGGGAGCGCAGTAACAGGGCCATGAGCCAGGCCTCCAGCATGGGGCGTTGAGGCAGGAGCCCGAGCAGGATGCCGTCCTTGGCCACGAGGAGCTGACGTAGCCGGGCGAGCTGCATGGCGCGGTCGGCCTCGAGCAGATTGTCCTCGGGGGCGCTGGTGACGAAATTGCTCCGCATCAGCTCGCCCACCGTGGGCTGGACGGATCGCGGAAGACTCATCGCCTCAAAGCAATGCATAGCGCGTGCCATCCCGGCGGCTGTCCACGGCGCCGGACACGCGGAAAGTCCCCGAGAATGCGACGTTTCGACACACTGAAGTGCGGCCGGATGCCACCCCGTCGCCTCCAGCCCCGGGGGTACGCTGAGCGCTACGTGCTCTACCTCTTCCCCCCGCCCACCGCCTTAAAGATGGGCAGATTCGCCTCGGTCGACACGTAGATCACGTTGGGATTCTCATTCAATGTCTGGATCCAGAGATACTGCAGGTAAGAGTCCGAGAGCGTCTCGCGGATGATGCGTTGGGCCTGCGCGGCGCCCTCGGCGCGCGCCACCTCGATCTCGGCTTCCTTCTTCGCTTGCTCCAGCTCGAACTGCTTCTGCTGGACCCGCTGCTCCGCTGTGAGCTTGGCCTCGATACTCTCCTTGAAGCGCGTGGGAAGCTTCACGTCCCGTAGCAGCACGTCCACCACCAGGATCCCGCGGGGCTCCAGGTTCTCGCTCAGGAACCCGTGGATCTTGGCGGCGATCTGCTTGCGGCCCGACTCGGTGTAGATGCCCTTCACGGGATAGCCCGCGACCACGTCGCGCAGTGAGTTACGGAAGTAGGGCACGATCAGGCGGTTCACGTAGTCGATGCCTACGGTCTTGCGAAGCGAGGGAGCCTTGTCGGGCATTACCTGGAAGAGCAGCGAGGTGTCGAGCCCGACGATCAAGCCCTCGGAGGAGGGCACGGTCGCCGACTCCTTGAGCTCCTGCAGCTTGACGTTCCAGCGCTCGATCTGACGGACCACCGGAACCACGATGGCGACGCCCTGCGGAACCAGCTCGTCACTGATCTTGCCGAAGCTTTTCGACACCCCCACCTCGCCATCCTCGATCACGACGCAAGCCGTACCGAGCAGAGCGAGGCAGATGATGAGTGTTGCCGAGGTCAGACGATTCATGGTTCCCCTCCTATCCCCTGTGTGCGTTCGATCCCAACACAGAAGGATAGGGCAGGGGACGTACCCGCGCTCAGCGATTTCGGCAGGCGAGGGAGCTCGGCGTCACGCGAGGGCAGGCGAAGGCCCCGGTCACACCGCCGGCGAGTGGTGCGCAGGCATTGCGTTGAGCCGCGCTGCGGGCCTCGTCGCGAGTCGCCCCCCGGGCCTTACCGCAGCCACTACGGCCCTCGAAGCGGACGCAGACCTCGCACTCGACCTGCGTGTAGGAACCGACTCCGGACCAGACCCAGGCGCCGAAGAATGCGATCCCGAGGATCGTCGCGATGGCTCCGGTTTTGCGGCTCAAGCTTCCGTGTCCGACTCGGCTCGCAGGCGGGTGCTATGACCCCGGCTGGTGGTAGGGGTTGGTTCCCGAGGCATGGTCGGTCGTGTCGAGAACCTCGCGGATCTCGGGGATCTCCTGCTTGAGCGTCTCCTCGATCCCCTGCTTCAGGGTGACGTCGGCCATCCCGCAGCCCTGGCAGCCGCCGCCCAGCCGCAGGTAGACCCGACCGTCCCGGACATCCATCAGTGTGACCTGGCCTCCATGGGCCGCGATGCCTGGCTTGATCCGCTCTTCCAGCAGCTGGTGTACCCGCACCGCGAGCGGATCGTTCAGCAGAGGCGGCTTGTTGGGATTGTCGAACTTGAAGCCGGCTCCCTCGACGCTTTCGATGTAGTCCAGCGACGCTCCCGAGATCAGGGGAACGCTCTCCTCATCGATGTAGAAGAGAACTCCCTCCGACTCGAGTGTTTGGTCCCGGGCGTCCTTCTCGTGCGCGGGAACGAAGCGCATCGCGTACTGGAAGGCCGCGGGGCCGTCCTCCTGCACACCCACCCGGATCGCCATGCCGCGGGTCTCATCGGACTCCTGGAGCTGCTTGATCTTCTCGATGGCTGCCGCGCTGGGCGTGAGAATGGGCTGATCCATGGTCCCCTCCAAACTAGTCTAGGGAGCGTCCTCGTACCAGGCTCAGCTCACGGGCGCGCGCAGGGTGACGAACTCCTCCGCCGTGGTCGGGTGAATGCCGATCGTGGCATCGAACTGGGCTTTGCTGGCGCGGGCCTTGATGGCGATCGCGATCCCCTGGATGATCTCAGCGGCGTCGGACCCGACCATATGCGCCCCTAGGACTCGATCGCTGGCGCGGTCCACGATGAGCTTCATCATCGTGGTCTCTTCCTGTCCGGTGAGCGTATGCTTGAGCGGTCGGAACTCGCTCCGGTAGATCTCCACCTCGGCGTACCGCTCGCGCGCTTTGGCTTCGGTCAGGCCCACGGCTCCGATCTGTGGCTGGCTGAATACGGCCGAGGGCACGTCTTCGTGATCGGGCTTGGTGGGTCGCTTCTCGAACAGCGTGGCCGCGAGCGCCATCCCCTCGTGGATCGCGACCGGTGTCAGATTGATGCGATCGGTGACATCGCCGATCGCCCAGATGCTGGGTACGTTCGAGCGCGAATAGGCATCCACGATGATCGCGCCCTTGGGATCGAGCTCGACGCCGGCCTCTACGAGGCCGAGATCGCGCGTGTTGGGGGTACGCCCGGTGGCGTACATGATCTGGTCGGCCTCGAGCGCGCTGCCGTCACTCAGCGTTGCCACTACACCCGAATCGGTGCGCTCGATTCTCTCGACGTTGACCTGGAAGCGCAGGTCGATCCCCTTCTTACGCATCTCACTGGCCAAAGTCTTGCGCACGTCGTCGTCGAAACCGCGCAGGAAGAGCCGTCCCCGATACAGCTGTGTCGTCTCGACCCCCATCCCGTGGAAGATTCCCGCAAACTCCACACCGATATAGCCGCCGCCGACGATGATCACGCGCTGGGGCAGCTCCTTCAGCTGGAAGGCTTCGTTCGAGGTGATGGCATACTCGATGCCCGGAATGCGTGGAAGGCTGGGCCAGCTTCCCGTGGCCACCAGGATGTGCCGTGTGCTGAAGCGACGTTCGCCCACGGCCACCGTGTGCGGGTCGATGATGCGGGCACGCGCATCGATCCGCTGCACGCCGGCGCCATCGAGGAGCTCGCGGTAGATGCCGTTCAGTCGAGTGATTTCGCGGTTCTTGTTCTCGATCAGCCTGGGCCAGCTAAAGCTCCGCTCGCCCACGCTCCAGCCGTAGGCCTCGGCGTCGGTGAAGTCCTCGCCATAGTGTGAGGCATAGACCAGCAGCTTCTTCGGAATGCAGCCCACGTTCACGCAGGTGCCACCCAGGTAGCGTTCCTCGGCTATGGCGACGCGCGCACCCAGGCCCGCGGCCACGCGGCTGGCGCGCACGCCACCGGAGCCCGCGCCGATGCTGAAGAGGTCGTATTCGTGTTCAGGCATTTTCGGGTGCTCCTGCTCTCGACCGGGATTGGATGCCCGCGGGGGTGCACAGGGTTCGCAGCGCACGCTCGACCCCCAGTGCGAATATTGACTAATCAGTATAGTTTGGCTACCGGCCTTGTCATGGGTTCTTCTCCTGGCTGCGGAAGCGGTCTCGCGGGCGGCCATGGCCATACCCGGTAGCTGGGGGACGGCGCCTGCCGAACGCCGTCTCGAGTTTCCCTGTGATCGCCACGTTGTGGAGTCGGCCGCTGCCTACTATCGCGGCGTTGACATCGAGGCATCCTCGGCGCTGGTCTTTCGCTGGCTTTGCCGCCCGAGAACGCGCTAGGTGAGGTGATGTGTGGCTGAGCTACCTGATCCTTCCGCTGAGCGCGACAAACAGCCGCCTGCTGGTAAAGCTAAGGGTTCGGTACACCCGCGGCGTCCCGGGTCGACTCATGCGACTCGTGCTGCCCTGGGGCGACTGGATCATGATGCGGCGACAGCTTCTCAACTTTAGGCGTCTGGCGCAGAGATCCCAGCAAGCTCACTGAGATTCAGTCGGGAGCGCACGATGTCTTCGCAAGGGACCGAGTGACGATGGCGACTGCCTCGCTCGGATTCCGATTTGCGGGGTATTCGTTGTATCGCGCAGCTCAAGAGCAACTGAGTAGAAGACGATTATTCCTCCTAGAAACCTAGTAGGTCTGTCGGATTTCGGAGTTAGTTGCTGCTGTTGGCGCAGTCCGTCACGAAGGACGCGGTGCTCTCATTGTTTAAGCGAAAGCCCAAGACGGGTGGCATTACCGGCGTGTGTGTGGATGAGACCGGATTTTCTCTGGCCCATGTGGTCCGGGACGCCGCCGGTACGCCCCAGCTCGAGCTGGCCTTGCACGAAGCTTGTCCGATTCCGGGCGACACGAGTCGCGCCCTGGCGGCTGCTGTCCGCAAGCACGGGCTGCAGGGCTCTCCCTGCGTGGGTCTGCTGAAGCCGGATGCCTACAGCCTGCGTCAGATCGACGCGCCCCCGGTCTCGGACGATGAGGTGCGCGACGCGGCGCGCTGGAGCGTCAAGGATCTGATCGACTTCCCGGCCGAGGACGCGGTGATCGATGTATTCGACGTACCCGCGAGCTCGTCCAGTCGCGAGAAGCGGATCTACGTGGTGGCCACACCCAAAGCCGTGGTTCAGGAGGCGGTCGATCTCATCGAAGGCAGTGGGCTGGCGTTGACGGCGATCGAGATCAGCGAGCTCGCTCTTCGCAACGTGGCCATGCTGCTACCTGAGAACGAACGCGGGATGGCACTGATATACCTGAGTGACAACTCCGGCGTGCTGACCATCACCCAGGGTGACTCGCTGTATCTGGCGCGTCGTCTCCACTCCGAGCTCGATGTGCTCACGGAGGGTGGATCGCACGAGTCCGTCTTCGAGAAGCCAGAGCTGAGCGACGAAGCCGAGCAGCTGGTCAAGAGTCTGTTGCTCGAGACCCAGCGCTCACTCGACTACTACGAGCACCAGCTTGAGCAAGGGGCGGTGTCCGCACTCGTCCTGTTTCCGACCGAAGTCCCGCTGTCCGGTCTGCGTAGCTACCTCGCACAGAATCTGTCTGTCGAGGTGAGCGTACTGGAACTGAACGGAATCTTGAAATCCAAGGAGAGTCTCCCGCACTGGCTTCAGGCGCGTTGCCTGACGACCATCGGCGCAGCTCTCCGGGTTAGCAGCGAAAACGCGTAATGCAGCAAGTCAACCTATTTCAGACGAGCTTTCACCGCGAGAGGAGCTGGCTCTCTTCTTCGGGGATCCTGATGGCGACCGGTGCATTTGCAGCGGTATTGCTGTTGCTGCTCGGCCAGTCGGTGGTGTCGACCTGGCTCAAGCAGCGTGAGGTAGCCAGCCTGACGGCGCAGAAGTCCGAGCAGGTAACGCGCTTGAAGGAACTGAAGTCGCAGGCCGCGGATCCGGGTGAGGGGCAGGTTCTCGAGAGCGAGATCGAGAGGCTCGGGCACGTCCTGCGCGCCAGAGAGCGTCTCGCCGAGGTGCTTTCACCCGGCATGGTGGGCAATACGGAGGGTTTCTCGCCCCTGATGGTGGCCCTTGCGCGCCAGCGCATCAATGGGGTCTGGCTACGCGAGATCAAAATTGCGGATGGTGGTCACTATCTCTCGCTGATCGGCAGCACGCTCAATTCCGCGGCCGTACCCGATCTCCTCGAGATGCTGAGTGAGGAGCCTTCGTTCGCGGGTCGCGAGTTCCACGACTTTCGACTCGAGCAGTCCAAGTCCGGAGCACCGGCGGTGGATTTCTCGCTCAGCACTCAGCGAGCAGACTCATGAACGAGAAACTGCGCGAGCTTCAGGAACAGATGCGAGCCGCCCAGCGCTGGGTCGACGATCAGCCCGAACGCCAGCGGTTGCTCCTCCTGGTCGCAGCCTTCTGCATCCTTTTCATTCTCTGGGACGCCGTCCTGATGCGTTCTGCGAAGAATCGCGACGAGCAGGGCACGGCCGATATCGAGATGCTCGAGAAGCAGGTCGAGGCCCTCGAGCTCGAGGCTGGAGCCCTGGTGAAGCGGCTCGCAGCCGATCCCAATGTGGAACGTCGCAAGCGCAAGGCCGAGCTCGAGCGCCGAATCGCGAATATGAACTTGGATCTCAGCACACAGACGGCCGACCTGATACCGCCCGCCGAGATGGTGAGTGTGCTGAAGGAGCTGCTCGGGCGGGATACGACGCTTACGCTGATCAGACTGGAGAGCCTGGCAGCCGAGCCACTGATCGCGGTCAGCGAGGAAGAGGACGAGCGCGAGAGCGGGACGATCCCGATCTACAAGCACGGGCTCGTGATGGAGCTCATGGGCGATTACCTCAGCGCCATGCGTTATCTGCAGGCGGTCGAGGCCCTGCCCTGGAACTTCCTGTGGGACAGCTTTGAGTACGTGGTCCAGGAGTATCCGTCTGGACGTCTCGTGCTGAAGGTCCTGTCGCTCAGCACCGAGGAGAGCTGGATCGGTGTGTAAGGGGGTTCTCACGCTGACACTTGTCGCCAGCTTGGGTGGTGCACACGCGGCACGCGCCGAGCTCGGAGATCCCACGCGACCCCCGCAAATGTCGGTCGCATCATTCGAAACGCCCATCACCGCGGCCGGCGCCCCCATCCGGGTGAGCTCGATCCTCATCTCTCCGAGCCGCCAGCTTGCCGTCATAAACGGTGAGCGCGTGAAGGCCGGCGACATGGTCGGGGACGCGCGTGTGCTGGAGATCCTCCCCTACGCGGTCTGGCTCGAGACCGATGAGGGGGACCTCGAAGTCCGCATCAGCGCACAGCCGGTGAAGGTTGCGGTCAGCGACAACTCGGGTGACGCGAAGTGAGCCGAGTACGCCATCCGCTGATCAGCTTCGCGATGGCTCTGGCTATGGCCATCGGTCCCGGGTGCGGAACGATCGAGAAGCTAAAACCAAGCGCTGCCAAGGTGAGCCCGGGACCCGATGCACTGAGTCGTACCATGACAGAGAGCGTGGAGATTGCGAGGCAGGCCGCCGCCGACTCGCTCAAGGCGCCACCCGAGGCGGTCACCGAGGAACTCCTGCCAGCGTTCCGGGTGGGTCCGTCGGGAGCGCGCCAGTCTTTCGATCAGCGCTTCGATGTGAGCGTCAACGAGGCTCCAGCGCGCGAGTTCTTCATGAGCCTGGTGGAGGACACGCCCTACAACATGGTGCTCGACCCCGATGTCACTGGGACGATCACGTTTGCCCTGAAGAACGTGACCATCAGCGATGTCATGCAGGCCGTGCGAGACGTGTACGGCTACGAGTACGAGAAGATGAGCTACGGCTACCACGTACGGGCGGCCGGCCTGCAGACGCGCATCTTTCATTTCGACTATCCCAACATTCGACGCGCGGGCTCCTCGCGAACGAGCGTGGTCTCCGGGGAAGTCTCCGATGCGGGGAGCTCCGGGGGTGATGACGGCGAGAGCACGGGGGGCGATGGCGGCGCGGGAACCCTCTCGGGAACCGAAATTGCCACCGAGGCGAGTTCGGATATGTGGACGGAGCTGTCCGAGAGCCTGCGCACGATCGTGGGGACGGGTGAGGGAAGGAGCCTCGCCCTGAGTCCCAACACCGGGATCGTGATCATACGCGCCATGCCGCACGAGCTGCGCGCGGTCGAGGCCTATATCAAGAAGGCCCAGCTCAGCCTCGAGCGTCAGGTCATCCTGGAGGCGAAGATCCTCGAGATCAGGCTCAACGATAGCTTCCAGTCGGGCATCAACTGGGCCCTGATCGGCGAGGCGAGCAGTAGCATCGTTCGTGTCACCCAGACCGGCGGGGGAACTCAGCTTCCGGGCGCGGCCGTCTCCGAGATCGCCGAGAATCTGGGCTTCCTGACTCCGGACGCCTTGAATCTCGCTCTTGCCGATGCGGCACCGACGCCCACTTTTGGCGGTGTGTTCACGCTCGGCGCGACCTTCAAGGATTTCTCGACCTTCATCGAGCTGCTCGAGACACAGGGCACTGTCAGCACGCTCTCGAGCCCGCGGGTGTCAACGGTGAACAACCAGAAGGCCGTGATCAAGATCGGTCAGGACGAGTTCTTCGTGACGGACGTCTCGTCTACGACCGTGACCGGAACGACCACCACGACGACACCGGATGTCACGCTGACTCCGTTCTTCTCCGGGATCTCTCTCGACGTGACACCCCAGGTGAGCGATGCCGGCAACATCATCCTGCACATTCATCCCTCGATCAGCAACGTTCAGGACGACCAGAAGGTCGTGACCGTTGGTGGTGTCCAACAGTCGCTGCCACTGGCTCTGAGCACGATCCGTGAGTCCGACAGCGTGGTTCGAGCCAAGAGCGGTCAGGTGATCGTGATCGGTGGTTTGATGGAGGAGTCGACACGGCGAGATCGGGCTGCAACGCCCTGGTTGAACCGCATTCCCCTGCTGGGCTCCCTCTTCCGCCACCAGCTGGACGATATCGCCAAGACGGAGCTGGTGACGCTTCTCCGCGCGACCGTGGTCGATGACAGTCTCTGGCAGACCGACATCGAGAACACCGCGGAGCGGATCCAGCAACTGACGGACGAAGGGAAGTTCGGGCGCGATCATGTTCCAGCGAATCAGGGAAGTCCGTAAAAGGCTGCCGGAGACGGAGCGACAGGAGTCGTAGGGATGTACCTCGAACATTTCGGCCTGAAGGAGATGCCCTTCGCGCTGACCCCGAACACGGAGTTTCTATACGAGCAGGCCGGGCATCGTGAGGCCTTGAACGTGCTGCTCGTGGCGCTGCGCGGGGGCGAGGGCTTCATCAAGATCGTCGGGGAGGTCGGGACCGGGAAGACCCTCCTGTGCAGGACCTTGCTGAACGCACTCGGAGACGAGTTCTGCACGGCCTATATTCCCAACCCCCTACTGACGCCCCTGGGGCTGCTCTTCGCTCTCGCGGAGGAGCTGGGTCTCAATCCGCCACACGACACCCATAGTCATCACCTGATCAAACAGATCTCGGGCCGCCTGATGGCGTTGCACAGCGCGGGTAAGAAAGTGATCCTGCTGCTGGATGAAGCGCAGGCGCTCCCAGCGGAGACGCTCGAGGCCGTGCGCCTGCTCACCAACCTGGAGACCGAAACTTCCAAGCTGCTCCAGGTGGTGCTGTTCGGACAGCCCGAGCTCGACGAGCTTTTGGCGCAGCCGTCGTTGCGCCAGCTGAAGCAACGCCTCTCGTTCTCGTATCGTCTTCAGCCACTGGATCGCGCCAGGCTCGAGGGCTACGTGAGCTACCGGCTTGCGGTCGCGGGTCGCGAGCGGCCGGATCTCTTTACGACCGGTGCCTTGGATGCGCTGTGCAAGGGAAGCCGTGGGATCCCGCGGCTGGTCACGATCCTGGGCCATAAGTCGTTGATGGTGGCCTTCGGGCGTGGTGATGCGAAGGTCCAGCGCGCACACGTGCGTCTCGCCGTCAGTGATACCGAAGATGCACACCATGGGCGTAAATGGGGGCAGGGCGGTGGGCGATCCGTCTCCCGCAGGTGGAGAAAGGTGCTCGCGGGACTCGTGTGGCGCCGCTCCGGGAGTCGGGAGTCTTGAGCCTGATCAACGATATGCTCAAGGACCTCGATGCACGGCGACCGGGTCGTCGGCGCAGCCAGGCAGAGGCTCTGGAGGGCCTGGGGGCTTCGCGGCCGCGCGAGAGCGAGCGCATGCTGCGCATCAGCACGCGCATCTCGGCCGTGCTTCTGGTCGCGTTGCTTGGCGTGGGGTCGTGGAGCGGGTTCGCTGCATATATGCAACGGGTCGCCACCAGGGGTGTGGCCGACGCAGGCGAGCCCAGCGCATTGGTGATGGCAGAGGCGACAAAACTTCTGGGGCTCCCCTCGAAGCGGCTGCCCGAGGTTTCGCAGGCTGGCCCAGCCGCCGAGCCCGGGGGCGGGGAACTGCGCAACGTGGTCCTCGAGCAGCATGCGAGTCGCACCCGGCTGGTCTTCGAGCTGAGCCGGGAGACCGCGCATACGATCAGCCGTGACCCCTCACATGATCGGCTTGAGATCCTGCTGGACGCCACGACGCTGGTGGACGCCCTGCCCGAGCTCGATCTCGTGGGAACGCCGATTCAAGCGATTCGCGCGCAGCAGCGGGGCGAGGATCTAAGCGTGGAGCTGGAGCTTGCCCCCAAGGTCCGAACCCAGAGCAGCATGCTCGGAAACGACGCGTCGACGCGGCTGGTGCTGGATTTTCATGGAGCGAAGAGCCAGCGGAAGGCGCGAGCAAAGAAATCTGCGCCTGCGCCGGCCCGACCGGCCTTCGAGAAAACGGCTCGCCCGCCCAGCGTGCAGGAGCTCGCCATACACGCCACTGATCGCGCACTGCAGATTTTGCGCGCCGGGGACGAGGAAGCCGCGATCGAAGGTTTTTCCGACGCGCTGGCGTTCAATCCCCAGCACCAGCCGGCGCGCGAGGCCCTCGCCTCACTCTTCCTGCAACTGGGGCGGGGGACGGAGGCCGAGGCGCTGCTCGATAGCGGGCTGATGTTGGACCCCGAGTCCGGGAACCTGGTCAAGCTAAAGGCGCGTGCCCTCGGGTCCCGCGCTGCGTTCGCGGAGGCGCTGGAGCTGCTCGATCGCTTCAAGAGGCCCCTGGCCCGGGACCCCGAGTACTACGTGCTGCTGGCGGCGTTCTATCAGCAGACCAACGAGTACGCCAAGGCCTCGGCTCAGTACAAGCGAGTGCTGAGCTGGCAGGCCGACAAGGCGGTTTGGTGGATGGGCCTCGGGATCTCGCTCGAGGGCGAGGGCAAACCCGCCGACGCGCTTTCGGCCTACCAGGCTGCGGCGATTCTGGGAGGTCTCGGAGAGGATTCGCAGCTCTACCTGGGTGAGCGGATCGCCGCTCTCCAGAGCGAGGCCAGGTGATCCGTGGCTAAGAAGATCCGAATCGGCGAGCTCCTCGTTCAGAACGAGATCATCACCTGCGCCCAGCTCGAGCACGCACTGCGGGTCCAGCGGACCCGCGGGCGCAGGCTGGGTCGCACGCTGATCGATCTCGGCTACATCGAAGAGGACGAGCTGCTGAGCTTCCTGGCTCGGCAGCTGGAGATCCCCTTCGTCGATCTACGTTTGCCCTCGCTATCGAGGGACGCCGTTCTGAAGCTTCCCGAGACGCACGCCCGCCGCTTCCGAGCCATCGTCATCGAGGATACGGGGAAGGACTTCCTGGTCGGGCTGATCGACCCGATGGACATCTTTGCCATCGATGAGCTGACACGCATCCTCGGCCGTCCCGTTCGTCTGGCGGTGGTTCGCGAACCGGACCTGCTCCGTACGATCGACCAGATATACAGCCGAAAGGATGAGATCACTTCTCTGGCAGAGGAGCTGCACGACGATCTGTCTTCGGATGATCTGCGGGGCGATGAAATCGAACTCGATGACGCTTCCGACGCGCCCGTGATGCGCTTCCTGCGTTCGCTCTTCGACGACGCGGTCCGCATCCATGCCTCCGACATCCACATAGAGCCCGACGGGGACGTACTGCGTATCCGTCAGCGCATCGATGGTGTCCTCAACGAGCAGGTCATGAAGGAGACCCGTATCGCGTCCGCATTGGTCCTGCGCCTCAAGCTCATGGCCGGGCTCGACATCTCGGAGAAACGCCTGCCCCAGGATGGCAGCTTTAACGTTGAAGCACAGGGCGTCGAGATCGATGTCCGCATGTCGACCATGCCGGTCCAGAGCGGAGAGTCCGTCGTTATGCGTCTCCTGGACCAGGCCGGCGACTCGCTGCATCTGGATCAGCTCGGTATGCCGCAACTCATCCTCAGCCGGATGCGTCGCCTGATCCAAGCCCCGCACGGGCTGATCCTGGTGACGGGTCCCACCGGAAGCGGAAAGACGACCACGCTGTATGCCGCGTTGCGAGAGCTCAACACTCCAGAGAAGAAGATCATCACCGTCGAAGACCCGGTCGAGTACCGGCTGCCTCGCATCAACCAGGTCCAGGTCCACACGCAGATCGGCCTCACCTTTGCCCGCGTGCTCCGGTCCTCGCTGCGTCAGGATCCCGACGTCCTGATGATCGGCGAGATCCGTGACCAGGAGAGCGCGGAGATCGGCCTGCGTGCAGCCATCACGGGGCACCTGGTGCTCTCGACCCTGCACACCAACGATGCCATCACCAGCGGCTCGCGGCTCGTCGATATGGGTGCCGAGGGTTATCTCGCGGCCTCGGCTCTGCGTGCGATCATCGCGCAGCGCTTGGTTCGCCGTATCTGCGACAGCTGTCGTGAGCCTCACGAGCCCGATGCACAAGAGCAAGTGTGGCTCCGGGCCCTGGTGGGTGAGCGCTCGAGCGGTCACGAATTCTCGAAGGGCCGTGGCT
>Ga0255048_10000684_pt1 | contig 25185 bp, 23 predicted proteins | sample JV7_2_2_MG_FD_183619 | JGI IMG/M metagenome (GOLD analysis project Ga0255048, IMG submission 183619) | Seawater microbial communities from Jervis Inlet, British Columbia, Canada - JV7_2_2 | ecosystem: Environmental > Aquatic > Marine > Inlet | place: Canada: British Columbia | collected 2016-10-06
CGACTCAGATCCGAAGACTGGCGCCCGACCAGCAAGACCCTTCTCCGTGTCGCCTTGATCCTCATTGTCAGAGAACGAAGAGCAAGAACGAGACGCCCGAGTTGGTCACGGGTCCGCTCGTCGGTGAGGTTCAGTTCTTGGTCGAACTTCTCCCACGGAGTTGATATCAGGACCTCAGGCTTCTGAACCATCCTCAGGTCGTTGTGACGTGCAATGTCACGGAAGTGATGTTGCGACCGGGCCGTGCCTAGACGCCCACCGGCCCCGAGGATCGCTGCCGGCAGCAGGTTGATGGGCGGGTCTGGAGGCCGAGACAACCAGTCCCACGTATTCTTGAGTGCCCCTGTTATCGAGAAGTTGTACTCCGGTGAGGCGATCAAAAGTGCATCTGCCTCAGCTATCTGGCCACGCAGATTCCTCACCGAATCGGGGAATCCATGGGACCGTTCGTCGTCAGCGTTGTACAGAGGAATCTCGTTGATCGCACCTATTTCGAAAACCATGTCTTCTGGCATCAGCGCTCCGGCCGCCTGCAGACAGGCAGTGTTATAAGACCGTGTGCGAAGACTTCCTGACATCCCCACAACTCGGATTGGATTCTCTTTGCTGAACACGCAACGAATCTTAGAACGCACCACCCCAACCCAACCTGTACCGTTGTATGGCACATGCACCACCTGGCAGCACCGACCAGACGGAACCTTGACCGAGGAGCGAGTTTTTGAGCTTTCCCACTGACCTGGAGATCGCATACGACGCCACTGTCCGACCTGTCGAAGAGATCGCCCTCGAGAACGGACTCGAGAAGAGTGAGTTGATCTTCTACGGGGACACAAAAGCCAAGGTCCATCTCGACTCCCTAAAGAGAATCGCGGCCAATCCGACTGGGAAGTATGTAGACGTCACCGCCATCACCCCGACACCTCTCGGCGAAGGCAAGACCACCACCACCGTCGGGCTGACCCAAGGTCTCGGAGTACTCGGACACCGCGCCATTGCATGCATTCGTCAGCCATCGATGGGCCCGACTTTCGGCATCAAAGGCGGAGCGGCCGGTGGCGGATACAGCCAGGTCGTGCCGATGGATGAGTTCAATCTTCATCTCACCGGCGACATCCACGCGATAACCGCAGCCCACAACCTGGTGGCCGCAGCCATAGATGCTCGTTGGTATCACGAACGACGTCTCAACGACGATCAACTCGACGCACTGGGTTTGGACCGACTCAATATCGACGTCTTCAACACTTCATGGCGCCGTGTCGTGGACGTCAACGATCGCGCTTTGCGTAACGTCATCGTTGGATTGGGTGGTCGTCTCGATGGACGAGCCCGAGAAACCGGATATGACATAACGGTCGCCAGCGAATTGATGGCCATCCTCGCCCTTGCTGACGGCAGTGATTACGCATCCGCCTTAAAGAACCTCCGGGACAGGTGCGCCCATGTTGTGATTGGATCCTCCAAAGACGGATCTTCCATCACACTCGAAGACCTCAGTGTCGCGGGCGCAGTCACTGTGCTCATGAAAGAAACGTTGCATCCAACGTTGATGCAGACGTTGGAAGGTCAGGCTGCCCTCGTCCACGCCGGACCATTTGCCAACATCGCCCACGGCAACTCCTCAATCCTCGCCGACCGCATCGCCATGCACCTTGGCGACTACGTGATCACGGAGTCTGGGTTCGGCGCTGACATGGGGATGGAGAAGTTCTTTGACATCAAGTGCAGGGTGTCGGGCTTGAAACCCGATTGCGTTGTCATGGTTGCCACGGTGCGTGCCTTGAAGACCCACGGTGGTGGACCGAAAGTCGTCGCAGGTCGCCAACTCGACCGTGTCTACACCGAGGAGAACCTTCCACTGCTTGCGGCGGGAATGGCCAACCTCGAGGCTCACGTCGCCACCGCGAGAAGCTATGGAGTCCCCGTGGTGGTGGCCATCAACAAATTCCTCACCGACTCCAAGTTGGAGCACGATCTCATCAAGGAAAAGTCACTCCAAGCAGGTGCCGTGGCAGCCGTCACGACCGAGCACCATGCCAACGGAGGTGAAGGGGCTCGCGCCCTGGCCGAGGCTGTTGTGGCGGCGTGTGACGAGCCCAGCGACTTCGACTACCTCTACACACTCGACCAGCCGATCAAGGCAAAGATCGAGATCATCGCAAAGCAGGTCTATGGGGCCGGGAGTGTCGAGTACTCACCAACAGCCGACGCCCAAATCGCGGGATTCGAGAAGGCTGGCTTCGGATATCTGCCTATCTGCATGGCGAAAACACATCTGTCGATCAGCCACGACCCGGCACTGAAGGGAGCTCCCAAGGGCTACGCCCTCCCCGTCAAGGAGGTCCGTGCCTCGGTCGGAGCCGGGTTCATCTACCCGTTGCTTGGCGAGATGCGGACCATGCCCGGTCTAGGCGCCAAACCTGCCTACATGCAGGTGGACATCGACGATGCCGGCAACGTCGTCGGGCTGTTCTAGGGCAGCTTCACGTATTCGTAGTCGGCGGGCTTTTGATCGATACCTCGCGTTGGCGCAGCGATCCATGGTGCGAATTCTCCAGGCATTTGGTAGTGGGGTTGCATCAAACCCTCGATAAACACCTTGTCATCCTCAGTCGGCAACCAGCGACCCTGGGCTGCACTCCACTCATCACTCGACAGCACTTCGCCGGCCGGTCCGACATTGAGATCGGAGAACTCGCCGATGTTTCGATTGAAGGCGACGTGGGGCAGAATGATCTCGAAGTCAATGCCGTGACTGGCGATCTCCCGGTTCCATCGTCCAATGCCTCCGAGACAGTCATCCATGAAGTCATCGCGAAGCCGAGCATTGAGAGCGTTCAGGGCTGGCACCTCGACCTGTCGTAGCTCGCCGTCAACCAACTTCATAACCGGATAGGTGTCACCGCGAAGCTGATGGTCGTCTTCGATTCGTTCCTCATGGAAGCGGCCTTTCAGCCCGGCGTTAAAGAAGTTGGCCGCATTGGTGGACTCCTCAGACCCGAAAAGGTCCAGAGTGAGCGAGTAGTGGAGGTTGGTCTTTCGCTGAATTGTCGGCAGATCAATCACACCGAGACGACGAGTGGCATCGACGTCATGCGGATCATCGATCCCCGCCTCTGACATTGCCCGCGCCGTGGCTTCGATGACTCTCTTGACTCCGGTGTACCCAACGAACATGTGATGGGCCTCCTCGGCGAGCATGAACCGGCATGTCCGCGACAGAGGATCGAACCCTGACTGAGCAAGGGCCTCTAGCTGCATCTTGCCGTCACTACCTGTGAAGTAGGTGAACATGAAAAAGGAGAGCCAGTCGGGCGTCTCCTCATTGAAGGCACCGAGCATCCGTGGTCGTTCCGCATGGCCCGACTGACGCTGAAGGAGGTCGTTGGCCTCCTCCCTGCCATCACGGCCGAAATACTTCTGGAGGAGGTAGACCATCGCCCACAGGTGTCGACCTTCCTCAACATTCACCTGGAAGAGATTGCGCAGGTCATAGTTCGAAGGGGCGATGCTGCCAAGGTGTCGTTGTTGTTCGACTGAGGCGGGCTCGGTGTCACCCTGGATCACCACAAGGCGACGAAGCATTGCCCGATATTCCCCTGGCACCTCTTGCCATACCGGCTCACCGGCGTGCTCGCCAAAAGGAATCTTGCGGTCGATTTCCTCGGGAGCCAGCAAGATCCCCCAGCGATAATCGGGCATCTGAACAAATCCGAATTTCGCCCAGCCTTCTTTCTCGACACTGATGGCGGTACGCAAATAGACATCCGCCATCTGGAATCCATCCGGCCCCATCGACATCCACCAATCGATGTACCCCGGGTGCCATGTCTCCAACGCTCGCTGCAATTTGGGGTCCTGGGCCAGACCGACGTTGTTGGGGATCAATGCGTCGTAGTCAACGTCCTGGGGGGACATCACACCCTCCTCGTGTCATATTCGGGACGAATCCCCGATCCATATCGGAGCAGAGCGCCTTCCTCCCCGGATGCGTTGGGTCTTTGAAACACCCAGTTTTGCCACGCTGTCAACCTTCCGAATATCTTGGTTTCCATCGTCTCTGGTCCCGGGAATCGGAGATTGGCTTCAAGACCGGTCAGCCCATCGGGTGAGAAGGCTGCTCGCTCCTCGATCACTATTCGGAGCTCGTCATCCCAGTCGATGTCATCCATGGCATCAGTGATCAGACCGGCTGCCAAGGCCGCTTCGGCATCGAGAGAATCGCCGACGGCTGTTTGGGCAACAGACAGGTCCTTGTCAAGGCCCCAGAACCGAGTTGCCATCCGCGACAGGCCGTTCGACATCGGCAACCCGGCCAGATTGTTGGCAGTGAAGGCGAGCCGGGCTTCGTGACCACCTTCGCCACCCCACGTCCCGATCAGCATGTAGGACCGGTCGGCGGCGAGAGTCAGGTCAGCGAGGAAACCGCCAAAACACGAGTCCGGCTCAATCAAGGCGAAGATCGTGCGTGAGGTGAGATCGACCCGGCGCAGCACCCTGGCCCACAGGAGACTCACTTCCCGGACGAACCAGTCATCGAGGTTGGAGCGCAGGTACTCGTCGTAGGCGAGCACACCATTGAGATCACCGACCGACTTCAGGATGATGGTGCCGATATCCAACTCGTTGACACGAAGATGAAGGATGGCGTCGTCCAACTCCCGTGCAAGACGCAACGGCCAGAAGGCGGAACCCTGGGCAAGGGCGACGGTCGGTGGCTCAGCGTCGGGACCAGACAGAGTGATCGTTCCGGATCGGATCCCTCGGTCAATCTCGACAGACACCGCCGAATAGTCGATGCGATCATCGGTGATCTTCCGATCCAGGGGGGTCAACTCGACGCCTTCACCATCGGGTGGACGATCCGACTTCGAGCCGAATTCGGCGGCCCGCATCGCCACCGTCTCATCAAATATCGAGGTGGCAGCCAGTTCATCGACGAGGCCCCATTCCAATGCTCGATCTCCCTTCACGCCTTCTTCCAGTGTGCAAAAGACATCGGCCCGGTCTCGTCGCACATGTCGCTTGTCGATCAACCGTGTGAGCCCGCCGGTGCCGGGAAGCACGCCCAGAAGTGGCACCTCGGGCAGAGAAACGGCTGCATTCCGATCGTCGATCAGGATTATGTGATCGGTCGCCAGTGCCAACTCGTATCCGCCGCCGGCGGCGTTTCCGCTCAGAGCCGCCAGGTAAACCTGCCCGGAGTTGTTGGTGGCGTCTTCAATCTCGTTGCGAGTTTCGTTGGTGAATTTGCAAAAGTTGACCTTCAACGTGTGGGTCGCCGAGGCGAGCATCCCGATATTCGCTCCTGCGCAAAACATCCGATCAAGATCTGAACCAACCACCACCGCCCCGACCTCGGGGTGTTCGAATCGCAGTCTCCGGATTGCGTCAGCCAGTTCGATGTCCACACCCAGGTCGTAAGAGTTCATCTTCAGCTCGTAGCCAGGGAGAAGACCCCCGTCCGGGTCAACACCCATATTGAGATAGGCGACCCCCTCGTCGATCTTGATCGACCAGTGGCGGTAGAACTCGGGAGCCGTCTGGAAGTCGATCACACTCCTACGCTAAACCACATGTTCACCGAGGCCAGCGGGCACCGTCTCGAGTATCGATGGCTGGGCAACAAATCCCAGACGACGACTGGTGTGACACCGCTCGTATTCCTCCACGAGGGCCTGGGCAGTATCGATCTGTGGCGTGAGTTCCCATTGGATGTGGTCATCGAGTCAGACCATCCCGGTCTGGTCTATTCGAGATATGGGCACGGTCACTCAGATCCGCTGGCCGAGCCGAGAACGCCGCGTTTCATGCATGACGAGGCTCTTGAAATCTTGCCCGGATTGGTCGACGACCTGGTCGGAAGGCCGCCGATCCTGGTTGGGCACTCTGACGGCGCCTCCATCTCGTTGATTTACGCCGGGTCGGGCTACCCCGTTCAAGGTTTGATCTTGATCGCCCCACACGTGATAGTCGAAGCACCCGGGCTCGATCAGATCAAGCTGATCAAAGAGTCGTATGACAACAGCGACTTGGCGACACGTCTCAGCAAGTACCACGACGATGCCGAGGCCCTGTTCAAGGGATGGACAGGCGTTTGGCTCAGCGAGCCTTTCGCCTCCTGGGCAATTGAGGAGTTCCTGTCTGCGATCACCTGCCCAATCTTGATGATCCAGAGCAGGGATGATGACTACGGAAGCCTGACCCACCTCGACATCATCGAAGCTTCAGTTGCCGGGCCCGTCACCCGAGTGGAGATCGAGGGAAACAGCCATTCGCCCCATCTGTCAGCACCCGAAATGGTGACGAAGGTCGCGGCCGAGTTCATCAGGGATATCGATTTGGGATGAGCGCTGGGTATCGTGCGCCGTCCTCAATCAGGAGCAGTCACAAATGGAAAATATCGAACAGCCAGACAACGAAGGATCCGCGGACGAGGTCGAAGTCGAGGTGGCGGCAGTTGATTTGGATGGGGACGGGGTCACCGACATGGTGGTCACCACCGTGGCCGAATCTCTCGATGTAGACGGCGACGGTGAACCTGACGGCGTGAAAGTGACCGAAGTTGCAGAAGTCGACGTCGACGGTGACGGTCTGACCGATGTCGTGCAAGTAACCGAGATTGCCGCAGTCGACGTCGATGGTGACGGGGTACCCGACATCGTCCAAACCACGCAGACCGTCGCCAGCGATGTGGATGGGGATGGAATCCCCGATGTTGTTGAAGTAACCCAAGTCACCGAAGTAGACGTCGATGGTGACGGCATTCCCGACGTGGCCGAAGTCATTCAGGCGGAGGCGACACTGCCCGAGGGTTCAGCAGCCATCGAGACCGACGAAGGCTGAATCAGCCGCCAAGCTGGGAGTTCCGGCTCAGGATCTTGGATCGAACCCGGTGGTACAACGCCAAACCGACCCAAAGTGTGAGCACCACGACGCCATAGCCCACCAGCAACGGCAGAAACAGCAGAATCACTTCTGAGTTTCCGCTCACCATTGCAACGATGCTCGCTCCGCCGGCGCTCAAGGCAATCACGCCAAAACTGAAGAATCCGAATGCCCGAACCAGCGCCCGATCAACCCCCATGAACAAGAGATTATGCAAGTGGTTCAGCCACATCAGAGCTATTCCGAAACACAACCAGCGGGACTAGTTCCTCTCCAAGGAGAAGTGGGCTACGCCGTCGGTCGCTCACCAATCAGAAGACGAGCCGCACGAGCCGGCTCGATCTCTGGCTCAGGGAACAGCACATAGTCACGCTTGATCGGTGCGTTGGGGAAGTAACGAAGCGGGACCGCCTCTTCACCCTCCAACATGGTCCCTCTGGCTTCGGTGGGCACCTTGAAGGCAAGCCCGACCGGTGTCAACGAAGCGACCATCGTCCCATCGCGATAGACAGCAGCTCCTGAGAAGAAGTGTCGAACCTCGAGTTCACCGACCCGGTCGTCAGATGCCATCCAATCTTCGATCATGCGGTGCAGTTGTGTCAGGTAGGGCTCGGCGATGGGGGAAGGCTAGACCTAGCCATCGAGCCGAGATGAGCATTCGATTCTCGCCCAGATCATGTCTTCACGGGGTAGACATACGTCACTCGACAGGAGGTTGGCGTGCCCACAGGAGTGACCATCAAACGGCGATTGGAATGGATAGACACCGATGCTGCTGGGATCTGGCATCACTCCACCGTCATCAGATGGGCTGAAGATGCAGAAGCCGAGCTTCACCGCACGCTCGGAATCGTCAGTCGGACCTTCGGTGCAACGCCTCGAGTCAACATCGATTTTGACTTCGGCGTTCCGCTCCGATTCGACGATGAGGTAGACGTCACTCTGACGGTCGCCGCGATGGGAGAAACGTCGCTCACCTACCAAGTCTCGGTCGATCGCGATGGTGAAACCCTCGCTGCCGGGAAGATGGTGGCCGTCCTCATCGATCCGACCAGCGGAGCCAAAAAGCCATGGCCCGACGATATGCGGCAACTGCTCAGTCCGTCCTGAGCTTGAACCGCTGGATCTTTCCCGTTGCGGTCCGGGGAAAGTCGTCAACGAATTCCACAAAGTGTGGATACTGATATCCCAGCAGCGTCTGCTTGCACCAATCCTGAAGTTCGCTGATCTCCGGCATCTCGGAATTCTCAGTGAGGATCACATATGCTCTGATTCGTGAAGTGTCGCCGACCTCGGCACGGACTACGGCGGCCTCGCTCACTGCTCGATGTTCCATCAGCCGATTCTCGATTTCGATCGGACTGACCCAAAGGCCTCCGATCTTCATCATGTCGTCTACTCGTCCTTCATAGACGTAGTTGCCGTCGGCGTCGCGGTGATAGCGATCACCGGACGCGAACCACTCGCCGACCAGCTTCGCCTTTGTTCGCTCCACTTGATGCCAATACCCCGTTAGGGCGCTGGGGCCCTTCACCCACAATTCCCCCGCCTCGTCGTCCTCGACGAGACTCCCCTCAGGATCACGGATTTCCAGCTCATAACCCTCTACCGGACCACCCGAGGTGCCCGGTTTGACCTGGTCAACACGGTTGGTGCAGTAAACGTGGAGCATTTCGGTGGAACCGAGTCCATCGAGTATCTCGATCCCCGTTTGTTCATGGAAGCGACGCCAAATCTCGGGTGGCAACGGCTCGGCGGCAGAGATGCCTACCCGCACGGACGACCAGTCCACTTCGTCGAACTCCGGCAGCGTCATGACTGCGTTGTAGAGCGCTGGCACCGAGAAGTAGAGGTTGGGATGATGGGTGCTAACCCGCTCCAACAACGCTTGGGGCGTTGGGCGGCCAGTGAGATAGATCGAGGTGGCGCCCACCGACATTGGGAACGTCAGATTGTTGCCGAGGCCGTAGGCGTGGAACATCTTTGTGCTTGAGAAGACCACATCTTCTTGGCTGATACCCAACGTTGGCCAGGCGTAGTACCGGGCCGTGGCCTCGAAGTTGGCGTGACGATGGACCACCGCCTTGGGCAAGCCTGTGGAACCTGAGCTGTACAACCAGAACGCCGGGTCGTCGGGATGGGTGTCGATCGGATCGAATTCGTCGTCTCCATCAGCCATCCACGAGGCAACCATCTCCCCGTCGATGGACTGGACTTGGGGTCTGGACTGGAGTTGGGGCCCGATCTTGTCAGTAAACACCGAGTCGAAGATCGCGGCCACCGCATAAGAGTCGTCCATGAAGTATCCGAAATCGTCGGGGCGGGCCAGGAAGTTGACCGGAATGGGGACCGCTCCCATCCGCATTGCGCCTAGAAAGGCACTCGGAAAGGCGGGGGTGTCATCCAAGACCAACAAGACCCGTTCGCCCCTTCGCACACCCTCATCCACCAGATGGCTGGCCACACGGCTGGCTGCCACGTGCAGTCCAGCAAAGGTCCACTTCTCGTCACTCGAGGTGATCACAGCGGTTTTGTCACCACGACCGGCCTCGAGGTTGAAGTCGAGGACCGTGCTGACGTTGGGTGTTGTCTGCATGGTGTCAAAGGTACTGCTCCACCGCTTAGCCTGCGTCTCACACATGACCAAACCACGACGTGGGAGAGGCGGCGACCCCCAACTCACTGTCATCTACTGGCGCGACATTCCGGCACAGGTGAAAGCCCAAGCCGGGCGTGAGCGGGCCAGCGCCAAACTCCCCGATCGATTCATGGCCTCAGTGGACGCAGCAGCCACTAAATCTGGATTGACCTCAGAAGAGGACTACATCGTCGAGTGGCGCGAGGAGGTTCGGGAGTGCGGTTCAGATCTTCATGCGGAGGTCGATCGGGAGGTCACCAGGATCGCAGACAGTTATCCGTCCGATCTCGTCAAGATATATGTCCGAAACGACGGATGGGCGGCTGGCGCCGCCGCTGGTGCTGCGGCTAATGCTGCGGCTACCGAATCTCCATGAAGTCTGCGTCCTCACAGGCTTTGAGCATGCGACGGATATCGTCGTAGTCCGACGGGCCAACCTCCACAAAACCGTCGACAGTCCCGTGGGCCAAAACCTCTTCGAAAGCAGGGTCTTCCTTCAATCCCACCAGGATCTCTTGGACCTTTCGATGGAAATCTGGTGGGAACCTCTTCGAAACCCCAACGGGTTGGATCGTCGAAGGACCGAGCGAGTCGATTATTCGAATATTCTCCGCGATCTCGGGATGATCTCTCATCTCAACCGTGAGAACCTGACAGTCGATCGCTGATGCATCAACTTGCCCTGAGGCGACCATCCGAAACGATGTTTCATGGAACCCGGCATCGACCACTTCTCCAAAAAACCCGTTGGTCTCCCCGATCGAAACGAGGTGATAGCGAGTGATTCCATATCCCGACTGTGAGAGAGGCTCGTTGAATGACCATGACCTGCCCCGAAGGTCTTCAAACGAGAACAGATCGCTGTCCTTGTGGACGATGACATCGGAGAAATAGATCGGCTTCCCACCGTATCGCTCGCCGGAAAGGACTGGGGCGGCGATCGGCACAGCAGGTGAGACACCCTCCTTCTCGAACATGACGTAGGGAAGACTGCACACGAAGCAGAGATCGTTGACATCGTTTCGACAGTTTTCATAGTCGGTTTCAACGATCAGCTCCGTGGTGAGTCCCATCTGCGATCCGACTTCGTCGGCAATCGCCTGATAGACGCGCAGCATGTTGGGGGCGAGGAACGTGCCAAATCTCAGGTCGGCCATGAAGTCGACACTAGAGACTCGACTAGCTTCAGAGCATGCGCAGAACGACGATAATTGTCGCCGGTCTCGGAATCCTGGTTGCTGCTTGCGGCGGGTCCGATGGCGCGGATCCCACTCTGGCACCAACGACTCAAGACACACCTACGGCGACTTCTCCGGCACCACCGACAACATCGGGTGAGATTGTCGAAGCACCCGAACTCGGCGGCACCAATTGGCTTGTCACCACCTACATCCTGCCCAGCGGTTCCCTCACCAACACTTGGAAAACAGACGTCACCATCGCCTTCGCCGCAGACGGAACATTCTCTGGCTCAGCTGGCTGCAACGACTACCAGGGGACATGGACCGTCTCCGGCCCATACGACGAATTCACCTCGGGCGTTCGAGATGCCAACGACGGACAGACTTTGGCGCTCGATGACCTGACCTGGACTGAAGTCGGCTGTGAAGACGAAGCGATCATGGAACAGGAAGGCGAGATCCTTGATCACCTCCAGAACGCTGGGCGATGGGTCTTGATCAGAGACGTCTTCCATCTTCGAGACGCGGATGGAGGGTTCTTGTTCGAGACCGAACCTGCCTGAACTCCACGGTGAGCTGGCTAGCTGACCGCGGCGACCGTGACTGGGATTGCGTTCAACGTAGCGTTGCCTGAGAGCGGATCGAGGTCCGTCTCATCGCTGAGAATGTTCGAATTGACGCCTGGTCGTTTTGCTGCAACAGACATCGCGATCCCCTCCCGATCATGACCCCAGCCATGGGGAAGGCTGACCACGCCTGGCAAGATGTCTTCCGTCAGTTCGACCGAGGCAACAACCTTGCCGGCAGCCGATGCCACCTCAGCTGAGCCACCGTCATCAATGCCAAGTGATGCAGCATCGTCGGGATGGACCAGCAGAGTGCAGCGCTCCTTGCCTTTGACCAAGACATCGATGTTGTGCATCCACGAGTTGTTGGATCGGATCTGACGACGGCCAACCAGAAGAAGCCCGCCGTTTCGCTCCGAGTCCAGAAGTGAATCGAGACGAGGAAGGTCATCGAGGATTGTCTGAGGCGCCAGGTCAACCGTGCCGCCCGGGGTGCAAAGGGCTTCGGGAAGACGCGGTTCGAGAGGGCCCAGGTCGATGCCATGTCGGGATTCCTCGGCGAGGGCAAGTGTCAGCCCCTCCGAAACTTCGCCGAACCGGTCTCCATAGGGTCCGGCACGCAGCATCAGATCGAGGAAGCGCTCCGGGCCGTGACGGTCGCCGATCAGAATCTTGATCTCGTCCGGGTCACGACCAGTGATAGGTGATAGGGGGTCATCGACCACTTGCCGTAAATAGCTGTCAAAAGCGAAGTCATCGACAGCCGAGGCATCCGCGTCCGCACCCAGACCTGAGACGATGGCGGCGAGTCGACACAGTACTTGCCACTCCTCCATGCCGAGCTCGTTGGGAAAGATGGGCGCCGAGTAGTTGGCGATATTTCGGACCGAGAGCCCCGAGAAGGCCAGGTCGTAGTGGCTTCGTTGCAGCGGCGACGTGGCGGGAAGGATCACATCAGCATTGCGACTCGTCTCATTTCGGTATAGATCAATTGAGACCATGAAATCGAGCTGTCCAAGGGCATCATCGAGACGGTCGGCATTCGGTGTGGAGGCAACCGGGTTTCCTGCAACGACGACCATCGCTTTGATTTGACCCTCACCCGGCGTGGTTATCTCCTCTGCCATCGCGGCGGCCGGTAGCTCGCCCCGGACCTCCGGTCGATTGCCAACTCTCGAGGACCACCGCCCGGTTGAAAAGCCTCTGGCGCTCCGAGGGCGCTCATGTGCTGGGCGGGAGAACATTGCTCCACCGACCTTGTCGAGGTTTCCGGTGACTGCATTGAGCAGGTCAACAAGCCAGGACGAGACAGTGCCATGAGAAACGGTGTGGGTTCCGACGCGCCCATACACGACAGCCGAGTCGGCCTCAGCCAGCTCGTGCGCAATCCGTCTCGTGGTGGACGCTTCGATACGCGTTTTCTCCGCGACCCGCTCGGGCGTGAAATGCTCGAGGGCGGTCGCCGCTCGACCCAAGCCTTCGTAGAAGTCGGGAAGCTCGACCAGGAGGTTCTCTTCAATGAGCGTGGCCGCGATTGCCGCCAGGAACAGGGCATCCGTTCCCGGCTGGATGGCGATGTGCTCACTGGCATTCGACGCCGTCTTCGACAAGCGAGGATCGACGACAACGACCCTGCCGTTCCGCTCTTTGATTGCCTCCATACGGCCAGGCCAGTCGGGGGCGGTGGCCAGGCTGCCATTGGATTCGTACGGATCAGCACCAAGCATCAGCAGATAGTCGGTGCGATCGATGTCTGGCACCGGGATCAGATCCGGGTGCCCAAACATCAGGCCGCTGGACACATGTTTCGGCATCTGGTCAACCGTGGCTGCAGTGAAGACGCTCTGTGAGCGAAGTGCTCGGGTAAGGACGCGGGTGAAGAGGATGCCGGAGAGGTTGTGAACATTGGGGTTGCCGAGATAGACACCCACGGCGTTGTTGCCGTGCTGGGCGATAATCGGTGGGAGTCGCTCTTCGATCAGCCGAAATGCCTCGTCCCAGGTCGCTGATCGCCATCCGGTTTCAGTCCTTATCTGTGGCGTCCGGAGTCGGTCAGGATCCGCCTCGAGCTGTTTCAGGGTCGAACCCTTTGGACAGATGAACCCGTGGGAGAACACATCGTCTCGATCACCTCGGATGCGCTGCACCGTGTCACCTTTGACTGTTATCTCCAGGCCACAGGTCGCTTCACACAGCGGGCAGGTCCGATATTCGATGCGAGTCCCATTCACAACAGTCACAACGCTCCTCAATCGATGCCCGAATCGTACCCCGCAGGTTTGGCCAGCATCTGGCGTGCCATCGAGGGAGCTACAAACCCTTCGTCAGCGGGTGCGAGCCTTGATCTCAGCCACGATTGCCGGGACGATCTCGCTGAGGTCACCAACAACTGCGTAGTCGGCCTTGGTGACCATCGGCGCCTCGGCGTCGGTGTTGATCGCGATGATGGTCTTCGACGCCATCATCCCGACCCAGTGTTGAATGGCACCACTGATACCGCATGCGATGTAAAGGTCTGGGGCGATCACGGTTCCGGTCTGACCCACTTGGTCAGAGTGAGGTCGCCACCCATTGTTGGTCACGACGCGCGAGCACCCCACGACTCCGCTGAGCAAGTCGGCGAGCTCTTCGAGGGCTGCAAAGCCTTCAGGACTGCCCACCCCTCGCCCACCACTGACCACCACGGGTGAGGTGGCGAGAGTCACGCCTTCGGCAGTGGCCACTCGATCGACCACTTTGGTCTCGAGGTCGATATCGGACAGTTCCACAGCGAACGCTTCCACCCTGGCCTCACCCGGCGAGTCGACAGGGGAGGTCTCGACACTGTGTTCGGTGATCGTGACCAGTTTGGTTGGCGCATCGAGGAGGGTGGATTCCAGAAGCGAACCACCCCAACGGGTTCTGGAGATGTTCCAGACATCGGTCGAGGTGTCGATCTCGACACAATTGGCCACCATTGGTAGCCCGGTTATGGCACCGACGTGAGCCATGACCTCGTTGCCACGCTCGGTACCGACGCTCACCACGGCCGCGGGCTCGGAGGATTCCACCAGCTGAACCAATGCCGATCCCCACGCAGATGGGCTGTAGTCGTCGAGGCGGTCGTGGCTGATCACATATTGGACACTGGCCCCATATACGCCAAGACCAGGCATCTCGGCCCCAATCGACACGGCATGAATCTCATGACCCAAAGTCCGTGCCGCTGTCAATCCTTGAAGCGAACTCTCTTCGATCTCACCGCGATCGTGGGTAATCAAGACCAGGATCATGACCCCAGCACCTGAAGCTCTTCGAGGACATCAACCACTGCCGGGGCAGCCTCGAGTCCGGTGCCGAGAATGGTGGTCTCGCTGACCTCAACGTCGGGCGTGACCAGACGGATCATCTTCTGACCGCTGCCGGCCTTGTCTTGCTCAATTTGTTGGACGTCGATCTTCTTGGCATTGAGACGACCCTTCAACGTCGGGTAACGAGGGAGATTTATGCCTTCTTTGACCGCAACTATCGCCGGCATGGGAATCTGATAGACCTCAGAACCGCTTGGCGTGTCACGACGAAGCTTGAATCCGCCGTCTTCGACATCGACCCCCTTGATCCCTGAGACGATGGGGCGACCCAGCGCATGAGCTACCCGAATCCCCACCTGATATCCCCCGGAGTCGGCTGATTCGTTGCCAAACAGGATCAGATCAAAGCTATCTTCGGTCTCCAGTCCCCGAATCGCCGCCACCAAAGCAGTCGCCGTCGAGATGGGATCCCAATCTGATCCATCGGTAAGCACCAATACCGCCTCGTGAGCACCTACTGCCAGTGAAGAGCGCAACTGGTCTTCTGCATCGGCCGGACCGAGAGTCATCACTGTGACCGTGCCACCGTTGTTCTCGGCGATCTGGACCGCTTCTTCGACGGCACACTCCTCGTGTGGGCTCATCGCGAAAGACAAGAGAGTGGTGTCAATCGCTAACGCGTCGTCGGTGAGGACGATCTTGGCACCGGGTGCCGGCACCCGCTTGACGCAGACCAAGATCCTCATTTCATGCGTTGGTTGCCGGGGTCGAAGTACGGCGTGCTTCCTGTGACCACGACCTTCACCGGGTAAAGCTCGTTCATGTACATCATCTGAAGGTCGGTTCCCTCGACTGCATGTTGGGGTGGCAGGTAAGACAACAGAAGGTACTTACCCGTCGACGGACTGGCGCCGGCACTGGTAACCCTGGATACCCGGCCTTTGGCATCGAGGATTCGTTTGCCAACGAGGTCGAGGATCGGCTCATTGCCCCCGGTTGGATAACGGGGAATACCGGTGGATGAAGTGTGATCTTCGATGGTGAGGGTGCACAGGATCGCCGCAGGGTCCTCAGCGCGCGCTTTCAAATAGGCCGCTTTGCCGATGAAGTCCCCGGCCTTGACCCGGGGTCGAGCCAAACCGGCTTCCACCGGGTTGTACTCCGACTCCAGCTCAGCGCCCATCAAGCGATACCCCTTCTCAAGACGTCCTGTCGTGCCATAGACACCGGCGCCAACGGGGACAATTTCGAACTCCTGACCCGCGTCCCAGATGGCTTCCCAGAGGGCAAGACCATTCTCTATGTCGGTGTAGATCTCCCAACCGAAATCCCCGACATAAGAGATACGAAGCAGACGGACCGGTATCGAGCCAATCATCACTTCCTTGCTGAATCCATAAGGAATTGCCTCGTCTGACACATCGTCGTCGGTGACTTTGGCCATCACGTCGCGAGCCCTGGGTCCCCAGAGCCCAACTGTGCAGATGTCTGAGGTCTGATCTACAAAGGTGACCGAACCGTCTCCGGGTAGGTACTTGCGGAACCAATGACTGTCCTTGGGACCGTCGAACCCACCCGAAATGATTCGGTATCGGTCATCGGCAAGACGAATCAGTGTCAGGTCGGCTTTGAAACCGCCATCCGCGGTGAGCAAAGGCGTGTATATGGATCGTCCCACGGCCAAGTCGCACTTGTTGACGGTCATCTTCTCGATGTAGTCAACGACACCGGGACCACTGACCTCAAAGATAGCGAATGCTGTCACGTCAACCATGCCAACCCCATCTCGCATCGCGAGATGTTCCGCGTTCTGGATTGGCGACCACCAACGAGCGTCCCATTCCGACGGTCGGTCGGGGATCTGGTGTCCATACCTCTCCAGCAGCGACGCATTCGACTCGTACCAGTGGGGTCGCTCCCAGTTGCCCGCTTCGAAGTAGACCGCACCCAACTCGGTGGTTTTGGAGTGAAAAGGACTGGTCCTCAGACCCCGTCTGGTCTCCCACTGCTCTCTGGGATGGACGATCCCATAGGTCTTGTTGAAGTGCTCCGAGGACCGGGCGAGGATGTGGTCCTCGGTGCGTTGGTTGTCATAGAAGCGGGCCACGTCCGACGCATGTGGGTCGATTTCGGGGTACCCCTGCGTCATCCATTCCGCCAGGGCACGTCCGGTTCCCGGGCCTTCTTTGATCCAGATAGCGGCGCACGACCACACTCCGCTCACCTCGGTCTCGCCGACCAATGGCATAGCGTCGGGGGTGAGTGACAGAAGACCGTTGATTCCATAACGCATTTCCGCGTCGCCCAGGATTGGCATTAGCTCGAGGGCCTGTTCCAGTTGGGGATCGAAGTCATTCTCGGTCAGAGGCAACTCGGTCGGCGAGAGACGGGATTCCTCTATCGACGGAATGGTGTCGGGATGATGAAAGATCGGCCGATGGGCGTAGGACCCCACCTCCATCGAACCAGCGGTTTGACGCTCATAGCAATAGGTGTCCATGTCACGGACGATCGGATAACCGATCTCATTTCCCGTTGCCTGGAGGATGGGAAGGGGACCGACATCGATCATTTGATGAACCGCCGGTGTCAGCGGGATAGTCGCACCAGCCATCTTGGCGATCCGCGGCGACCAAACGCCGCAAGCTATGACCAGATACTCACACTCGACCCGGCCCCTATCAGTGACGACGGCCTTGACCCGGTTGTTCACGACCTCGACATCGAGCACCTCGGTGTTGGGCGAGACAGTGAGCGCGTTTCTCGACATCGCACTCTCCCGCATCAGCGTGCCTGCCTGGAGTGAGTCGACCACCGAGACACTTGGGGTGTACCAGCCCCCAACCAGGATCGACTCATCGATGAAAGGGACATGCTCTTTGATCTGTGCAGGGCTGAGCAACTCGGATTCAATGCCCCAGGCTCTCGCCGAGGTCATCCTCCGGCGGAACTCTTCCATACGGGCTTCATTGCGGGCGACCTCGATGCCACCGCTGGTGGTGTTGACTCCCATTGCCTCGTACTGCTGCTGGCTGTCAAGAGTCAGATGGGCCATCTCTTTGTTGTGATCAACCGGGAAGATGAAATTGGAGGCGTGACCCGTAGAGCCGCCGGGATTGGGTAGTGGACCTTTGTCGATCTGAAGAATGTCTTTCCAGCCAAGGTCGGCGAGATGATGGACAACAGAGTTGCCGACGATGCCGGCACCAACAACGACGACGTTTGCCGCGGTGGGGATATCGCTCAATTGTCCTCTCCTTGCCAAGGGGATACTCGGCGTGTGCAGCGGAGTACCGCAGCGGTACCTACCTGCACACGCTTGGGGCCGATTCTGCTTCCCAAGATCATGGGTTGTGTTCTAGACTGCCGCTGAAAGCGGCATCCCACTGTACAGTACACGTCCCACATCGTGGAACTCCTGAAGGAGCACAGATGAGCGTTGATGAGCTAGATCTCTCTTCTCTATCCGACGAAGACCTCGTCGCCCAGATGCATGACGATCTCTATGACGGTCTCGCCGATGAGATCGACGAAGGAACCAGGATCCTCCTCTCGCGTGGCTGGACACCTGCTGCCACCCTCAACGATGCTCTGGTCGAAGGCATGCGCATCGTCGGCATCGACTTCCGAGACGGGATCCTCTTCGTCCCCGAAGTCCTCCTCGCTGCCAAAGCCATGAAAGCCGGTATGGCCATCCTCAGGCCACTTCTTGCCGAGACAGGTGCCGAACAGATCGGCAGCGTGGTGATTGGCACCGTTAAAGGTGACATCCACGACATCGGAAAGAACCTGGTGGCGATGATGCTCGAAGGTGCTGGTTTCGAGGTCTTCAACCTTGGCATCAACACCGATGCCGACGAGTTCATCCGTGCTCTTGATGAGCACAAACCCGACATTCTTGGGATGTCTGCCCTTCTGACGACAACCATGCCCTATATGAAGGTGGTCATCGACACCATGATCGAAAAGGGAATCCGTGACGATTACATCGTCCTCGTCGGCGGGGCCCCGCTCAACGAGGAGTTCGGCGAAGCCGTGGGCGCAGACGCCTATTGCCGAGATGCCGCCGTTGCGGCGGACACCGCCAAACGATTGGTCACGGAGAAACGTGGCGCCGCCTGAGACTGTGATGCCTAGGGGGCGACCCCCAGACCTCCGGGGTCCCTCGGTCCTGGTGATCGGGTGCGGGGCTCTTGCTCGGGAACTGCTCGACGTCGTGACAGCCAATCATCTCGACAACGTTCGCGTGGAATGCCTTCCTGCGATACTCCACAACAGTCCAAAAAAGATTGCTCCCGCGGTCCGAGAGCGTCTGGAAAGAGCCCACCACTACGACAAGGTGTTTGTTGCCTACGCCGATTGTGGAACGGGTGGTCATCTCGACAATGTGATCGAGGAGTTTGGTGCCGAGCGGCTCGACGGAGCCCACTGCTATCAGTTCTTCGCCGGACGGCGGGAATTCGACGAGATCCAGGAAGCAGAGATCGGAACTCTCTATCTGACGGACTATTTGACGAGACATTTTGATCGCTTCATCTGGAAAGGTCTCGGTCTCGACCGTCACCCTGAGCTTCTCGCCGACTATTTCGGGAACTACACACGTGTGCTATATCTGGCCCAGACCGACAATCCAGAGCGAACGGAGCAGGCACGGGACGCTGCCGATCGGCTTGGACTCAGATTCGAACGCCGGTTTGTCGGATACGGCGAAATGGAACCCGCGCTAATCCAAGTCGGATCCACAGCGTGACACACACCGTCGTCAGCTCTCCCACCAAAGAGGTGGTCATCGGGTTTGACCAGCCGTTTGTGGTCATCGGGGAGCGAATCAACCCAACCGGACGCAAACTGCTTGCCGCCGAGATGAAAGAGGGCGACTATTCCCGCGTCGAAGCCGATGCCCACGCCCAGGTTGAGGCCGGTGCCCACATGCTCGATGTAAATGCCGGCATCCCGCTCGCCGACGAACCGGCGATCCTGGCCCAAGTGGTGAAACTGGTACAGAGCATCACGGATGTTCCGCTGTCAATCGACTCATCGATGGTGGACGCTCTGGCTTCAGGTCTAGCTGTGTATCAAGGCAAGGCGTTAGTCAATTCGGTAACCGGGGAAGAAGAGCGCCTGGAGGCCGTCCTGCCGCTGGTCGCCAAGCACGGAGCCGCGGTGGTCGCCATCAGCAACGACGAGACCGGTATCTCAGAGGACCCCGACATTCGCTTCGAAGTGGCGAAGAAGATCGTCAACCGCGCCGCCGACCACGGGATCGCAAGGGAAAACGTCGTGGTGGATCCCTTGGTGATGCCCATCGGCGCAATGCCAACGGCCGGTCAGCAGGTGTTTCGTTTGGTACGCAGACTCAGAGACGAGTTGAAGGTCAATTCGACGGTTGGCGCCTCCAATATCAGTTTTGGGCTCCCCAACCGGATCGGGATCAACTCGGCTTTCCTCGCCATGGCCGCTGCCAGCGGACTCACTTCCGCCATTACCAACCCTCTTGAGCCCGAAGTTCGTCAGGCGGTCATGGCCGCCAATGTGCTCAACGGTGTGGATCCCGACTGTGTGAGATGGATCAGGACGTACCGAACGCCGTCGGAAAACGGCGATCGAGACCGTGGACGCACCGGACGCAGGAATCGTGGCTGACAATGTGCGGATCTTGTTCACCCCGTCGGGTAGACAGGGTGAGCTAGCCACCGGCACCAACATCCTCGAAGCCGCTCGTGTCCTTGGCGCAGACCTCGACACGATCTGTGGTGGCCGTGGGATCTGTGGCCGATGTCAAGTCCAACTCGGGTCGTCGAAGACCATTCCTCTCGACTCCAGCCGTATCTCCGGCCCCAACCTGGTCGAACTCAACTATCACGGCGCACGTCCCTTGCGTGAAGGGAATCGTCTTGGTTGTCAGACGCAGATCCTCGGTGATGTAGTGATCGCAGTCCCAGCAGACAGTCAGGTGCACCGCCAGATCGTCCGCAAACGGGCCGAGGTCCCTGACATCGATGTCGACCCCGTGGTCCGTCTCTTCTATGTCGAGGTTCCAGAAACGGACTTGGGTGAGGCCACAAGTGATCAGCGTCGCCTGCTTGGAGCCCTTTTCGATCAGTGGAGGCTGTCCAACCTCAGCGTCGACCCCCGGGTTCTTCCCGAACTGCAGCTGGCTCTGACTGAAGGCAAGGGAAACCTGACGGTGGCTCTTCACGACGACACGGATGTCTCAGCCGTTTGGCCTGGGTTCAGAGATCGATCATTTGGAGTCGCCTTCGATGTCGGTTCGACCACAATCGCAGCGCACCTGCTCGACCTGACCAACGGCGAGGTGCTGGCGACTCACGGTGAGATGAACCCCCAAATTCAATTTGGTGAGGATGTCATGAGCCGCGTTTCTTACGCGATGATGAACGAAGGAGGTGCCGCCGAGCTGACGCAGGTCGTTCAGCAGGCCCTCGACTCAGCGGTCGGAGAGCTGGCGATCGAGGCCGGCGTCGAGCGACAAGAAATCCTCGAGATTGTTCTGGTGGGCAACCCCATCATGCATCACCTCTTCCTCGGGCTGGACCCGACTCCGTTGGGCGCCGCACCCTTCAGTCTGACGACCGACCAGTCGGTGCGCATCGAGGCCGCCCACCTCGGCATCGAAGTCCACCCTCGAGGCCGGGTGTATGTGCTTCCGTGCATCGCAGGTCATGTCGGTGCCGACGCCGCGGCGGCCATGCTCTCGGAGGCACCACAACGGAGCGAAGCAATCCAGCTCCTCGTCGACGTCGGCACCAACGCCGAAATCGTTCTGGGAAATTCGGAACGGCTCCTGGCTGCTTCGAGCCCGACCGGCCCTGCCTTCGAAGGTGCTCAGATCTCATCGGGCCAACGCGCCGCACCCGGTGCGATCGAAAGAGTCCGCATCGACCCGGATACCTTCGAGCCCCGGATTCGTCTCGTAGGCGGGGAACACTGGTCCGATGAGCAAGGTTTCTATTCCGAAATCAAAAAGACACCCGTCACCGGCATCTGTGGGTCGGGGATCATCGAGGTCATCGCCGAGCTCTTCCTGGCCGGAGTCATCGACGAGGACGGGGTGATCAAAGGCAACCTATCGAGTGATCGGGTGGTTCCGGATGAGCGCACTTTTGCCTACGTCCTCTGGCCCGAATCGCAGGTTCTGATCACCCAGGCCGACGTGAGAGCCGTCCAGCTCGCCAAAGCCGCTCTGCTCGCCGGGGCAAGTTTGCTGATGGATCACTACGGCACGAAGACTGTCGATCAGATTCGTCTGGCCGGTGCATTTGGCAACCACATCGATCCGAAATACGCCATGGTCCTGGGAATGATTCCCGACTGCGATCTCGACTCGGTGTCAGGCGCCGGAAATGCAGCCGGCTCGGGAGCGATCATGGCCCTGCTTTCCAAGACGGCGAGAACCGAGGTCGAATCGTTGGTTGAATCTGTTGAAAAGATCGAGACCGCCACCGAGCCCAGATTTCAAGAGCACTTCGTTTCGGCCTTGGGAATACCCCATAAGACGGCCGAATATCCCAATCTCTCTCGAGTTGTAACCATCCCAGCCCGCTCCGGTGGGGGGCGTCGGCGTCGTGGTGGAGGGAGAAACACCAGTGACTGATCTGTCAGGGCGGCGCGGGGGCGGGCGCGAAGCGAGACGAGCTGCAAGATCGGCCAGCGCTGCGAACTTTCTTCCCTACATCACCCGGAAGACCGAACCGCCCAACATCCTCTCTGAGGACGGTTTGGAGCTAATCGAACACAATGCCGACACCATCCTCGAAGAAGTTGGGATCGAGATGGTCGAGTTTCCCGAGGCTCTTGAGATCTTCGAGAAGGCCGGCGCCAAAGTCGGGGGAACCCGGGTCAGATTTCCCAAAGGCATGTGTCGAGAGATCATCACCGCTACCACACCTGCCCGGTTCACCCAGCGGGGTCGCAACCCTGAACGCTCGGTAGAGATCGGTGACCCTCACATGGTCATGGTGCCCGCCTACGGGTCGCCATTCGTGCGAAATCTGGAAGACGGCCGTCGCTACGCCACCATCGAGGACTTCAAGAATTTCGTGAAGCTGGCGTATTCGGCACCACAGATGCATCACTCCGGTGGCACGGTCTGCGAACCAGTCGACCTTCCGGTCAACAAACGCCACTTCGACATGATCTACAGCCACATCAAATACAGCGACAAACCGTTCATGGGCTCAGTGACCCGTCCCGAGCGGGCTCAGGACACTGTTGATATGGCCAAAATCGTATTCGGCGAGGACTTCATCCAGGAGAACACCGTCATCACTTCACTGTGCAACGCCAATTCACCACTCTCCTGGGACCACGCCATGTTGGGATCGGCCAAGGTATATGCCGAGAACAACCAAGCCTGCATCATCGCCCCCTTCATTCTCGCCGGGGCAATGGCTCCGGTTACTCCAGCGGCAGTGGCGGCCCAGACACTTGCCGAAGCGCTGGCCGGAATTGCCTTCACCCAAATGGTCCGACCAGGAGCTCCAGTGATCTTCGGATCGTTCGCCTCCTCGATGTCGATGCAGTCCGGTGCTCCTACCTTTGGCACTCCCGAGCCGGCCCTTGTCTTGTTCACAGTCGCCGCGCTGGCGCGGCGTCTTGGAGTTCCATCTCGTCTGGGCGGCAATCTCACTGCGTCAAAGATCCCAGACGCACAGGCCGCCTACGAAAGCGCCGCGACCTTCATGCCCACTCTTATGGCAGGCACCAACTTCGTCCTCCATAGCGCTGGCTGGCTAGAGGGTGGTCTGACGATGGGATATGAGAAGTTCATTCTCGACGCCGACATGGCCGGAATGGCACAAGCGTTCGTCAACGGGGTTGACCTTTCGGACAACGGTCAGGCTATGGATTCGATTCTTGGCACCGGCCCGGGCCAGCACTATCTGGGTACCGACCACACTCTGGCCAACTTCGAGACTGCGTTCTGGGTCTCTGAGACGTCCGATCCCAACAGCTTCGAGCAATGGGAACTTGAGGGCTCGAAGAGCGCCGCCGACCGAGCACACGAGACGTGGAGACAGATGCTCTCCGACTACGTAGCGCCCGATCTCGACGAGGACATTGATCATCGACTCAAGGAATGGATCCAGATGCGTAAGGCCTCATTCCCCGACTCCGACGTCGGATGAGCACCAAGAACATTGATCTCACCGGTGTCGAAGCGCCGGCAATCGACGCCATTCGGAGGATGCTCGAACAACCGAAATACGAGTTGATCCCGCTCAAGAACGTGATCGAACAAGCAGGCCACATCCCCCAGGGGGCGACGGTGACGGTGACTGCCTCACCGCAGAAAGGCCAGATGGCCACCATCGACCTCGCCATTGAGCTTCAGCAGATGGGCTTCGAGGTGATCCCCCACCTGTCGGCACGGCTCACCCAGAGCTGGCGCGAGCTTCGAACAATTCTCGACCGGCTCGACGAATCGGCGATCCAGCGGGCTTTTGTGGTTGGTGGAGATGCCGACCCACTAGGTGAGTTCCTCGACGGCCTGGCACTGCTCACCGCCATGGACCAGATGGGTCATTCACTGGGCGAGATCGGGATACCCGGCTATCCAGAAGGACATCCCACCATCGACGACGCCGCCATTGCCCGCTCCCTGGAAGACAAGTCGCCTTACGCCTCGTACATCACCACCCAGATGTGCTTCGATTCTGAGGCCATCAGCAAATGGCTCACCGGTCTCCGTGACAGCGGGTTTGGCCAAGGGGTCTATCTGGGTATCCCCGGTGTTGCCGAGCTGACCAAGCTGATCACCATCTCAATGCGTATCGGGGTGGGGGCATCGGCCAAATTCCTCTCCAAGAACAAAAACTTGGCCGGCAAATTGGTCCGTCCTGGTGGGTACGGCCCCGACAAGCTCTTGGTCGACCTTGCCCCGACCCTGGCCGATCCGGTGGCCAACATCCACGGATTCCATATCTACACGTTCAACCGTGTCGACGCCACCGAGGAGTGGCGTCTTCAGATGCTGGAAGCCCTTGCCTGATTCTCTCTCTTGGCTACAACAAGAGGCGACGCGCAGCGACCCCTGGTGCACACCAAACCGGCCGGATCAGACGGGTTGCAGCCTCATGGTGGTGTGGAGCACGTCGGGGTGGACCATCGCATCGACTGAACGACTCGGTCGGTACTTCTCCTTGAACCCCGCTGACGCCCGTTCCACTGATACCGGGTCCGAAGCCGGCACCGCGACATAGCCGGCACGCTGCTCACCGAGCACCAGTGCGACCTCTGGGTTTACCACTGCCCGCTGATACCACTTACCCGCGTCGCCACGCACTGATCGGATAAAGATGTCATCTCCGTCGGCCAACACCCAGATGATGGTGCGATAGGCACGACCATCCTCGCTGGTTTCGATCTCCACTTCCCGGGCATTCACAATCTCAGAGGACATTCAACAAACCCTATCCCGAACTATCAGACAACGAGATCGAAGTCGGTCGTTGCCAGCACATTGCCGTTCACCTTGATCGAAACCGCGTGGGTTCCTGGATACAGCGTGAAAGTTGTGGCGCTGGCCGGAAGCCGATGCTTCTTCTCCAGAGTCCTGCTTTCACCCTTGTTCAGTTCGATCTGTTTTAGTTTGAAGA
>Ga0255048_10000685_pt1 | contig 25179 bp, 39 predicted proteins | sample JV7_2_2_MG_FD_183619 | JGI IMG/M metagenome (GOLD analysis project Ga0255048, IMG submission 183619) | Seawater microbial communities from Jervis Inlet, British Columbia, Canada - JV7_2_2 | ecosystem: Environmental > Aquatic > Marine > Inlet | place: Canada: British Columbia | collected 2016-10-06
AAGCACAAGCAGGGGTGATCCCGGCACAGTACCGCTGTATGCGATGCGGCCTGAAATGGTCAGGCTCTCGCTTTCTGTGGGGTGACGATGGAAGAGCCAAGCAGTACGACGACTACGGGATGGTCGAATGCCCGGCCCCCTCCTGCAAGAGCATCTACGTGGAGTGGGTGAACTGGCAGAAGTGCCTGAAAGCCCTTGGACGCTATTGGAACGACTGAACATGAAGGAGAATCCCTTTCCGTGATAGGCGTGCTCATCGCAATCATCCTGGCCATGCTCGTGATGGTCCTGTTCACCGGCTTCCTGCTCGGAAAGGCGTCGATGAAGCGGAAGGCAGTCCGGCTGATCGAACGCTTACCGATCAAGGAGCACGAAGCCCGTACTCTCACCCGACTCCTGAATCGAATTCGAGGACTCTGACATGAGTGGACCGACCTACTGTGGCTTCCACGACTACGCTGGCTTCACCCCTGCCCGAGCTGTATCCAGAGCCCGTCGTTCCACCCCAAGGAACCAGACCGACGTACGCCCGTCGTCCTCAACGGCGAGCGGGTGAAGTTCTCGATCAAGACCAAGCGGAAGCCGAAGGGCATCCCGTGGTGGCTCTGGAACCGCCTGTGCCGCTTGGTCGTCCGCAACACCCAGATCACGGCCGAGACGGAGAAGCGGAAATCATGAGTAACAAGTGCGTCGGAACCTCGTTCGCGCGGTGGGGCAAGAAGTGGGCTTGGTGTTGCCGCGACGGCACCCTCTACGAGCTGACTGACCCCCATCAGCAATTCTGCCTCAAGTGCGAGAGGTTCTGGGATCCGGTCCCAAGCACGCCCGGCGAGATGAAGCGGATCTTCGGCTACATCGAATATCAGGTCGATCTTCCGTTCTACCGCAAGTTCTATGAGGACCGTGCGGAGGAAGCGAATTGGACGTTGCCATGGTCGCCACCGAAGAAAGGATTGGAGAACCCCTCATGAGCTACATCCGAACAATGCAACGTGACGCATTCAAGGACTCCAAGCTGGAGAACTCGCACGCCCACACGCAGGTCGCAGTCTACAAGCTGACGCCCGCCGACCGCTTCCACTGGTGCTACATCATCTTCACGCCAATCGGGATCATGGTCGGCGGTGACCAACGGTTCGGCGACACTGCCCACGGAATGGCCGTGAGCGTTGCTGGACTCCACGAGCCGTGGTTCGCTTCGGACCTCGAAGAGGACTACCTCGGCGAGAAGTTCTTCGGACGGAAGCCAACCGGACCGAAGGCGCTGCGTGCGTGGACGAACGACGTGGGCTGGCTTGCCGCCCTTCAGCAGGAGTTCAAGCGACTCTACCTGGAGATGATGGACAAGACCGTGGAGGTGAAATGACTGACGATCCGGACACACCGGACCACTCGTTAAGCCGCATGGAACGAGCCACGATAGTTTGCAGGGAGATCATCGAGTTAGCGATTGAAGGCCACGAGTTGAAACACCATGGACCCGAGCGAATCTGTCGCAATCTCAGGCAAGAAGCTGTTGCCGAGATTGCTCACGGCCTTGATCTCACTCCTGGGGACATGGATGTAGTTGGAAACAAGATGGCTCAAATCGAAGAGCATTGTGCTCACGAACCCACGGCCGAGGACGATGATGATGACGAGGATCCCGATGAAGACCGACTTTGAGCCCAGCGTCTACCAACGCGACATCTTCCGCTGGATCCAGGAGGACCGCGGCCACGCCGTCGTCCAAGCCGTCGCCGGATCCGGGAAGACCACGACGATCGTCAAGGCCCTGGAGCACATGAGGGGGGGCGTACTGTTCTGCGCGTTCAACAAGCACATCGCCGACGAGCTGAAGGCCCAAGCACCTTCCCACGTCATGGCCAGCACGATCCACAGCGCCGGCCTCAGAGCGATCACCAGAGCGTACGGCCGCGCCAGGATCAACGACCGCAAGGTCCGTGGCCTGATCAAGGCAGTCTCCCACTCGATCTCGGCGAACAACATCTCGCTCATGCGCGCGGTGGAGCGGCTGGTGAGGATGACGAAGCTCACCCTCACCTCCCCGAATGATCTCCCCGCCATGATGGCGCTGATCGACCACTACGAGATCGACATCCCCGGCGAGGACGTGGACAACGCGATCAAGGTGGTCGCCAAGGTGCTGGTCGAGGACCTGAAGGACACCGACGAGATCGACTTCACCGACATGCTCTGGATCCCGATCGTCAACAAGCTCCGGCTCCAGACCTACGATTGGGTGTGCGTCGACGAGGCACAGGACCTCTCCGCCGCCCAGAGGGAGCTGATCCTCCGGATGGCCAGCCCGAGGACTGGTCGGATCGTGGCGGTCGGGGATCACCGGCAGTGTCAGCCTCCTGGAACCTTGGTCATGACGGCTAAAATCGTAAATCGCTGGCAGATGGCAACGAGCACATTCAAAGCCATCGAGACCCTGAAGCCTGGAGACTCAGTCGTTTCGTACGACAGAAGGTCAAGTGCCCTCGTTCGTAATGAGCCGATTAATGGCATTGGGAAGCGGTATTACGACGGGGATCTCATTCGCATTTCTTGTGCGGGACGAGTTTCCAGATGTACGCCGAATCATCGCTGGGTCACACGCTGGATTAGCAGATCAGCGAAAGTGTGGATCACTTACCTGATGCGTCAAGGAAAGCGTTTTCGGATCGGACAGGCAAAGCTCTTTTCTCGCAATGGTACTTTCGGGTTGGCAAACCGCGCACGCGTAGAGCATGCAGATGCAGCGTGGATTCTGTCCGTCCATGACTCATTCTCCGAAGCTCTAATCCAAGAGACATCGCTCTCGATCAGGCACGCGATTCCGCAGATCATCTTCCATCCTGCGTGGAATATCGAACATTTCACCCAGGATGTCATCGATTCCATCTACGACTCAATCGGTGACATTGAAGATAGGGCTGTTGCCTGTCTCAGGGAACACGGTCGGGACTTGGAGTTTCCGATCTACTCCAAGAAGCCACAGCAACGTCAGGGCAGAACGACTATATTTGAGACACAGGCATGCAACCTGATCGCCAAGCACATGGCACTTCCCGCTGTTCCGGACGGAACAAAGGATGTCCACAATTCAATCCAATGGGAGCCCATCACGCAGATCGCGCGTGACCCTTACAAAGGTGTGGTGTTCTCACTCGATGTGAACAAGCATCACAAGTACGTCTCCGATGGGCTCGTCACGTGCAACAGCATCTACGGCTTCGCCGGCGCCGACACCAAGAGCATCCCGCTGATGGCCGCCAGGCTCAAAGCGCAGGAGCTTCCCCTCTCCATCTGCTACAGGTGCCCGGCCAGCCACGTCAAGCTGGCCCGTAAGATCGTACCTCAGATCGAGGCTCGCCCTGACGCCCCGGAGGGGATCGTTGCAACCTTCGGTGCCGCTCAGGCGGTCGCTTTGGCTGAGGACGGAGACATGATCCTCTGTCGAACCAACGCCCCGCTGGTCGGGATCGCTCTGGACCTGATCAGGAATGGCCAGAAGGCGATCATCCGAGGCAGGGACATCGGGAGCAACCTGAAGGACCTCGTGGAGCGGGTTGAGCGTCGGACGCTCGCGGAGACCCTTGTGGCCCTCGAAGACTACAAGGAACGGGAGATGCAGAAGCTCTACGAGAAGGACAAGATCGCCCAAGCCCACAGCTTGGAGGATCGGTGCGATACCGTCGTGGCGCTGGCCGACCAGGTCACGTCCACGGGCCGACTGATCAGCTTGATCGAGAGCATCTTCTCCGACGAGTCGATCGGCGTCGTCTGCTCCACGATCCACAAGGCCAAGGGCCTTGAGGCAGACCGGGTGTTCATCTACCGGCCTGACCTCCTCCCCTTCCCCTTCGCGAAGAAGGATTGGGAACTGGAGCAGGAGATGAACCTGAAGTATGTGGCGCTCACGCGAGCGCGTCATGAACTCTATTTCGTCGAAAAGGGAGAAGACTTCTAATGGCCAGAAGCAAACCTTTCATCGCGGTCGACCTCTTTTGCGGAGGTGGCGGATTCAGCGAAGGTGTCGCCCGAGCGTGCGAGCGAATGGGCGTAAAGGACGTCCAGTTGTTCGCGGTCAACCACTGGAAGTTGGCGGTCGAGAGCCACAGGAAGAACCATCCGTGGGCCAAGCATTACTGGAGCAAGATCAACCAGGTGAATCCGCGAGATCTGGTTCCCAGAGGCAGGATGAACCTTCTGGTCGCGTCACCTGAATGCTTTCCCGAAGGCACCTTGATTCTGACCGATTCCGGACTCATCCCCATTGAACACGTTCGCAAGGGGATGAAAGTTCTCACGCACCGTAATCGCTGGATGCCCGTGACCGACACATTCGTACAAGCTGCCAAAACGGTCACCGTCAAGGGTCATGGCCATTACGGCCTTGAGATGACGGGGAATCACCCGATCTGGACTCGGAACAGGCGCAAGCGGTGGCCAAAGAGCAACCGATCTGGTGTCTGGACTTGGAGCGATCCGACTTGGCGTCCCGCTAAAGATGCTGGAGAGCGATTCTGGGCAACGCCGACTCAGATCCCCAAAACACCCGTCCCCATGCCGGCCATCGCTGGCAAGTGTAAGTCGGCATCCTCCCTGTGGTGGATTGTGGGTCGCTGGCTTGGCGACGGAAGCGTGGATGTCAGGGAAAAACGAGGTGGGGCGGTTTCCATTTCTTGCGGCTCCTCAGAAGTCAAGGAACTGAGCGAGGTTCTCGACTGGGCGATGCCCCGCGTTTTATGGAAGAAGAGGAAACTTCGTACCGCATTTCTCTTCGACTTGTATGACACAAACTTCACCTCGTGGCTGGTCAAGAACTTCGGTCGCCTCTCGCATGGCAAGACATTGCCTACATGGGCGCTCGGCATGCCCCGTGAATGGCGTGAAGCCCTGCTTGCAGGCTATCTTTCTGCCGACGGATATGAAAACGGCAGAAAGACCGATGCAACGACTGTCTCCAAGAACTTGGCCATCGGCATCAGACTCCTTGCGGAATCCTTGGGCCATCGCGTTGCACTCCACAAATATCCACAACACTGCAAAAAGATCGAGGGCCGCGTGGTCAACGTGAGAGACGTCTATCGAATGGTCTGGGTCAATGACCCAAAGCACAAATACAGCGCGGAGATCGGCACTGCCTCTTGGTCGCGCATACGTACGGTCAATGCGGCAAGCAATCTCCAGCGCGTCTACAATATCGAAGTTAAGGAGGACGAATCCTACGTCGCTGACGGGGTGATAGTTCATAACTGCACCAACCACTCGATCGCGCGCGGCGGCCGCCCGGTCAACGATCAGAGCCGCAGCACTGCGTGGGATATCCTCAAGTTCCCGCAGGAGCTTTACATCGAAAGCATCATCATCGAGAACGTGCGGGAATTCACCCGATGGGGTCCTCTCGGTGCTGATGGTCGACCGCTGAAGTCAAAGATCGGACAGACGTACCAAGCGTACCTCGATGCTCTCCGTGCGCTCGGCTATACGGTCCAGGAGCGGATCCTCAATTCCGCAGACTTCGGCGCGGCGACCACGCGCGAGCGGCTGTTCATCATCGCGCGCCGCGGCAACCGTCCAATCGTCTGGCCTCATCAGACGCACACCAAGGATCCGCACTCCCAAGACCTCTTCAGAAAGATGAAGCCGTGGCGGCCGGCGAAGACGATCATCGACTGGGACACCCCAGGCAAGAGCATCTTCAACCGGAAGAAGCCTCTGGCGCCGTCGACCATCGAGCGGATCGCCGCCGGCCTCAAGAAGTTCGGGGGCGCGGCCGCTGAGCCCTTCCTCGTCATGCTGTACGGCACGGGCAAGGCGCGGTCGGTCGACAGGCCGATGCCGACCGTCACGGCGAAGGGCCAGCACATCGGCCTCTGCGAGCCGTTCATCATCACGCCAGGAGGCCCCGACCTCCGCGGGGGGAGATCGGTGAACAATCCCCTGCCGACCGTCGTGTGCAAGGATCGGATGGGGGTGGTCGAGCCCTACCTCATCCCTTTCTTCGGTGAGCGCAAGGCGGGCCGCCACAGCAAGAAGGGCCAGAATCCCAGGACGCATTCGATCGAGAAGCCCGTCCCGGCCGTCACCAGCCACGGCGCTGGCGGATTGGTCGTCCCCTTCATCATGGCGATCGACCAGAGGTGGGGGAAGGGAACGATCCGGCCTGTCACCAAGCCGATGGGGACGATCTGCACGAAGCAGGCCTTCGCAGTCGTCATTCCCACCATCGTCCGCTTCAACGGCGGCAAGAAGGGGAAGGACCGAGTCCATTCGGTCGACAACCCCCTTCCGGTGGTCGACACCAGCAATCGGTACGGGCTGGTGAACGCGATGGTGATCTCGGCCGGCGGCCCCGAAGGCCAAGGGCGCAACGCTCGAAGCGTCGATCAGCCGATTGGCACCGTTCTGGCGGAGGATCACAAGGCGCTCGTTCAGGCCTTCATGATCCCGCTGGTCCACGGGAAGGGTGACAAGAGGACGTACGACCTCAAGAAGCCGATGCCGACGCTGACGTCGGTGGACGCATGGGGTTTGATCCAGCCCTTCATCACCAAGTACTTCGGCACGTCCAAAGGGGCGAAGAGCACGAATAAGCCTCTGGACACCGTGACCGGGAAGGACCGTTTCGCCCTCGTCACCCCGCAGGGGAAGGAGATCAAGGTGGGCGGGACGATCAAGATCGGGAAGAAGAAGATGAGGATCGCTGGGTTGTTCTACATGGACATCCTGTTCCGGATGCTCCATCAGCACGAGCTGGCGGCCGCGATGGGCTTCCCCAAGAAGTACACATTCGCTGGCAACCGGGAGGCCCAGGTCAAGCAGATCGGCAATGCTGTCGAGGTCAACATGGCCACCGCGCTCGTCAAGGGTTTGATCGCCCGTTAGGAGACCGTCGATGAAGACGTACGGAGAAGTGATCAAGGAAGGACGCAAGAAGCACGAGCTGACGATGGAGCAGCTCGCCCGGAGGTGCAGGACTCACAAGGGGTACATCTCCGGGATCGAGAACGGGAAGGTCGCTCCACCCGCAGCGCCCATGTCCAAGAAGCTCGCCAAGAACCTCGGGATCTCCGTGACCCACCTGATCCTCCTCGCCCACTGCGAAAAGGCGCCGAAGGAAGTGCGCGCTTGGATCATGCGGGACATGCGGCCTTCGCTTGCGCTGATTACCGGGTAAAAGGGAAGTGTAGGCCCCTGCCCTTCAACTCTTTTAGGAATCACCGATGCCAGAACAAAACGTGGAGTGGACTCCTGATGCTGTGTCGATCCGGCACTGTCTTAAGGAGCTCGTGGACCTGCTGAACGACGGACTCAAGGTGGACCAGAACGCGGTCAGCGGCATGATGAACCACCGGAGCTACTGCACCGATGCGTTGATCGCTCATCCAACAATCATGTGCGTCACCGAGAATTGCCAAGATGGCCTCAGGAAGACGGTCGGGATCCTCGGAATCCTCAACGGGTGGGCGCGACCGCTGGGCTGGAGGATCGAAGCCATCATGGCAGGCCCCGAGGCTCTGGTCGGACTGGGAGACATCATCGGCTTCCGGCTGATGCCAGCCGAAGCTTAGACCAAGAAGAAGGAGAAACCCTGATGCCGAAGCGGAAAACGGGACGTCTCATGGGCAAGGGCGGGAAGTACCCTCCGGTCGCAGACGTCGAGGCGAGCCGGCAGAACCAGGAGTACAAGGCCATCCAGCGCAAGAAGGCGAAGCGTGAGGAGCGGCGCGCGGCCGCGAGGTCGGAGGGTTCCCGTGCCTGACAAACCCCTCACGGCCGAGCAGACCAAGGAGTGGGAGAAGAAGATCGACGCGATGTCCCACGTGGAGATGTGTCGCATGTGGCGGTTCACTCCTCCCGGCCATCCGGTCTTCGTCCGCGACACCCCGCTCTACGCGCGTTTCGAGAAGCGGTTCAAGGCGTTCGGGGCTTCACGCCCGCGATCTCCAAGCAGATCGGATGGGATAGATGAAACTGAACTACCGGGAGTGCGACCTCTGCGGGCAACGCTGGGAGCACAAGGATGGGGATCCCCTTGTGGCCTCCAGGACGGTGCATCTCGATTTCAACGATTCCACGCCGGACGATCCCTTCAACTGGGGCGACTTGTGCCCTGACTGTCGGGTGCCCCTCCGCAACGTGGTCCGAGAGAAGGTCGACGAATTGCGTGGCTCCAAGAAAGGGGTGGTTTCCTAACATGCGACGACTTGAGAAGGAACACCTGGGATTCTCTGCGGTCATCATCGTTCTCGTGTTGCTCGTTGGCGTATGCATCTGGGGGCTGTCCCGCCAACTCAACTGGAAATTCGGCTACGAGGGCAGGGTCGAGGAGATGTACGCTCCGCTCAGGCAGGAGGTGAAGGATCTTGGGAGCGAGATCGAAGCCCTCAAGAAATCCCAGGAGGAGCGTGCGAAGAATCTGGCCGCGCTTGAGCAGAAGGTGAAGGAACTCGTGGCCGCGCTCACGGACCTCACCTCCAAGCTGAAGAAGGACGGGGACTGAGATGGGACGACCAACCTGCCCCACCTGCGGCAAGGAACCTCAGATCCAATGCAAGTGTCCCCTCGGAGATTCCATGTGCCCCGATGGACACAAGTGGCACATCTGCCAAGCCCACTGGGTCGCGGTGCTCACGGTCGGTCTCCACGGATTCGACGGCTGCTCCTGTCCTGCCACTCCGGAGATCAAGAAGCTCTACGACGAGTACTGGAAGACCAAGGTGGAGGTCCACGGCCTTCTCGATAGGGGCGCTGTCATGCGGGAGCTGTTCGACTACCACAACATGCTGATGGAGGTCCCCAAGGTCTACTGCCACGTCACGGGCAACAGGATCTCCAAGCCCAACACGCATGCCACCGCAGTTATCTCCGAGCACGACGATCGCCAGAGGGACGACCTCGACACAGCGATCGCGGAGGCGATCGAGCCCTTCAGGGAGGCGATCATCGCCCGGCATGCGATGGAACCCCAGCACAGCCGCGAAGATCACGAATGCGACGAATGTACGTTGCTCGCGGAAACCAAACCACCGACGAAAGGAGATAGCGCATGAGAACACCGAAACTGGAGCAGTACAAGTCCAAGGGCAGGTTCTCCTGGAGGCTCAAGGCCGGCAACGGCAGGATCATCTGCACGCCGGAGCGGATGTTCGGGACCTACTCCGAGTCCATTTGGAACATGACCGACTCCCGATCCGCCTTCAAGAAGAAGCGCCTGAGTGGTCTCCGGTTCTTCAGCACTGGCAAGCAGCGGCGCTGGAGGATGGTCGACAACGACGGCTTCAAGCTCTGCGGCCCGCACGAGAGCTTCGTGTCCAAGGCCGGCGCCAAGCGCAACGCCGCCACCGTGGCCGCGGCGTTCAAGAGGGCCAAGAAAGAAGGAGGAAGGGCGTGAGCCGATCACCAGCAACCGATCAAGCGTGGTTCGAGGTATTCGACATCCTGGGGAAGTCCAACGTGGACCTCCCCACGGCGATCCAGAAGATCGCCCAGCTCGTCCTCTTGGAGCGGGCCGAGATCAGAATCCCCCAAGAGCGCAAGGAGGCTGGGGAGGATCGCGTTCTCCTCGACATCTACCGAGAGGTCAAAGCCTGCATGAAGAGCACCGGGCCGTTCAAGATCGATCCGTCCGGCACGATGACGCAACTCTTGACCACCTTTGAGAAGATGGTCGGGAGCGCCGAGAGGCTCCAGTGACGTGCCCTGACTGCGGCTGGGAGGAGTTGGTCGAGAAGATCGAGGCGATGGACGACAGCGGGAAATTCGGCTGGGCGCAGGACTCGATCGAGGGTATAAAGGAAACCGTCGAGCGGAACGAGCACGCCACCGACGGCCAGCGGACGGCGATCGACAACATCGCCAACTCGAAGCCTGGGTGGGACGATTGAAAGAGGTGTGATGATCATAGATCGAGCCAAACGGAAAGGCCACATCGTCGCGCGCGCGGCGATGCTCACGGACTACCTGCAAACAAAGGGGATCGAGGCGTCGCTTGAGAACCTCGAAGTCAGCAGCATCGGGTTCGCCCTGAAGACCTCCCAGAAACTCGATGGGATCGTCGAGGAACTCTTCGAGAAGTGGCCTGACGTCGTGCAGGTCTGCATCAATGCGAGCGGAGGCGGCGGAAAGGTCCTGGTCGTCAACTTCATGTGTGAGCACCCAGAACACCAGACGCCATGACCTACTACGTCCCTGAGTGGGAGCTCCCGAAGATCGCCGCCAACGTCCGGTCGGTCGTAAATGGCTTCTCGGCTGCTCAGGATGGGATGTTGCCCGCGATCATCCACATCTTCCTCTTGGAGGACGAGCACGACCCTCGGATGGAGTTTGTGCTGATGAAGGACAAGGCGGGGCGGTACTACTACGAGTCGATCCACCAAGCCGAGACGAACGGTACGCCGAAGTACCTCAAGATCTACCTCGAATAGGCCTGAACGGAGGTGACGTGACCTTCACCCTATCCCGGCTTCTGGACGATGCTGGCAACCGCGTCAGAAAGCCAGAAACGATCAAGGGCGCAACTCTGGACGTGGATCGACACGGCCACGCTTCCGCCTTCGTTGACGAGAAGCTGGTGGCCGACCTGGACATGATGAGGTTCGAGGCGCACGCCAACGGGCTGTACCTCTACGGCTATGAACGCATCGGCAAGCGCGTGCAGGCCCAGAACTGGTTCTTGGCCTACGAATCCTAACCTCGGAGGATGACAAACATGCCAATCGCACCGCTTCCGTACGAAGAAGCAGCAGAGCACCGAACCAACCTCAGTGGATGGGTCTGCAAGACGTGTCGTAAATTCTGGGGGGAGGACAACGGCGGCGAGCATATCGCAAGGTATTGTTGCGCTGGCGATCTTCCTTGCAAGACCGAGGGCTGCAAGTCCCGGGTCCAGAAGCACACCTACATCTACTGCCAACCCTGCCTGAACAAGAGGGACTTTAAGAGGTGGCTGGCTCTCCAAGAGGTGCCGTGGGACGGAAAGGTGCCGCTGGTCCTCGACGACGACGACCGCTACTTCTTCGACGAGGACGACCTTCGCGAGTACGCGGAAGAGCACGGGATGAAGCCCTGGGAACTCAGGCTTGTCGTTTGCGTCGAGGAAACGAAGCCCTCGTTCGACATGTACGACTTCCTCCAAGACTACCTCTGCGATGGCCAGGAGGACGAGGCGAACTGGAGCGAGATCGACAAGACGGTCAACGACTGGATCGTGGAGCACGTCCCGACCGTGTGGGTTGCCGGGAAGCAACGGGTCACGGAGCAGAGCCTTCGGGAGATCTTCGCCGAGTAGTACGCCACTCTACTCCACGGCACACTGAAGTACTTCATAGTGGTTCACACTGCACCACTATGCACCACAGTACACCGTTTCACACCACTACACTTTGCGAGGATCCCTATGGACGACACAAACGTCGAGAAGCCCCCAGAACAGGAGAAGGCGTCGGACCGGAAGGTCGATTTGTCTCTGCCCAAGCACATCAAGGTCGACGTCGAACTTCCCTCCAAGCCATTTCCCGCCTGCCTCCGCACCGGGATGTGCTGCGAGAACATCCTGCTCGAAAATAGCCCGGCGACATTGCGGGCTGGGTTCCGCGCGTGGCAGTTGAAGAACGATCGCCGTCTTCCTCTCGATCAATGGGGCCGGAGGGACGAACCTGGAAAGATCATCGACGAAGAAATCTGGATGATCTACCCCATGCTGGCTGGCCGTTGCCGGGGTAAGATCCAGATGGACGACAAATCGTGGCGGTACGTCTACGGTCCGTGCAAGAACCTCGGGGCCGAGAAGGTCGGGCAGATGTCCCGAGCCGTCTGCACGATCCACGAGGATCGCCCCAGGATGTGCTGGGTCTACCCCACCTACAGCGACCTCCAACACATAACGATGAACAGCCGTGATCCCAAGATGAACCCCAGCTACACGCGCGGATGTGGCTTCAACAATGACAAGACCAAGGGTTACGCTCCTGCGGAGCTCGCCACGGAGAAGCTGGTCCTACTGGAGATCGACGAGCGGTAGGATGGTGGACAAGGTCATCGGACTGGTAGGATGCGGCAAGAGCAAGCTGACCCATCCCGCCCCCGCGAAGGACCTCTACACGGGCCAACTCTTCAAGCTCGCCCGCGCCTACGCCGAGCGGTTCTGTGACGGCTGGGGCGTCCTGTCGGCGAAGCACCACTTCGTCCTGCCTGATGAGGTCTTGGCGCCGTACGACCTCACGCTCAAGCAACTCGACAAGGACTACCTCAAGCAGTGGCAGACCCACGCGAACTGGGGGCTGTTCAAGAAGCTCCCGTGGGAGATCATCTACGCTCCGGAGCGGCTTCGCGAGGTCGGCGGGGTCAGGTTCAGGGAGCGAAAGCCGACCGGCCTCCGCGGTGTCCGGTTCGTGTTCTTGGCCGGCGAGGCGTACGAGATCGCCCTCCAGTGGCCCCGGAAGTACCCCGCGACCTTTCCCCTACGCGGGATGGGCGTGGGCAAGCGATTGCAGTGGCTCAGCAGGAGGCTGAGCGAGGCTGTACCTGTAGCGTCCCAAGGACAACTTTTCTGAGGAGAACCATGAGCGACCCATACTGGGCGGAGATCGCCAAGGCGGCCGAGCGGAGCCAGGCTGAAGAAGCTCGGAAGATGGCGAGCTTCAGCGCCAAGCATCCAAAGAGGAAGCGGAAATCCAGAAGGAGGAAGGCGTGATCGACCTAGAACCGAAGGCGGTGGACGCCATTCTGCTCAGGACTCTCGCCGTACTGGGCGACGGCGATGCGATCACTGAGCGGGGGCGCGTTGGCAAGGCAGATATACCCGCGGCCATCGAGGAACTCAAGGAGATCCGCGCGGCCATCGCCGGCCCGAAACGGCCGAAGTCCACCAAGCGCTACCAGATGTTCCTCAGCTCCGTGGGGAACCCGGACTACAGTCAGTGGGCACCGGTCAGCGATCCCAAGTGGGTCGCCGGCACCACGCTCAAGGAGATGCGGAAGCACGCCCAGGTCTACCAAGATAAGTGGAACCTCGGTGGCGGAAACTGGACTCAGCCCGACGTCCTGGAAGGCGACAAGGTCGTGGGCCACTTCTCGTACAACGGGTGCTTCTGGGAAGGAACCGCCGAGGAATCCCGCGGCAAGAAGCCCGATGAATGGAAGGAGATCAAGATCTGATGAGCGAGCCCAGCACCAAGCCCGGCTACAAGAAGGCTCTCGATCGACGGCCCTGGAAGGTGGGAAACATAGCGGCCGAGAAGCTCAAGCCTCTCCTGCCCACGTGGCTTGCGGAGCGCGGCGGCGTGATCGTGTACGAGAACCACACACTCGACTCCAGCGACATGTGGAACACGATGTTCCTGCCTCGGAAGTACCTCATGGAGGGAGACGTCTTGACCGACGCTCCCACCGTGCGGTGGCAGGGCGGCCTGCCGTCACGCTGGAAGGAGCAGGTGGACTTCATCGAGCTGTCGGAATACGATCCGGAGGAGACGACGATCCAGCCTGACGGCCACATCCGCAAGAGGACGCCCGCTGAGGTCGCGATCGAGAAGGCCTTCATTTTCGAGGAGTAGTGAATGAATCCGATTCCTGAGCACATTGCCACCGAGGCCGACCTCGTCCGAACACTCGACGAGCTCAAGCATCGCCTGAAGGCCCGAGTCGCTGCGCCTCGTCCGATCACTGACGAATTTGACCGGGTCCTCAACGCCTTCATCGAGCGATGGGGATTGGACGGGGACAAACACAACTTTGCGACGATCCCCGAGGAAGGGATCAAGGGGCCATTCCCGGGTCCGCATGCGGAATGGCAATACCTCGTGGAGGGACACCTGTCTCCCAAGAACGTGAACCCCCAAGACCACCTGAACATGCGTGGGGGGAATGGGTGGGAACTCGTATTCTACAGGCGCCCGGACGATGGCGAGTACATCCAGCTCATCTGGAAGAGGCCGAAGGAGAAGGAATGACGCACGACACGAAGCGCGGGTGGTGCATCTGCGGAGAGTTCCACGAGAAGCAGAACGCCCCTCCCCCTGCACCGCCGAAGCCGGCCCCTCCCAAGCCCAAGCCCGTCGTCGTGACGCCCGCAGACGACGGGCTGGACAAGACCGATTCCACCGCACCCTTCATCTGTCCGGTTCCTCGATTCTTCTGATAACGAGAAGGGAGAGCCCTGAAGTGACGACACCGACTAGCAAAGCCGATTTTGCGGCTGCCGAGAAATCCCTGATTCGCATGGACGTCGAGACCTACTACGACGTCCAGGAGGTCCGGATCCAGGTGGACCATCGGGTCCGGAACTACGCAGAGGAGCGGGCGCTCGCCGCCTGCGCGGGAGAGGCCGAGATCGTTCGGCTCCGGAACCTCGGCGACAAGAACGTGGCCTACAAGAAGGAGATCCGGGAGCGCAAGACCAAGGAGGACCATCCCGACTTCAAGAAGTTCGGGGAAGCTTTCGCCAAGGCCCTCACGGAGCTTGAGGACGAGCACCACCACAAAAAGGTCAACAACTTGATGGCTTCCCAGGAGAAGATCATCGTGACGCGGGTGAGCCGCCTCGTCGCCAAGCATCCGCTCTGGTCCACCTGGCTCGCGAACGTGAGGGGCATCGGCCCCTGCATCGCTGGCGGCCTCCTCTCCTGGATCGACATCCACAAGGCGATCTACGTCGGCAACCTCTGGAAGTACGCTGGCCTCGCGGTCACGGTCGACCGTATGGAGTGTCCCGAGTGCAACGAGGTCTACACCGAGGTCCCCAACGTCGAGGCCCGGATCGCGAAGGGCATGCCCAAGGAGCCGCCCCGTTGCGAGAAGGATGGGACATTCCTCCGGATCTTCGGCCACTCGAATCGGCGCGAGAAGGGCAAGATGCTCGGCTACAACCCGAGGGTCAAAACCCTGTGCTGGAAGGCGGGAGAATCCTTCGTGAAGCAGGATCCCAAGCGTTCCGGCTACCGCCGGCTGTACGAGCAGTTCCGGACCAAGATCGAGGACAAGATCGCGGCCAACAACGGGTTCTGTCACAAGGAGCACAAGAACGATAAGGGAAACCCCATTGGGTGCTTTTCCGCCCACAAGTACGCGATGGCCAAGCGCGCGGCGGTGAAGATCTTCATGAGCCACGTCTACCTGAAGTGGCGTGGCCTCCTGGGCCTTCCGGTCCACGATCCCTACGCGTTCAAGATGCTGGGCCACACCTCGGAGGAGATGATCCAGCCGTTCGAGGATCCCAAGTAGGACAGGACAAATCAGGACGCGGGGTTATACTCCCTCGCGTCCTGACTTCCATGGCGAGCCGATTTCTACTACAGTCGTGGGACGAAAGCGAGCCGTGTTGCATGAAGGTCGAGGCCGCCCAGCGAGCCGTAGTTCCTCATGGTCGAGACTGCCGAGCGAGCCGTACCAGTACAGGGTCAGATGTCATGAGCGAGCCGTGTTCAGCCAAGGTCGCCGTTTAGGAGCCAGCCATGCCTCAAGAAGGTCGGTGATCCCCAGCGAGCCGTGCGACAAGAAGGTCAAATCTACAGAGCGAGCCGTGGTTCGCCAAGGTCGAAGTGGTACAGCAAGCCGCCGGCTGTGAAGGTCGAAAAACCGCAGCGAGCCGAAGCACCGCAAGGTCAAAGCACTTGAGCGAGCCGTAGATGGACAAGGTCTGTTGCGGCGAGCGAGCCGATGAAACGCAAGGTCACCGCCCGAGAGCGAGCCGGTTTTACCGAAGGTCGGTGGGAAACAGCGAGCCATCTATGGCTATGGTCGTAGGAGACGAGCGAGCCGTTACCGAAGATGGTCGCACAAGCCCTGTGAGCCGTATCAGTTGATGGTCGTGTCACAGCAGCGAGCCGATCAACAGGAAGGTCGACATAGGTCAGCGAGCCGATGACAGTCAGGGTCGTACTTCAAAAGCGAGCCGGGTTCACGAAAGGTCGATAGAGCAAAGCGAGCCGCAATGGTCGATGGTCGTAACCAGCCAGCGAGCCGATATGCCGGAAGGTCGTAAACAACCAGCGAGCCGCATCAGTCTAAGGTCGATAAATGAAAGCGAGCCCATGGACAAAGAATCCATCTACCGAGAAGTGAAGCGGAGGGTCGATAGCGATCCCTGTTGCCCCGAGAAGCGTCAGGGAGGTGACTGCTTCTTCACCGCCATGTACGCCGTGCAGGTTCTTCGCCAGCACGGGCACCGTGCGATCATTCAGGCTGGCTCCTGCCAGTGGCCGCGGGTCAAGCCCGCGCAGGATGACGGCAAGATGACCACCCATTTCGGCTACCAGTGGTCACCCAACGAGGTCCTCAGCCAGATCGCGGTGGCCTCGGATCTCATGCCCGAGATCCACATCTGGGCAGCGCTTCCTGTGTCAGGACAGATCGTGGACTTCAGCACGGGCCTCTTCCCCGAGCAGGCCCGTCAATTTCTCGGGGTGGACTGGCCTGGCGAGCAGCCGCCCCAGTTCTTCTGGGGGACGAAGGAGGAACTCCCCGAGGACGTGGTCTACAAGCCTGACGTTCAGGCGATCACGTACGTCCTGAAGAAAGCGGTCGATCGCTACGGTCATCGATTCGTTTCCACCAATCTGCTATAGTGAGGTTCCTAAGACCCCACCCCAGCTGTGACAGCCCGGGAAGCAACCCCCGGGCTGTTTTCTTATCTTCCTATTTGGTAGGATGTGACCCTAATCCTACTCCTGTATGGCCCGGCCTGTTGCCGGGCTTTCTTATTTCCCCCCTGCCAATTAGCTATAATCCCGGAGAGATGGAAATGCTCAATCGTCGCGGGTTCTTCAGGTTGCTTGCTGGCGCAGCGGCGATCAGCACGAACCTCTTTCCTCGCCTGCGCCCCATCTTCCGCCTCACGAGAGTTTCGATATCAAAGCCCGCCGTGATTCCCCGGTGGAGGGTCTGGGAGGTCATCGGCCCCGGGCTCTCCAACGAGGAGGCACTCACCAGATTGGAATTTGGACCTGCCTCTGAGAAGGGCGAGAAGGCTTGATTCACAGAAACGAGTCGTCCCCCGTCGGCGGGATCTCGGCAGGCATGTCTTCGTCCTTCGAGGCGTCGAGCGTGACGGTCGGGAAGACCATCCGCTTGCTTCCCAGCCGGATCAGCTCCAGGCTCATCTCGTAGATCTTCTTCACCGCTTCGGCATCCCCCATCGCCCGGTGATGCTCTCCCCCGATCTTGAGTGCCTTGCGGACGGTCTCCAGCTTCACGTCTTGGACGTCGATGATCCCCGCCTGCTTCAGGAGCATGGAGATCCCCACGGTGTCGATCTTCCTGAACGCGAGGTGGAAGAACTCTCGGTACGGCTTGTAGTACGCTTGGAGGATGATCTCGTGGTCGAAGCCGACGTTGTGGCCGACGGGGATCGCGATGTGCGGTCGTGGGCACAGCTTCTTGAGCCACGCCTTCCACTGGCCGAAGGGCTTGGCCTCCTCCGCCCAGACCGCAGAGTCGTAGCCGTTGATCCTGGCGGCCTCGGGGGTCATCAGCTCGGGATCGGAGAGCTGGACCTTCATCTCGATCCGGTCCATCTCGTTGAGGTCGAGATCGGTCATGATCGCCGCGATCTCGCACACCTCGTCCCGGCCGGGGACGACGCCCGTGGTCTCGACGTCGAAGAAGCAGAGCCGGGATTCGATGATGTTCGCCATCAAGCCTTCTCCTTGACGATCTTGTGGTACTCGCGCTTCGCGTACTGGGCCTGCGCTTTCTGAGTCGGCTTCTTCCCCGTCTGCTTCCTGCGCTTCTTGACCCAGTCCTTGAGGCGGGCACTCGCCAGCACGATCGCGTCCTCGTCGATGTCGAAGAGCAGGACGCACTTCCCTTTTTTACCCCCGAGCCAGATCTTCATGTCCGTTCCTCTGTGCTATCAGCCTCCGGCACCTATCGAGGTGAATCCCATTCCCGCCACACCTCTGGCACTCCGAGACTTGCCGCTTCCCTGTGCTCTCGTCCACAGGCCCGACGTGGATCCCCATCCCGTTGCAGTTGAGACACCGGGATCTCCGTACGGCTCGCGTAATCGGGCTCATCCCATCGCCTCCACGGCCGGCGTGACGAAACTGATGGCCGATCTGAATTGCCCACAGGTCACAGGGATTCGCAGGAAGTCCCAGATGGCTTCGACGGCCAGGCGCGGATCCCTCTGGATGCCGTCGTGATCGAGCCAGAGCACGGGGGGCTTGAATCTCTCCAAGAACTCGTCACGGCGCGTGAAGAGGGACACGATCATGTCCCGATCAATGCTCGCCCCATGGGTCCACCGCGTCTTACTCATCGAGGCCACGGTGTCGTCAAGCTGACGGTTTGTTGCGATCACGTGAAGATTGCCGCCCAGTGCGTTGATCAGATCTTCGCCAGCCAAGCACGCCATCGGATGCTTCGCTCCGGCGAATTTCCACTTGCCCTCTCCCTTTACCCCGTCGAACCACTCCTTCAACCATCGGCGCCGCCCTGACTCTTCGACCCACAGAGATTCGTCCACCTTCCCCGTCTTCTGGAACTCCCCCTCGCAGTAGAGGGTCCGGACCAGATTAGCGAACTTGAGGTCCTCGAAATACCCCTTGGGGTTCAGCTCGTCACCAGGGCCGACCTGTGAACCCCAGTGGACGCCAAGATGGTGGAGAATCCCGGCGACACAACTCGTCCCCGTCCTGTACGGCCCCATTACCATGACCGGAATCGTCATAGCTTGATCACCCCCGGAGGGTTGTCTCCATCAAATGCGTTCGTGGCTTTGAAGGGGAACCGATCGGATAGCTGGTCGATGATCGAGGGGCCGTCATTCGCCTCCGGGAAGACGAAGGACTTCTTCAATCCGCTGAGCGCCAAGCTGTACTTGCACCGGAATATGTCGACGTAGCGGCAATCGATCCCCATCCTGATCACGTTGTAGAGCATGATCCCGAGGCTGAAGACGTGATAATGGCCCGGCACGATCTCCTTCTTCGGGGGCGGCCAGATGAGGCACCACGGCTTTCCGTCGGGGATGCACTCGAAGAAGGCCTTGAGGAAATTCCGGGTATTCTGGATGTGCTCGATGACGTGCGAGGAAAATACAGCGTCGAATTGCCTTTCCCGCTTCCACAAGAAGAAGTCCCCCTCGTGGTACGTGACGTTGCTGGGGAGCTGGAGGCTCGCGCGCGGGTTGAGTCCGACGGCCGTGACGGCTTTGTCCTTCAGGGGAGGCCAGAGCAACCCCGCTCCGCAACCGATGTCTACGATCGTGCTGAACGCGTAGTGATTCCGGAAGTACATCAGGATCTCCGTCGTTCCCGGGACGGGTTCGGCCATCGTTACCTGTGCCCCAGAATCATTCCGTGGTAGATCAGCGCGGAGGTTCTCGCGTAGTTGGTCGCGTGGACGATATCGTCAGGTACGTCTGCTGGGTGATTATAGTACGTGACCCGGGTGATCGAGTGGTAATCCGGGAAGACGCCCAGGAAGTCTGCGGAGAAGTCCTGAAACTCCTTCCACCGGAAGAAGCGGACCTTCGTGGCCTTGATCGCGGTGAACAGGTCGCCGATGATCGCGTTGCGGTTGATCACCCAGAACTTGCCCTTCTTGTTCCACGCCACCTTGGCCTTCTGGGTGCCCGAGCTGTAGTACTGCCAGACCTGAATCGGCCGGGTCGCCTTCTGAAGCTCGATGTTCTCCATGAAGCCCGAGCCCCAGTCGGCGCCGCACTTGATCACCCGGAACTTGAAGTTCGTCCGGGCGATGTCATTGATGATCTCCATCGTGTCCACCCGGCTGGGGTCGTACTTCTTCATGTAGACCACGTGGAAGTTGCCCTCGTGGAACCCGCCGATCACGTGGACGGTGAGCGAGCCCAGACCCTTCCCCCAGTCCACCCCACCGAAGAGGGCTTGGTAGAAGCGGTCCTTCGGCCGGGAGGTGTACATCGGGAACCCGCCGGCCGCGCACGCCCGCATCAGGTCGATCTGGGTGATGACCGAAGCCGCGCTCGCGCAGGACAGCCCGAGGACCTCGTTGTAGAACCGCTGCTTCGAGTAGGTCTTGTACTTGATCCAGATCTCTTTCCACACCCCCCACGGGACCATGAGCTGGGTGATCCTGTAGCCGTCGAACTCCGAGTCCTCGCCGCCGAACTGCGCCCATGCCCCGTTGCGCGGATCAAGCAGGCCCTTGCACCGCTCGCAGGATAGCCCCTGCTCCAAGACGTTATCCTCGCCTAGGATGTTCAGGTGCATGCACCCTGCGTTCTGGCACTGGACGATCCACTCCTTCATCGTCGACCTGCGCCAGTACGCCTCGATCGCGTTCTCGTAGGTCTTGGGCGTACCTGCATAGAGCCAGATCCGGTCCATCATGTAGTGGGAGGTACACTCCTCGATGACCGGGATGTTCTTCAGCAGGATGTCCTGGATCTCGTCGATCTCCAGCAGGCGGCAGGAGATCCCTCGGACACGATCGGCAGTCAGGAACGCGTACCGGAAGTACATCCGGGCCAGGTTGGTGAACTGCTTCTCGTAGACCTGATCGGTGAAGACCGACGACCCCGGCTTGAACCACGGGCCGTTGAGCCGCGGCGACTCCATCATCATCGACTTCATCACCGAGCCGCTGAACACCCGCGTCTGCAAGCTCGAAGACGAGACGTACAGGCCGTTGAGGAAGGGGTGACAGTAGAGCTCCGAAGTCGCGATGTTGCAGAGGGTGGTCGAGTTGTGGGTGATCAGCCCTTCGCACACGAAGTTGTGGGTGCCCTCGACCTCGAAGTCCACGCAGTCCTGCTCACCTACCTCCTCGATGGCCTTGACCCGGTCCCAGTACACGTCCTTCGAGAGCAGCCGCTCCAACCGCTCCACGAGCCTCTGGTCAAAGTCCGGATCGCCCTTGAAGAAGGACACGTAGAGAGCCGCCTTGTCGTAAGTGAGCGGATACTTCGGCGACAGACGCAACCCTTCGCTGTGGAGCGTTTCATCGCAGTACCGACCGACCCGGACAGGCGCGCTGTCCCTGATTTTCCTGATGAGCTGGCCTACCTCACGAGGAAGCGTGTCCCTGTTGTTGTTCTCGAAAGCATCCGGCAGGGGAACGCCCTCGCTTTTCCCAAGTGCCCCGATCTCAGTCAGGAAACGCCTGACCCCATCAGCCGTGATGATCCGCAGGATGTAGGCGTACCGCTCCTCGCCCCTGCGCTTGTAGATGCTCGGCCAGTTCTTCCTGATCGTGGACGGAATCCCAAACTTCCACAGGAGCGACTGGACGTCTTTGATTAGCCTCTTGGACATCGAGCAGTATTCGAGAGAATACTTCGATCGACCATTCTTCTTTACATGCCCATCAGTAGACCACAAGCGATTCAGAAACAACGCCGTCTGACCCCTCGGAAGCTGGAAGACCCACGCGGGAACGAACTTGGTGGCACTCTTTTTGCCAATGAGGCCGTCTTCCTCCATCCACCTAACGACCGCTGACCCCACTCTCAGTCGTACTGAAACAGCGTCGGTATGTTGCTGTGGGCTTATGCCGAATTCACTGCCAGATGATTTTGCATGAGAAAGGAAATCCTCAAGAATAGGGCTAGGCAATGCAGTGAATCTGACATTGCTTCTAAGGGCCGTATATCCGTCTCCGATGAGAAATGCCGTGATCGCGATTCGATGTGGGTCACGATTGAGATTTTCAAAGGTCCCACCATTGCGAACCGCCGCGATCCGATCTCCTACGGCAAGCGTCCCCGTCTCTTTCCACGCATCAAGAATCCTGACTGGATGGGTATGCGCCATCACAGCTTCGTGTCCGAGGAAGGTAGTGACCTTCCGGCATGGCTTACGGTAGATGCGACTCTTCCAAGTTACACGGCCTGTTGTCATCGCCGTGCGATCACAATCAAGCGTTGCCAGTTCGTCTCCGACTTCAACATCAATGGCTCTTTTCCAAGAACCATCTGACATCAGAACTCGCTCCAATATGTTCAGAGTTTTCTCAACTTGTCTCCCAGCTTTTATGAACCGCTTCTGGTACGGGCTGTTGTAGATGTGCCGCAGGTACTCGCGGCCCTTGAAGCTGAACGGAGTCCCGTGCAGGTTGGTGAACTGCTCAACCCACTCGGACGTCGTGAGTTCCAGCGGAGTAGAGGTTGCCACGGACACACCATTCTACTAAGACGGCTGGATTCTGGTACAAGAATCGTAGGAAGGAGACATTCATGATGCTTGACGAAGCGATCGCTCACGCAAAGGAACGAGCCGCGCAAGGCGGGCAGTGAGGAGAGGACCACCGCCAGTTGGCGGAATGGCTCTCCGAACTCAAGCGTCGGCGCGATGCCGATCGTACTCCAAGTCTCTAATAGCCCCCAACCCTCTCCTAAAGCTGGGGTGGGTCCCTGTCGGCGAGGCACTCTCGCCGGCAGGGCCAATCTTACTACCCCACACTGAGGAACCCGCCTCTCTTCCAAATCGGTGCGGGTTCCTTTTTTTAACTACTTGGCCGCTGGCTTGGCGGCGGGGACTTCGACCGGATCCGCAGGCTCAAAGTAGGAGTCGTACATCTCGGTGCCGAACTCGAACCGCGCGGCCTCCTTGGGAGGATCGCCTGAGCCAGGCTTCGGGACGTAGATCCTGAACTTGTGGTACGTGAAGATGATCGTCCCCGCCTTGATGCGGCCGCCGATCAGATCCTTCTTCAGCCGCATCTTCTTGCAGTTGGATCGGACGTCTTCGGGAAATGGCTCGTATCTCACTTCTGTCCTCCTTCGGAACCCCAGTGGTCCGTGGCGTGCGGGAACGGGTTCTTGGGCATCGTCACCACCGGCGGCTCGAAGTCCAAGTCCTCACGGTAGCCAAGCACGGCGAACACGATGTTACGGGACCAAAGCTGGCCCTTGCCGCAACTGTCCCACAGCTTGTCGATCTGAAGGACCAGGTGGACGCGATCGATCTCCTTCTGCTCGGCGCCCTCGCTGGGGACGTCCTTGTGGATGAGAACCACCTCCACGGACTCGCCCGAGGCCATGACCGCCTTGAGGTCGGGGAACTCCTGCCCCTCCGGTACGCCGGTTAAGGGGATCCCGGTCTGCTCCTTCGTGGGATAGGAGATCACGAGCTTGTCAGCCCCGGCCGAGCTGAGCGCCGCCACGCAGGGCCACGGCACTGGAGGGTCGCCGACCCCGATGAAGGTGTTGGCGTTCCGCGCGATCTGATCTTCCTTGCTGGCGTCGAGGCTCAGAACGCCACGTTCGATCTCGTCTCTGAAGCTCATGCGGAGTCTCCTACAGGGTGAAGAGGGTGTACTCGTAAAGTGGAAATCTGGGGTCTCGGAACCTGTCCCCATCCGTGAGGTATTCCATGTGGAAGGGAATCCAACGGGAGTGCCCGTCGGCGGATTCCAAGGACGCCAGCTCGATCTTCTGGCCCTTGTCCTTGAGGTGGCGCATCCGGTTCCGCAGGAGTTCGTCCGAGAGACGCCTCGTGCAGATTTCGTTGCCGTTCGCCATAGGCTCAAGCCTGACCGTAGGCGCTCCATTATCGGGATGCCGATACATCCTCGACTGGATGACGTACAGCTTTCCCGGTTCGTCCTCGAACCTCACGAAGTCTCCACACCGCAAGCGGTCCCATGTAATGTCTCTCCAGAAACACTTCCCCCCAACGTCAAGTACATAGACCTTGACGCCGATGAGCTTCTGCTTCGCCGGCGCCGCGGCGGGGAGAGCCGCCAGAGCGCCTACGGCGATCGCGCTCTTCATGGCCTCGCGACGGGTGGTCTTCATGCGGTCTCCTTCACAGGTTCGGCCGCCCCGGGGAACGCCGCGACCTCCCAAGTCTTGAAGCGATAGATCTCGGCGATCCGGTCGAGGTAGATCTGCGGCTTGTTGAAGACCTGGATCACCTTTCCGCCGCTCTTCGCGAGACACTCGTTCTCGTGCGCGATGATGGGCAGGATCAGATTCTCCTCGAACCACTCCCGGAACTGCTTGGGGCTGTCCAAGAACGAGCCGTACATCTCCATCTCCGTTTTCTCGATCATGATGGAGCCGAGCGTCAGGAATCCGAGGCGCACAAAGGCGTCCCTCATCTCCTCGCCCGGTTCCTTCACGATGTCCAGCTTGGTCATCATGCGCCGGATAACTCCCCGGTTATGGTCGTGGATCCGGAACGACTCCAGGAGCGCCTCATAGGCGCACCAGCCCATGTAGTGCCTGACGCCCTGATCATCCATCTTCGCGCCGGTGCCGGTCTGATCCTTGAGGAAGTAGCGCAGGATCTCCAAGCGCTTGACCGGCTCCAAGACGCCGATGTGCTTGATCAGCGCGAGCATGCACTCGTCGCATCCTGCTGCCGCGCCTCCGAGCACGTTCATGTTTTTGACGCCATGCTCGTAGCCGGGGTGCGAATCGCAGTCCTTCACGAGCCTGCTGACGCACTGGATCTCGTGCTGCACAGGCGTCAGCACGAGCGGGTCCGGCGGCAACTTCGGATCGGTCATGCGGAGTTCCTTAAAAAGCGGAGTCCACAGAGGGTATCCCAGTTTCGCCCACGGGTCCAGATGAACTTCACGCGTTGAACCCGCTCAACTCGCTCTCCCAGCACCACGGCTCCAGCACGCCCTCGACGTCCTCGACCTGGCACGTCGAGCACTCCCAGAAGAAGTGACGGACCTTGTGGACCTCGCCACCTGCATGGATGACGCGGATCGTGGTCTTGAGCGTGCTATCCTGTTCGCAGAAGTGGCACTTCCTCGGGAAGATCTCCTCGGGGATTCTGGGGTGGAGGAAGTAGTCCTTCCTCCACCTGTGCTCTGTCCATGCCTTCACGGTATTCGTGCTCGTCACGGTATCCTCGGGGCCGCGGTCGATGATCTTGCACACAGCCTTCCCGTGGTAGTACCGGAACAGCGGGATGATGATCCTGACCTTGTTTGCATACGCGATCTGACCCTTCTTCAAGTCCAGCTTCGGCAGATCCTCCGTGAGCTTGATGTGCTCCATCTCGAACAGCTCTGGTGCGCTGGGCAGATGGTGGATGGGATCCGCTTCGACTTGGGCCTGAGTCAGTTCTGCGAGTGGCAACCTCACGCGCTCTCCTCTCGTGGCTTGGGCGGCTTCGTCTTCTCCTTGATGTCCTTCACCATCATCTCCGGCTGGTCGGTCGCGCTCTTCGGCATCATCACCCGTTGCTGGAGATCGTTGAACGGGACGTCGTCGTCCAACAGCGCGTGGTAGAAGATCTTGCC
>Ga0255048_10000686_pt1 | contig 25133 bp, 20 predicted proteins | sample JV7_2_2_MG_FD_183619 | JGI IMG/M metagenome (GOLD analysis project Ga0255048, IMG submission 183619) | Seawater microbial communities from Jervis Inlet, British Columbia, Canada - JV7_2_2 | ecosystem: Environmental > Aquatic > Marine > Inlet | place: Canada: British Columbia | collected 2016-10-06
TGACGGCGGGTTGTACTGCGTGTTGCCGTACAGCATGCGACTCCAGGCATGGGAGATGAAAAGCCGGTTCATCGCCCGCGTGATGCCGACATACGCCAGGCGGCGCTCTTCCTCCATCTCGTCGGGTTCGGTGAGCGCCCGATTGTGGGGGAAAATGCCCTCCTCGACCCCGGTGATGAACACGGCCGTGAACTCGAGCCCCTTGGCCGAGTGGAGCGTCATCATCACGACCTGATCGTCGTCGTCGAGGTCGTCGGTGTCGGCGACCAGCGCAACTTGCTCGAGGAACTCTTCGAGCACCGTGAACTCACGCGCCGAGCCGACCAGCTCGCCCAGGTTTTCGACGCGGCCGTGGGATTCGACGGTGTCTTCGGCCTCGAGCTCGCCGAGGTACCCGGACTCGTCGATCGCCGCCTGCAATAGGTCGCCGGGACCGACGCCGTCGCGACCGACCATCGCACTGATCCGGTCGAGGAACTCGACGAAACCGGCGATACCGCGCCGGGCCGGGCCGCTGACTCCGGCGTCTTCGGCATGGCGCATGGCGTCGACGAACGGGATGCCCATCTCGCGGGCATAGTCATCGAGTCTGCCAACGCTGGTGTCACCGACGCCGCGCTTGGGCACATTCAGCACTCGCTTGACGCTGACCTCGTCGAGCGGGTTCAACACGGCTCGCAGATAGGCCATCGCGTCCTTGATCTCGCGCCGATCGTAGAAGCGGGTGCCGCCGACCACCTTGTACGGCAGACCGAGCCTCATGAACGCTTCCTCGAGAACGCGCGCCTGGGCGTTGGTGCGGTACAGCACCGCCATCTCGCGCCAGTTGATCGCATCATCGCTGTGCAGTTGCTGCGCCGCGCCGGCGACCCACATCGCCTCGTCGCCCTCATCCTCGGCGTGGTAGCGAATAATCCGTTCGCCGCCGTCGGCGTCGGTCCACAGGTTCTTCGGCTTGCGCTCGAGGTTGTGATCGATGACCGCGTTGGCAGCGTCGAGAATCACCTGCGTCGACCGGTAGTTCTGATCGAGCACGATCGTGGTGACGTCAGGAAATGCATCCTCGAACTGCAAGATGTTCCGGAAATCTGCTCCGCGAAATTTATAGACGCTGTTGTGCACCAGCACACCGCCGGCGAGGTACGTGTGGACCCGATCGACCTCCAGGTCGAAAACCGGCCCTGAATACGCCTCGAACGACACCTGATCGACAACAGCGACGGACAGCCCGCGATCGTGCTCGACGAGCATCTCCATGCCAGGCAGGGCATTGGCAATCGGCATCAGGTCGTAGATGACCCCGTCATGGCTGAGCCGCCGGCGCACATCTATGCCCCCGGCCGCAGCGAACCGTTTGGCATCGGCGAGCGCCGTCTCGTAACTCTTGTACACGGTCTCGTAGCGCAGACTTTTCGACTTGCTCGAACGCAGCGCGTAGCCGGCAGAGCGAAGCCGATCGGCAACATCGGATCGGTTCGACGACCATTGCACGCGGTGGTAGCCGACGTCGGAGCGGGCATCAGAGAACATCGTGAGATTGACCGTTGAGCGACGGGCACCGTTCTGTGGTCGATGGTGAGGGAATTCGGCGCTCAGCTCGAGCTCGGCCAACAGGTGCTTTGCCCGGTCGCCGGTGTCGATCGATTCATACAACCGGCGGAGCCAGATCTCGTCCATCGCGAGGCCGCGTCCGACATCGTGGAAACACGCCGTCGGGATTCCGTACTGGGCGGCAAACCACGCTTCGTTATACGCCGCTTCGGCGAGCGAGTCGCACACTCGTAACACCCAGGCAGCATCGGCATGCCCCTGATTCGTGCGAACGAACAGCCCGTGCTTGTGAACACCGTTCTGAAAGGGGCGCGATCCGACCGTGCGGCCGATCCGCCATCCACGGTCGGCGCGGTACATCAGGTAAACCAACCACGAACTCTGTTGCGGAACCAGCTTCATCGGCACGAGGTGGCCCGGCGTTGCCGTGACCGCCCGACCACTCGTCTCCACTCGAACGAGCCTGCCGTCGTACCTGCCTTCGTGGACATGGGCCACCGCGGCGGCAACCGGAATTCGATGCTGACTCGCACCGAGCACCCGCTCGCCGATCGCGATCGTTTCGATCGGGCGGTCACCGTCGGGTGTCGACACCATCGTGCCGGCGGGGAGACACTGATCGGTGTCGCCCACGACGCAGACGTTGTGGTGGTCGCCGGCGAGCATCAGCACGATCTCGTTCTGGGCTTGGTTCGTGTCTTGATACTCATCGACCAGGATGTGGCGGAATCGCATGCGGTAGTGATCGAGGATGTCGGGGTGCTCTCGGAACAGGCGAACGACATTGAGCAGCAGGTCGTCGAAGTCCATCGCCCCGGCGCGTTCGAGACGGGCTTGGTACTCGGCGTAGACGTCGGCGTGTTTGCGGTCGAAGATGTTCTCCGACTTGGCAGCGGCAGCAGCCGGAGAGACCAGCTCGTTCTTCCAGAGTGAAATCAGGCTGTGCACACCGCGCGGAGTGAACCGCTTGGCGTCGAGACCGAGGTCGCGGATGACGTAGCCCGTCAAGCGCACCGCATCGGCCTGGTCGTAGATCGAGAACGTGCGCGGGTACCCCAAGGCCTCACCGTCACGGCGCAGGATTCGAACGCAAGCCGAGTGGAACGTCGAAACCCACATCCCCTTCACGACCGGACCGACCAACGCCCCGACGCGGTCACGCATCTCGGCGGCCGCCTTGTTGGTGAACGTGATCGCCAGGATCTCCGACGGTCGCGAGCCTTGGTCGATCAGATGGGCGATGCGATGGGTGAGTACACGGGTCTTGCCAGAGCCCGCCCCGGCGACGACCAACAACGGACCGTCGCGGTGCACGACGGCGTCGAGTTGATCGGGGTTGAGTCCCTGCGTGAAAGGGCTCGGCCGGCGCGCCTCGACGAATTCCGATGATCTGGTATCGCCTTGCGCTCGGGGCTGATGCGGCACCGATTCGTCACCGCTCGGATCATTTGCAGCGGGCTCGTCGGCGAACGGGTTGTCGGCGAACAACTCTGGCTGCGGCGGATCCGACATGACCTGGTCATCCTAGGGAAGGGGTGCGACGATGCGGCGACCCTGTTGCGGGGCGAGTGTAGATGCCCAGCAGATGCCTCACAGAGCGCTCCCGAGGCCGCCGGGGTGACCCGCACCGACACCGGAACGTAGGGTGATGAGATGACCGATGCCGCCTTGACCGGGCAGACGACCGAGCTACTTCAGGCGATGATCCGCAACGCTTGTGTAAACGACGGCACACCGGAGTCGGGTGAGGAGACCCGCAACTCCGATCTCCTGCAAACATTTCTGGAAGGCGCTGGGCTCGAAACCCAGCAGTACGACTCGCGGCCGGGGCGCGGGTCGATCGTGGCCCGCATCGAGGGGTCCGATCCCAACGCCAAATCGCTTTGTCTGATGGGCCACACCGATGTTGTGCCGGTCAGCCCCGATGGGTGGAGCAACGACCCGTTCGGCGGCGAATTGATCCGCGACACCGACGGTCATCTCGAGATCTGGGGGCGCGGGGCGGTCGACATGCTCAACCTGACATCTTCGATGGCGGTCGCCTTCCGCGATCTGGCTCGCACCGGTTTTCAACCCAAGGGCGACCTGATCTACTTCGGCGTCGCCGACGAGGAGGCCGGCGGCGCGTGGGGGGCCGAGTGGATGTTCGAGCACCATCGCGACGTGATCGACGCCGACTACTGCCTGACCGAACTCGGCGGCTGGTCGAGTGTCGACGACCACGGTACGCGCCATGTAACGATCAATACCGGCGAGAAGGGCTTGGCTTGGCGCACCCTGCGGGTGCGCGGCACACCTGGCCACGGCTCGATGCCCTACGGTGCTGACAATGCGCTGGTGAAGGCGGCTGAAGTCGTGCGTCGCCTGTCAGAGCACCGCCCCACGCCATATATCGGCGAGGCGTGGCGGGCACAGGTCGATGCGATGGGCCTGCCCGATGAGTTCCGGGCAGCACTGCTCGATCCGGCCCGTCTGTACGACACGATCGCCACGTTGCCGATACCGATCGCCAGGACATGCCACGCCATGACCCACACCACGATCTCTCCGAACGTCGGCCACGGTGGTCAGAAGACCAACGTGATCCCCGACACCGTCGACATCGAAGTCGACATTCGAACGGTGCCAGGAGTCACCGGTGAGGATGTCGATGCGATGCTCGCCGACGCGCTTGGCGACCTGGCGGACCAGGTCGAAGTGACGACACTCCAGAGCGCAGAGGCAACCCAGTCACCGACAGACAACCCGTTGTGGGACGTGCTCGCCAAGAACATCCAGGTCGTGTACCCGGGCGCCAAGATCGTTCCCGGCCTGGTGGTCGGTGGTACCGACGCCCGCTTCTACCGCGATCGTGGCCGTGTCGCGTACGGCGCCGGATTGTTCTCACCCGACATGACCGCTGCCTCGTTCGGCGATCGCTTCCACGGGCACGATGAACGGATCGACGTCGACAGTCTGGCGCTGGCGACCCAGTTCTGGATCGACATCGCCGGTGATCTGCTCACCTGACAGATCTGCCCACTGACAGATCTGCTCACCTGACAGATCGACTCACTGACAGATCGGCCTAATTGACAGATCGGAACACGGCGAGCGCATCCGAGAGCCGATCGGCTAACAGCTCTTGCTCGATCGGATCGACCTCGCCGGGTCGTTCGTGCAGCAGCGACAACCTCGCCAATGAAGCGTGCAGGCGATCGAACGTATGCCGCCGCCAACGGTTGAGCTGCCGGCGTTGTTGCAGGAGGTGGCGCCATCCGCCGGTGAACAACGCCGCTTCGTGGGGTGCGATGTTGTACCGCAGCACCAGAGCCGGGACACTCGCCACGAAGCGCTGACGCTCGCGCCCACGCATGATGATCAAGGTCACGGCGACGGCGACGAACATCACGACGAACAACAACATCGCCACCAGGATCACGGCGGCGCCGACATTCTCGTCGACGTTGTAGGTCACGTCCGACAGCACCAACGAGCCGTTCCACGCCGCGTGGCAAGCGACAGCGAGTCCGTATCCCCACAGCGCTCGCGGCCAGATCTGTTGTCCCTGGCTCACCGCCCGGCCGATCGCAAGACCGGTCCAGAACGTGAACAGCGGGTGGGCAAACGGCGTCATCAGCGCTCGCACTACGAACACCGGAAGCAGCGCACCATCGACGTCGGCAACGGCGAAATAGGTGATGTCCTCAACGACGGCGAACCCGATCGCCACCCAACCGGCGTAGACGATGCCATCGGTGACGCTGTCGACGTCGCGACGTCGCACCGCCCACACGATGCCGACCGCCTTGGCCGCCTCCTCGATCAATGGCGCCGATCCGATGATCACCGCCAGTTCTCCGAACAACACGCCCACCACCGAGTTGACGATCGAGGCCACAATCACCGCCACGCAGGCACCCCACAAGATCGCGTGCACCTTCGACGAGCGAGGCTCGGGCTCAACCCGGTCGAGCCATGACAACACCGGGAGCACGATCAGCAACGGGACCAGCCCGGCGATCACGACCCCCGGCGAATCGATCGCGATCACAAGCAATATCAGGGCGGTCAGCACACCGCACACGAGCACCGGCGGGCTCAAGAAGCGCGGCAACCGCGGCTCGCGTGCAGCGTCGGCAGAATCCGTCGAGCCATCTGAGGCAAACGATGTCCACGACGTTCCATCGAACCATCGCCACGTCTGAGCGCCGAACGGGTCGGGGTACCAGCCCGCCGGGGCGGCAGTTCGCTCGACCGGCGCGCCAAGCGAAGACCCGTCGTCACCGGTCACGCTCGGCTCCGATCAACGCCCGCATGTGGAACTCCATCTGATCGGCGCCGTACGCCAGGTCGGCGCCGACAGGGCACGCACGGCGCGCCGCACAACCGTCGTGAAAACAATCGGCGTGAAGACTCTCGGCGCTCGAGCGAACGTGGGCGGAGCACGCCGCCACGTCATATCGATCGGGTGTGAAGGCGTCGACAGGGCATGTGCTCAGACACGGTTGGTCGGCACACGACAGGCACGGCGACAGATCCCCCCCGACCACAGGCAGGCCGTTCACCATTTCTGGGAACAGCAGCGCCCCCCGGTAGGCGTGCCACAGGCCGAACTCGCGGTCGATCAGCATCCCGATCGGCGACTGCCATACCTCTTCGCCGCGTTGGGCCCACCTCTGGAACGGCTGGAACGGCTCGTCGCTGGGATGCACGAACGCCGCCCCCAATCTTGCCGCGATCGGGCCGAGTATCGCCCGCGTCCAGGCGTCGAGCGGGTGTGGCCCAGCCGGCTGCTCGGCGCGAAAGCGCGGCCACATCGCTCCGCCGGTGTTGCCCACCACGACGACGCACCGAACGGCTCGTCGATCGGGCATTGTGAGCGTGTCGCCCGGCCATGTGACGAAGCCACCCCTGGCGACCATTCCCGTGGTCGCTATCGAAGCTGAAATCTCGCGATAGTCGACCGGCGGACCCATGGCGGCAGGTTACGCCTCCGGGCTCGACGGATCCCTGGCAAACTGTTGTCATGCCGGAGCTCGAAACACTGCCAGCGGTAACGATCCCGGAGATCGACGAGGTTCCCGAAACCGAAGAGCCGGTCGTCGCCCACATTGTGAAGGTCGGACCGGGTGAATCGGCGGCCGCAAAGGTGCTCGAGGCCCGCATCATGGGCACACCGATCGAAGCGTTGTGTGGCCATGTCTGGGTTCCGGCCCGCGACCCGCAGCAGCTCCCGGTGTGTCAGGCCTGCAAGCAGACCTATGACATGTTCCGGATCTTCAACGACGATCTCAGGGATTCCCCCTCTGACTGATGCGGCACGAGATGTCGAACGCTCTGAACATCCGGTCAGCGGTGAGGGCGTTGATCATCGACGAGCACGATCATGTGCTGCTCGTTCGTTTCCAGTTTCCAGATGTCTCGACATGGGCCCTGCCCGGCGGTGGGCTCGAAAGCCGCGAGTCACCCGAGCACGGGTTGCGTCGCGAACTACACGAGGAACTCGGCTTCACCGATTTCGAGATCGGACCGCACATCTGGAATCGGCTCCACGTGATACCGCTCCTCAACACCGACTTCGACGGTCAACATGATCTGATCCACATGGTGCGCACCGCTCGGTTCGAACCCCAACCCACGATCGGGTGGGAGGCGATGCGGGCCGAACATGTGCACGAGATGCGGTGGTGGTCACTCGCACAGATCGAGCAGGCCGTCGACCTGTTGTTTGCGCCGAGGCGGCTGGCCTTCCTGCTCGGCCGGTTGATCTCGCATGGCGCACCGATCGCACCGATCGATACGGGCGTCTAACATGACGTCCACGAACGAGCCCACAAGCGACCCAGGTAGCAAAGGTCAAGATTCCCTCAAGGTCTCTGGGCCAACCGCCGATGACGAGCGGGCGACCGAGATCGATGCCTCGATGCATCGGTTGATCGACCATGTCGTCGATCACGTGCCCGGTGTTCTCGGTGCCCTCGTGAGCAGTGTCGATGGGCTGGTTCTGGCATCCCGGGTCACGCACAGCACCGGGCATGATGCCGCAGCGATGGCGGCCATGTCGGCCGCCGTGCTGGGTCTGTCGAACCGGCTCGTGCAGCTGATGGGTGCTGCCCCTACATCGTTCTCGCATCAGTGCTCGACCGACGGGCAGGTATTCGTGTTCGGGATCTCGACGGTGGCGGTGCTGACCGTACTCGCCGACCCGACCGCCCAACCGGCCCAGATTCAGAGCGTCGGCCGCGAAATCGGGCTCGGTCTCGAGCACCTCTTCGGCGCCACCTAACGGAAGGTGTAACGGAAAGGTGTCTGACACCTTTCCGTTACCTGAAGTCGCGGCTGGGGGTTGAGATCGCCAGGGGCAGCGGCGCAAGATGTTCGGCGACCACATTGACCACACCCTCGTAACGTTCGAGACGGCCGCGGATCACCATCGCTGACGCACCTCTGGCGACCTTGCGGAATCGCGCCCAGCATCCCTTCGAGACGACGACATTGATGAGGCCGGTCTCGTCCTCGAGGCTGAGGAAGGTGACCCCTTGCGCCGTCATCGGACGCTGACGGTGTGTGACAACACCGGCCACTGTGACCCTCCTGTCAGGTTCGCACTGCCACAGACCCTCCGAGGTGACTACCCCGAGCTTGGCCAGCTCGTCGCGAACGAATCGGGTCGGGTGGCCGTCGGGTGACACCCCGGTCGCCCAAAGGTCGGCAACCGACTCCTCCAGAGGGGTCATCCCCGGCAGGGTCGGTGGACGTTCGCCGGTGACGATCCCAGGCAACCGGCCGGGCCGCGACTGGGATACGGCGCCGACCGCCCACAGCGCCTGGCGGCGCTCCATCCCGAAGCACTCGCCGAACAAGTCTGCGGTCGCCATCGCCTCGAGGTGAGCCAGGGTGAGTGCCGGAACCCGGCGCACGAGATCTTCGGGTGAGCCGTATGGGCCGTGTTCGATGCGCGCCAGTTCGACCTGATCCGCAAGTTCGGAGCTGATGCCGCGCACCGACCCAATGCCCAGCCGTACCGACGCCCCACCGTCTTCGAGGGTCGCACCAGCCAGCGATGCATTGAGGTCGGCGGTCCGCACCATCACCCCGTGCCGGCGAGCATCCTGCACCAGCGTGTGCGGCGACCAGAACCCCATCGGCTGGGCATTGATGAGAGCAGCACAGAATGCGGCCGGCTCGTGGAACTTGATCCACGATGAGGCATACACGAGGTAGGCGAAACTGACCGAGTGCGACTCGGGGAAGCCGTAGTTGGCGAACGCCTTCATCTTCATGAAGATCTCCTCGGCGACATCACCGGTGATGCCGCGCTCGGCCATACCGGCGAACAGGCGCTCTTTGAGGCTCTCCATGCGAGCCGCCGAACGCTTCGACCCCATCGCTTGACGCAGCTCGTCCGACTCGGATGGTGAGAACCCGGCGACGTCGATCGCGATCTGCATCAACTGCTCTTGGAACAGCGGCACCCCGAGCGTCTTGCCGAGCGCGTTCTCGAGCAACGGATGCAGGTAGGTGACCGGCTCTTGCCCGTTGCGGCGCCGGATGTAAGGGTGCACCGAGCCACCCTGAATCGGGCCCGGGCGGATCAGTGCCACCTCGACCACCAGATCGTAAAAGCGGCGCGGTTTGAGGCGCGGCAACGTGGCCATCTGTGCCCGCGACTCGATCTGGAACACACCGACCGTGTCGGCCCTGCACAACATCGCGTACACGTCGTCTTGCTGCGGGATGGTGGCCAGGTCGACCTCGTAGCCCCGGTGCTCGGTGATCAGATCGACGGCGTAGTGGAGGGCGCTCAACATGCCAAGGCCGAGCAGGTCAAACTTCACCAGGCCGGCATTGGCGCAGTCGTCTTTGTCCCACTGCAGTACCGAACGCTTGTCCATCCGGCCCCACTCGACCGGGCATACCTCGATCACGGGACGGTCGCAGATCACCATCCCACCCGAGTGAATGCCGAGGTGACGTGGGGCGTCCTCGATCTGGGCGGCCAGCTCGAGTACCTCGACGGGGATCGTGCACTCGGGCTGGGCAGCAGTGGCCTCGATACCGCCCCACCCGTCGATCTGTTTGGCGTACGCATCCTGCTGACCCGTGGAATGACCGAGCGCCTTGGCCATATCACGGATCGAAGAACGGGCACGATACGTGATGACGTTGGCGACCTGAGCGGTGTGGTGGCGCCCGTACCGCTCGTACACGTATTGGATGACCTCCTCGCGGCGGTCGCTCTCGATGTCGATGTCGATGTCGGGCGGCCCGTCGCGTTCGGTCGACAGGAACCGCTCGAACAACAACCCCAGCGACACCGCGTCGGCCTTGGTGATGCCGAGTGCGTAGCAGACCGCAGAGTTGGCAGCGCTCCCCCGCCCCTGGCAGAAGATATTCGACCTGCGGCAGAACTCGACGAGATCCCACACCACCAGGAAATAGCCGGGGAAGCCGAGCTGCTCGACGATCGCCAGCTCGCGGTCGATCGTGTTCCAGGCCCGCGCCCGCAACGACATGTCTTCGCCGACATCCGGCCGATCGCCGTACATGCGACGACCACCCTCCTCGGTGATCCGTCGCAAGAACTGCATCTCGGTGATGGCGTTCCCGTTGACCTCCGGGCACGGGAACGGCGGTAGGTTCGGGGCGACCAGCGACAGATCGAACGCCGCCGCACGACCGACCTCGCCCGCCACCTCGACGACCCCCGGATAGCGAGCGAAGCGGCGCGCCTGTTCGGCACCAGACCGCAGATATGCGCCGGCAGCACCGGGCAACCATGGATCGATCTCGTCGAGGCTGCGGCGCGCCCGCACCGCTGCGATCGCCGTTGCGAGCTTGCGTTGGGCCGGCGTTGCGTAGTGCACATTGTTGGTGGCGACGCACTCGACCCCGACCCGGTAGGCGATCTCGACCAGTGCATCGTTGCGGGCCGAGTCGATCGGGTCGCCGTGATCCCACAACTCGACCAGCACACGGTCGCGCCCGAACGCGCTCACCAGCCGCTCGAGCTCACGCCTGGCAGCCGACGGACCGTCGTCGAACAGGGCTTGGGGCACCGCACCCTTGCGGCACCCTGTGAGCACCCAGCTGACACCGCTGACCGCGTCGGCAATGTCGGCGAACGTGAACTGAGGCGCCCCCTTCTCCCCCGCCAGATGCCCCAGGCTCAGTGCACGCGCCAATCGTGCGTAACCACCCGGACCATCTGCGAGCACCAGCAGATGCCGACCGGCAGGGTCGGGCGCGTGCGAATCAGGCACCTGCCCGGTGTCGATCTGGAACAAGGTGTCGCCCTCGGTGCGTGCGACATGGTGATCGTCGACCAGGCCGGGCGTGAGCGTGATCTCCGCCCCAAACACGGTCGGCAGCCCGACCGCCCTGGCCGCCTCGGCGAATCGCACCACCCCGTAGAAGCCGTTGTGGTCGGTCAGCGCCAGCGCTTCGAGCCCGAGCCGGGCGGCCTCGGTAGCGAGTTCCTCGGGATGCGACGCCCCGTCGAGGAACGAGTAGTTCGAGTGGGCGTGCAGCTCGGCATACGGCACGGTGCCGGGCACCCGCGTGAAAGGCGCCTCGAATGGCCGCCGCTTGCGGCCCCATGCCGGGCTGTCACCACCTGCGTTCCACGACAGGCTGCCAGGGGCGCGACCGTCACGCCCCTTCCGGCCGGTAAGGGCCGCCTCGAGGTCGCTCCAGCTCCACGACGGATTGTTGAAACCCACTCAGGTCAGTATCGAACATTTGTTCGTACGCGCGCAAGCCGACGAAAAGAGCCGTCTGCTCGTCGAACATCCCGACCTGACCCCGATCTGAGCCGCTGGTTCAGGTGGCGAGTTCGCTCCCCAATAGTTCGAGGGCGGCGACGGCGAAGGAGACCATGTTGGCAACCCGGTCGTCGTTGCCGGTCAGCACATGCGTGGCGGACTCGGTTGGGCCAGAGACTGCGACCCATGCATGGCCGGCGGGATCCCCGTAGGGATTCCCTGACGGGCCCGATGCACCACCTTCTCCGATTCCCCACGTGCTGCCGAGATGGGCACAGGCCGCTCTGGCGAGGTGGATCGCCCACGGCTCGGATGCTCCCCTGAGTCGGGATGGGCGATCGACGTGCCCGGTCAGCATGCCGTCGAGTGCAGCGCGGGTGTAGATCACGCTGCCTCCGACGTAGTACGCCGAGGCACCCGGTAGCGCCAGTAAGGCCGCAGAGATCAGACCCCCGCAGCTTCCCTCGGCAACGGCGATCGTCTCACCTCGCTGCTTGAGCAGATGCCCGCATGCTGCACCGGCAGCTAGCAACTCGTCGGGCAGCAATCCGCTCATGCAGTCAGCGCTCCGTCGACCAGGTACTCGTGCCCACTGCAGTACGACGATTCGTCCGATGCCAGGAACAACACCATGCTTGCGACCTCGTCGGCCGAGGCGGTGCGCCCGATCGGGATTTGCTCGGTGAGCCGTGGAACAAGATCGCCGAACTCATCGAGCATCGGGGTGTCGATGATGCCGGGATGCACCGAATTGACGCGAACGCCGTGTCGGGCGAAGCTGAGCGCCGCCGACTTGGTCATTCCACGCACCGCCCACTTCGACGCCGAATAGGCGAAGGCGATCGCGACCCCACCCATACCGGCGATCGACGAGATGTTGATGATGCTGCCAGAGCCCTGCTCACACATCCGGCGACCGACCTCCCTGATCCCGAGGAACACCCCGGTCTGGTTGATCGCGATCATGCGGTTCCACTCATCGAGCGACGTATCGGCGACACTCCTGACTTGAAAGATGCCGGCATTGTTGACCAGCACATCGATCCGGCCGTGAGCTTCGACGATCCCTTCCGCGACGGCGGCCCACTCATCCTCGCTCGTGACGTCGTGGTGCAGGAATCTGACCGCGTCACCCAGTTCGGCGGCCGTTGCTGCGCCGACGTCGTCGAGCACATCGGTGATGTAGACCGTCGCACCCTCCGCCGCCATGCGTGCCGCCTCGGCAGCGCCCTGCCCGCGCGCTCCCCCGGTCACCAATGCGATCTTGCCTTCAAGTCGTGCCATCGCCGAAAGCTACCTCCGCCCAGCGGATGGTGGACTACCCGCCCGCAGCCGATCAGCGCCGGCCGGCGCGGGCGTCGCTGATCGGACGATTGAGATGGATCACGACCACTCCTTCGGGAACGGACACCGAGGGTCGGTACCCAATCTTGAACCGAGATGCGCGAGCAGGTTCGCCAGACGCTCGTCGCCGGCTCGTTCGGCCGCTGCAGGCCAGGTAAACCACCCGACCTCCTGGCTTTCGCCCTCGGGCGGGGCGGGGTCGGCGTCGCCACCGTCGAGCACGTACCGCAGATCGAGGTGAGTGTGTCCGCGCCCACCGTCGTGCACGTCGACATGCACCAGCCGCGGCATGCCATCGGAACCCGTGTCGGCAAACGACACGTGTAACCCGGTCTCCTCCGCGGCCTCACGCAGAGCGGCCGCCGATGGCGACTCACCGGGATCGATGTGACCACCCGGCTGGAGCCAGAAACCGAGCCGCTTATGGCGTAGCAACACGACACCGCGCGGCCCCACCACGATCGCCGAGCCGGTCACGTGAACCGGGTCGAGCTGCTGGTCGAAAGGGTCATCCAAACGGCCGAATTCGATCAGGAATCGGGCGATGCTGTGACGCTCGGCGACATCGATCGGCTGACGCTGTGCCACGGATCGGCGTACCTGCTCGTGCACGGCTGTGGACATCTCCTCACCGTACGACCGGAAACCAGAGGAATCTCGAACAAAGCACTTGAGTCCAGCAACCGAACGGCCGATACGAGGAGTACAGGCAAACACCAACCGCCTGACAACCCCATCATGGAACCAAGCACCCAATTTTCTCCCCGAGTCTTGCTCGCAATCGACGATCTCCGACTTCGGCGCACCAACGAAGCAGGGCTGCGTGCAGCCGGTTTCTCGGTCAGTGCCCCCGGCGATGCCGATGCGGTGAGCATCCTGGCCGAGTCGTTCTCACCAGACGTCCTGGTGATCGACACCGTGATGCAGGACACGAACGATCGCCCGCTCTATCATCGGCTGCGAAACGATACCGACGGCTATGTGCTGTGCATCGAATCTGCAGGCCGCGATCGGGTCCGCGTCGAGCTGTTGCGCTCAGGTGCCGACGATGCCGTCTCGGTCCCGGTGACCTCCGACGAGATCGTCGCCCGCTGCCATGCCATGCTGCGTCGCCCGCGCGAGATCAGGTCCAACTGGGATCCGGTACAGCAATCGGTGATCACGCTCGGACCGTTGACGATCGACACCGGCCGTCACGAGATCCGCCTCGGTGACACCGAAGTCTTGGCGACCCGGATCGAGTTCTCCCTGCTCGAACACCTCTGTCGTCGACCGACCGAGGTCGCCTCGCGCACAGAGCTGCTCGAGTCGGTGTGGGGTCAGAACTGGGTCGGCGACACGCATGTCGTCGATGTCCATCTTTCGAACCTGCGACGCAAGCTCGACGGGGCGGCACCGGAAATGCGGGTCGTCCACACCGTTCGCGGTGTCGGCTTTCGGATCAGTAACGAGATCCTCGACGCCGCAGAGGCGCAGGCCGTGACAGGCATCCCAGCCGATGTCCGCCCGGCAGATGTCTCCCCGCAGGCCACCGAGCCGGCGAACACCCGTTGATGCACACGCTCACGCCAACCTGATGAGCGTGTATCGCGCAGCAAGCTCTGCTGACGAAGCCTGACACGTCGGCCACACGCGGCACACATCGATCACCGGCGACGTCACGAATAGGTGGCGAGGATCGACCAGCGCTGCTGTTCGACACCGACAAGATGAGCCACACCGTGTTCGGTGACTACCTGAAACCGAGCCAACCGGCGCGACCGATCCGATGACCACCATCGCTGCTCGATCGGCCAGGGCCCCGCCCATGCATCGACACGTTGGCGTTCGGAACCGATCACGATCAATGCAGGCGCGGCGCTGACTTCGCCCCTGCCACTGACCTGAACCTGTTGGCCTGCCTCATCGAGCAACATTGTCGGAACGGGTTGTTCTGGCACGATCGTCGGCGCCGGAGCGGGCAACGCACCCGGCCACGGTCCGTCGCCGTGGTCGAGCCGATCGGATCGATGCTCGAGATCGACCGAGGAGGCAGGCACCCACCGGTAGCGCTCGACCGGCAACCGCCCTCCCGCCCACACCGGCACCTTGACCGCCTGCTCGCCTGCGATACCGCTCAACCGAACGATCGCTCGAGCAGCGTCATGGTCGGCCTGCGATCGGCCGCCCCACAGCCCACCTTGGACACCGTCGTCGCTGCGAATCTCGTCGGGCACCAGCCGAATCAGCGCCACGCCACCGCTCAAGCCATCGGGCTGCGCCGCCCAGCCCTCGAGCTGCCAGCGCACCCGCTCGACCATCGCCGCCGCGGAAAGGCCCTGATCGCGATACCAGGCCCTTTCACTTCGCTCGCCGTATTCGGTCTCGATGATCACCACCAACCGGACACACACACGGCCTTCCCCTGACAGGTTGGCGACCAGTTGATCAGCCAGCCGCTTGGCCACGAACACGACCGCCTCGAGATGTTCGACCGCCTCGAGGAACGGATGCTCGACCCACCACTCGGGAGGAGGGTCGGTTGCGGCAGGTTGGCGCGTGTCGCTGCCACCCGCCAGCCGATGGGCATGCAGCCCCTCGACACCGAACCGTGCCAACACATCTCCCGCATCGAGCGCCGACAACTGGCCCAGCCGCCGCAGGCCGAGCCGGGCGAACAGGTCGACCAGCTCGGGAGTGATCTCGCCGAGCTCACGCAGCCAAGCCACCGGGAGCGGATCGACGAACTCGGTGGACCGACCCGACGGCACAACCAGTACTCCACTCGGGTGACGTGCAGCCCGGCGAGCGGCGATCGCCGAAGCTGATCGGCCATCCGCGACGCCTACCCCGGCCGATGCCCCAGCGACCTCACCAACCAGCTCGAGCAGGCGTTCGGCCATCGTCTGGTCACCACCGAAATAGCGCGACGGACCGCGGGCGACCAGGCACAACCAGCCGGGTTCGACGACCTCGAGCTTTGGCGCCATCTCGGCGACGGCCCGAACGACCGGTGCGAACTGACGGGCATCACGGTCGGGGTCATGATCGAGGATCAGCAGTTGCGGGCACGCCCCCTGTGCAGCGCGCCGGCGCGACCCGGCCTGCACACCTGCTGCAGCAGCCCCCGGCGTGCAGGCGATCACCCGATTCGAACGGAAGATCGCAGCTGGTTGATCGGGTGGGATGCCGGCAGCAACCGTTGGCCACTCGGGGCACCACACCGTGACAAGACGAGGCGGCTGCACCATGTCAACCAGCCCGGCTGAACACGTCACCCGTAACGGAAAGGTGTCTGACACCTTTCCGATCGTCGGTGGCAACAAGGGAGACTTGGCCGTCTGGGGCGGGGAGCCACAGATCGAGCTCGACCGGGCGGGGCATCCGGCGACCGCTTGCGCTCACTGTGGCGCGGCGGGCGATCAAGTGGCCGCTCCCCTGCCCGAGGCCACCCCATGCCACAGAGGTGGTTGTGAGCTCGAGATCGCACGACACACCCGCTGACGTTGGACCGACGGCGATCAACACGACGCCGCGCGCCTGTAGCCGAGTTCGCACCTTGCGGAGCACACGCTCGGCCCCGGCCGGCGGGCGCGTCATCACGATCTCGAACCCATCTGCGGCGGCAGCGACACGCTCGGCCCAGACAGTGGGACCACCTACAGCATCGACCACCACCAGACGCGAGAGCGGGATGCCGAACTCGGCGGTGGCCTCGGCCCCCAGCATCGGGATACCGACGACGGCCAACCACGACCCGACAACTACCGAGCGCGATGCCAGCGTCAATGCCAGCGACATCGCCGCTGGGCCGGTACACCCGACCACCCTGCCGCGCTGCAGACCGGCGTTGGGAAGCAACGGCATGAACGCCTCGTCGACCGGGAGGCAGCGATCACGAGCCGGCGTCAGCGAAGCGAGCGGAGATGTCACCACCCCACATTATCGAACATTTGTTCGATAAGCTAGGGGACGATCGTAGAAGCCCTCGTAGAAGTCTCGGGTGGCGAGTCGGGCCTGCGAGTCGGGCCTGCGAGTCGGGCCGGCGTCAGCCGCCGCTGCCGGCTGACAACCTCTGGCGCGCTGCACGGCTGCGCTCGAATAGGTGCGGTGGCACCCGCTTGGCCGCCTCCGACAACTCGGAGTCACCGGCATTATCACCGGCACTATCACCGGACGCCGAAGCTGCGGGCTCGTCTGGCTGCAGGTCCTCGAACGCCGGTGGCTCTACGCCGGGCTTCCAGTACCGGTACATCTCGCGCACGATGTCGGCGAGCCCGCTCGAATCAAAGCCCTCGGTGATGTCGACCATCACGATGTTGCCGTAAATGTGAACGCCTGCGACCTTGCCGGTGGCGAACAGCAACCTGGCGAGCGATGGCGACGGTCCCAGCCCGATCGCATCGTCAGCCGACATGAACCGTTCGTGGCCCATGCCCGACAACGAACGGTTGAGTTCGAACCGCACCACATCGGGGGTAGTACTCGGCTTTTCGACGACTCCGACGAGCTGACCCATAGTGCGCACACGCTACCGCTTTCAGGTCCCCGCATCCCATTGCCCCGGCTGGCACTGCCGGCTGGCACTCGCTGCTCCGGCACCGATCCCGCAGTTAGTGTTCCGGCGTGGTCATCAGGCGCATCCTGAGAGCGGTGCACAATCCGGCGCAGCTCGTGCTCGCCGCGTTCGTGACCCTGATCCTGGTCGGCACCGCCCTCTTGAGCCTGCCGTTCGCGTTCGATTCCGGCATCGATCGGCCAGGGCTGCTCGATTCGCTGTTCTGGTCGACATCGGCGACGACCGTCACCGGACTCAAGACCGTCGACGTCGCTAGCTTCTCACTGTTCGGCGAACTCGTCTTGCTGGCGCTGATCCAGCTCGGCGGATTCGGGATCATGACAGTCGGCTCGGTGTTGGCGCTCGTGGCCTCGCGTCGTGTCGGCCTGCGCCAACGGATGCTGGCACAGGCCGAGATCGGAGCCGTCGACCTCGGCGAGTTGCGGTACCTGATCTCTGCGATCGCCAAGATCACGGTGCTGGTCGAGTCGTCGATCGCCGTGGTCCTGTTCATCCACCTCGCGGCGACCGGCGACACCAGCATCGGACGGGCCGCCTACAGCGCTGTCTTCCACGGGGTTTCGGCGTTCAACAACGCCGGGATCTCGCTCTACTCCGACAGCTTGACTCAGTTCGTCAGCGACCCACTCGTCGTGTTCCCGATCACTGCGGCGCTCGTGATCGGCGGGCTCGGTTTCCCGATTTTGGTCGAGTTCCGACGTCGGGTCCGGCCGAAGAAATGGAGTCTCCACACCAGGATCACGCTCACCGCCACGGCATTCCTGCTCGTCGTCGGACCGCTGGCGGTGTTGATGATCGAATGGACGAATCCAGGCACGCTCGGGCCGATGGGAGTCTGGGACAAGCTCCAGGCCGCCTGGTTCCAAGGGGTCACGCCGCGCACCGCCGGATTCAACACGATCGACATCGGCGCCCAGCGCGAACCGACCATCAACATCATGACGGCGTTGATGTTCATCGGTGCCGGCCCGGCCTCGACCAGCGGCGGCATCAAGGTCACGACCTTTGCCGTGCTCGGTTTCGCGATGTGGTCGGAGGTGCGCGGCGACCGGGACCTCAACGTGTTCAACCGCCGGCTACCGACCGATCTGGTGCGGCAGGCGATGACGATTGCATTCCTGTCGGTCGGGGCGGTATTCGCCACAGCCGTCGCCCTCACGGCGATGTCGTCGTTCCATCTCACCGACACCCTGTTCGAGGCGGCCTCCGCATTCGGCACGGTAGGGCTCTCGACGGGCATCACCGGTTCGCTGCCACATGCAGGTCAGTTCCTGTTGATCCTGATGATGATCGCCGGCCGCGTCGGCCCGATCACCTTTGTCACCGCGCTTGCACTGCGACAACGCAGACGCGCCTACCGTTTCCCCGAAGAGCGGCCGATCATCGGCTGAACTTGCTCGAAGGAGCCGACATGTCCCACAAGACCTTCCACAACATGCTGACCGGACTGACGTCCGAGCGGATCCAACACGAGGGCGAGATCATCGTGATCGGACTCGGTCGATTCGGCTCATCGCTGGCCGAAACCCTGGTCGAGCTCGGCTATGAGGTGCTCGGCGTCGATAACAACGAGGACATCGTGCAGAATCACGCCGACATGTTGACCCACGTCGTGCAGGCCGATACGACCACCATGCGAGCACTGCGCCAGATCGGCGCCGCTGACGCTGCGACCGCTGTCGTGTGCATCGGAACCGGTATCGAGGCGAGCGTGCTGACCACCAGCGCGCTCGTCGATCTCGGCATCAAGAATGTCTGGGCGAAGGCGATCACCGATTCGCACGGTCGGATCCTGCAGCGGGTGGGCGCCCACCACGTGGTGTCCCCCGAGGCCGAGATGGGGACCCGCGTGGCGCACCTCGTGACCGGCCAACTGCTGGAGTTCCTGGCGCTCGACGAGAACTTCGTGATCGCCGAGCTGATCGCTCCCGAAGAGCTGATCGGGGTGCCGCTCGGAGAGTCGGACCTGCGTGCCGACTACAAGGTGACGGTCGTGTGCGTGAAGCCGGATCAGGGTCAGTTCACCTACGCCGGTCGCGACACCGTGCTCGGACCCAGCGACCTGATCGTGATCGCCGGCCACCGCGCCGACGTCGAACGGTTCACCGATCGCGACCGCTGACGCCGACACAAGTCACCGGCGCCACCCGAGACCACCGGCCTGGATCCCCGACCCGAACTCAGATGGCGCGAACACGACACCACCCGTAGATATCGCGCCAGCAGAACCTGGTCACAACCTCCCCCTGCGCGATTCCCGACCTGGATCTCCGACCCGAACTCAGATGGCGCGAACACGACACCATCCGTAGATATCGCGCCAGCAAAACCTGGTCACAACCTCCCGCAGCGCGATTCCCGACCTGGATCCCCGACCCGAACTCAGATGGCGCGAACACGACACCACCCGTAGATATCGCGCCAGCAGAGCGGGGCGTGGGGCACCGGATTCGTTGTGTTGGCCCCAACCCAAGCTGTGTCGAGCTGTTCGGAGGGCGCAGGCCACCACGCCGACACCGAACGCCTCACCGACCGCGACCGCCAAGGCCGACACAAATCACCGGCGCTCGAGGGCATCGGCGAGCACGTCGGGGAACCGATCGGGTGTGCATGCCATCACGGTCGCCCCCAGCGCCGTCAGATCGGCAGCCGCCGCCTGATCGTGCACCGGGGCCCCCTCGTCGCTGAGCGCCAGCAAGCACAGCACCGTGACCCCTGCCCGTATCAGCAGGGCGACTCGAGCGCGCATCAACTCGGCGTTGCCGCCCTCGAACAAGTCGCTGATCAGTACGAGAACCGTGTCGCCAGGACGCGTGATCAGCTGACGGCAGTAGCCCAGCGCCTCGGCGATGTCGGTGCCGCCGCCGAGTTGCACACCGAACAGCACATCGACCGGGTCTCGCAACACCGGGGTGAGGTCGGTGATGGTGGTATCGAAAGCGACCAGCCGGGTCTGCAACGCAGGCAGTCGCGCCAGCACCGCCCCGAACAGAGACGCGTAGACCACGCTGTTGGCCATCGAGCCCGACTGATCGACGGCAATCACGACGTCCTTGGCGAGGCTGCGTTGGCGACGGCCGAACCCGATCAAACGCTCGGGGACGACCGTGCCATATTTCGGCTGATAATGCCGCAGGTTGGCATGCACGGTTCGCAACCAATCGATGTCGCCGGGCCGCGGTCGACGCGACCGGTTGGCACGGGCCAGCGCCCCATTCACCGCCGTCCGGGTGCGATCGGTTAATCGCTGCTCGAGCTGCGCCAACACCTGGGCGATTACCTGACGGGCGGTGGCCCGCGTCTCATCGGGCAGGAGATGGTTGAGTTCGACCAGCAGGGTGACGAGATGAATATCGGGCTCGATCGACTCCAGCAGTTCTGGTTCTAGTAGCAGCTGACGCAGATCGAGCCGTTCGATGGCGTCGCGCTGCATCACCTGAACGACCGGCTTGGGGAAATAGGTGCGAATATCGCCGAGCCATCGAGCAACCCGCGGCGCCGAACGACCCAGCCCACCAGCCTTGCCACTCCCTCGGCCACCGCCGCGCTGCTGGGCCTCATCCTGGTCGTACACGGCCGCCATCGCTGCGTCGATTCGCACATCGTCGCCACCGAGTTCGCTGCCGGTACCGTCAGCATCGCCGCCGCCGAGCACAAGCCGCCACCGACGCAAGCGCTCGGCCTCGGAGACCCTGGGAGTATCGATATCCGTCATCGCTCAAAACCATCTGGTGGCGCGAACACGACACCACCCATCAATATCGCGCCAACAGAACCTAGGCACGAACTCAGACGGCGCGAACTTGACGCCCCATGTAGATATCGCGCCAGCAGAACTTGGGCCAGCAGAACTTGGGCCAGCAGAACTTGGGCCAGCAGAAGCGGGGTCATGGGGCACCCGGGTCGTCGTGGTCGTCGTGGTGGTGGGGCAGGCCCAGCATGTGTCGAACTGTTCGGAGGGCGGCGAGGACTCGACCGTCGTCGAGACCCGGGCCGAAGCCGGTCAGCACCTCACGCTCTTCTCCCGCTATCAACCGGCCGAGCTGACGGCGCTCGGCCGACTCAAACGATCCGAATGTCCTGCGTAGCAATGGCACGGTCTCATCGAACGCCTGAGGCGTGAGCGACGACAGCCATCGGTCGACCACCGCCCGCAGGTCGGCATCGTGCATCAGCACCGTGCCACCACCGGCCAGAAACCCCTCGACAAATGCAGCACCGACCGCTGGCGGCGTGCCGGCAGACAGCGCCCGACCCAAACGGAGCTCGACGCGATGGTTCGCCCAATACCCGCTGTCGTGCAGGATGCGGCTTGCGCGCCCGTGCACACGGCCGTGCCCGAGACCTTCGCTCAGGCGCTCGAGCACCTCTGGAAAGGCACTCTGCCGGGCGCCATGATCGACCAGGGCGAGCGCCTGCTGCACGCCGCTGAGACGCTCGACCATGACCGCAGCCGCATCGTCGTCGAGCGAGGCGCAGGCCGGCACGACACCGGCCAATACCCTCACGACCAGCCCGTCGAACACCGATCCGACGGCAGCCGCATCGGTGGAGCGCACATCGCCGTAACGCTGGGCCTGGGCGAGTGGGCCGAGCGCCGCCATCAGCTGGCCGACGTCGGGATCGTTGGCGGCGCGGGTGGCGAGCTGATGCACGATCGGGCCGACGGCATCGGACAGCTCCGCCAGCAACGCCCGCTCGAGCGCACCTGCGATCTCGACCAGGCTGGCAGCCGTGTGCGCCCGGTCGACCAGCCGATTCGTGGCCGCCTGCTCGACGGTCGTGCCGTGGCCGGCGAACTCGATGATGCGGATCGACCACTCGGGCCGCCACGACAGGTTCCAGGTTTCGCGGAACGTGCCGCTGCTCGAGCGCCCCTCCTGCAACGAACCCCACGGCACGCCGATCGCCATCAGCTGATGCAACAGGTGCGACCGACGCAGCCCGTTCGGGGTACGCAGATCGAGCTCGACCGTTTGCTCGTCGGCAACCGGCTTGAGGCGCGCCGTCCGCTGCCGTTTTGCGAGATCGCGGGCGAGCGGAACCTGTGGCGCACCGTCGGGCACCGACCCGATCGAAGTGCCGACGACCAACTGTCGTCGAACCAAGGACAACCCGCCCATCACCGCGTCGGCGGCGTCGAGTACTTCGTCGAGGCCGGGGCGCGGGCGATCTCGCATCGTCGCCAGCGCGTCGGCGATGCGTGTCGCAGCGATCAGGTGATCGGGTGAAGCCGAGATGTCGGCGCGCCGCAGCACCCGTGCTGCATCGACGAAGAAACGAGCAACACCGTCGGGTCCGGGATGGCGGAACACGTGGTCGTACCATCCGGGGCTGCGCACACCCGCGCCATATCCGCTCGCGGTCGCCAGCCGCTCGTGTGTCCAGGGCACCCAGCTGACGGCAACCCTGACCTTGGAGAGACCGCGCAATGTTGCGGCGTCGGCGGTGGCGGTCGTCGCCCCGACAGCGGTGACGTCGAGCGCGGGCGTGTGCCAGGCCCCGCACACCACGGCGATCGTTTCGTGCCCGTCCTTGATCGCAGCCCGGATCCGCTTGCGCATATGGGCCTCGCGGCGCTCCTCGGTGGCAGAGGGCACAGTGCCCGACCGCACGGCGGCCATCGCCTCTCCGACCGCCTCGAACGCCGCCAACCCTTCGCCGCGGTGCTCGATCACGTCGTCCCACCATCGTTCGGCGTCGGGCTCGCCGGCCGCCGCCGCCAGTGCGCCGAGCGGATCGATCACGGCGTCGCCCTCGATCAGCGCCCGATCGTCGTGACCGCCGGCGAGCGTGTTGGCCAACGGTAGATCGATCGCTTCGACCGGCACATCGTGCTCGTTGGCCCAACGAACCGCCTGCCATTCGGGGCTGAACGAAGCCAGTGGGGCAAACACGGCCCGACGCGGATCGTCGACGACATGGCCCAACAGCGCCACCGGCGGGTCGAGGCCGAGCTCACCGATCCACCCGAAGGCAGCGGTCGTCTCGGCCGGCGACTCGACCAGCACGATCGATGGCTTCACCAGGTCGAGGGCACTCACCGCCGACCGCGCCGAACCGGGCCCGTGATGCCGGATGCCCAGTAGGTGGAGTGTCATCGTTGACCGCTCAGTCGAGGGCGCGGCAGGCCTCGTAGAAGTCACCCCATCCGTCGCGCTGGGCGACGACAGCCTCGAGGTACTCGCGCCATGCGACAGCGTCGTGCAGCGGGTCGCGCACGACGGCACCGAGCACCCCGGCGGCGACGTCGTGCGGCGACAGAGCACCATCTCCGAAGTGCGTGGCGAGCGACAAACCATTCGTGACGACCGATATCGCCTCGGCCGTCGACAGGGTGCCGCTGGGCACTTTGAGGCTCGTGCCACCGTCGGTGGTGACGCCTTGGCGCAGCTCTCGGAACACGGTGACAACGCGCCGGATCTCGTCGGCTGCGGGAGCGATCGCCGGCAGCTGCAGAGCTGCGCCGAGTTCGTTCACCCTCCGGGCCACGATCGCAATCTCCTCGTCAGCGGTCTCCGGTAGTGGCAACACCACGGTGTTGAAACGGCGCCGCAGCGCCGATGACAGATCGTTGACACCCCGGTCGCGGTCGTTGGCCGTGGCGATCACGTTGAAGCCGCGGGTAGCGGCGACCTCTGAATTCAACTCGGGCACCGGCATCGACTTCTCGGACAAAGCCATCACGAGTGAATCCTGCACGTCGGACGGCATTCGAGTCAGTTCCTCGACGCGAGCGATCGAGCCGAGCTGCATCGCCCGGTAGATCGGGCCGGGCACGAGCGCCGCCTCGGTGGGCCCCTCGGCGAGCAGCCTGGCATAGTTCCAGCCATACCTCAGCGTCTCTTCGGTGGTGCCGGCCGTGCCCTGCACAACCAGAGTCGAGTTGCCGCTGACCGCGGCGGCAAGGTGCTCGCTGACCCAGGTCTTGGCGGTGCCCGGCACGCCGAGCAGCAAGAGCGCCCTGTCGGTGGCCAGCGTGGCGACAGCGATCTCCATCAGGCGTCGTTTGCCGGAGTACTTGGGGACGATCACCGTGCCGTCGGCCAATTCACCGCCGATCAGGTAGGTGACCACCGCCCACGGCGACAACCGCCAGTTCGGTGGCCGCTCACGATCGTCGGCCGCAGCCAATGCCGCCAACTCAGCGGCGTATTGCACTTCGGCGTGTGGCCGCAGGATCTCCTCGGTCGAACCCATCCCGCCAGACGTTACCCACGAGGCCCTCGCAGATGCTCAAGATTCGCCTCGATGACAGTGTGATTGCGATACCGGTCCGGTGAATCAATCCGTTGAGGGTGGCTGAGTAGTGTTCGGGCGTGAAGGATCGGCTGCTCGAGCTGTACCAAGGAGTCGCGGTGCATGCCACCGCCAACCTCGAGCACACAGCTGCGCTCGAACTGCTGGCGTTGGTGATGGCCGCCGACCGCAAACTCGAACAATCCGAGATCGACGCGATCCGAGAGATCTCCGACGAGTGGCGCGATGGTGACTTCACGTTCGAGAAGTACCTCGGTCCGGCGATCGTGCGTGCTCAGGATGCGATCATCAACGACAACGTGTCCGAACTGATCGACGACATCGACAGCCGGGTTCGCAGCCGGGTGCTGCGACGCGCTCTGTTCTCGGCGGCCCGCGAGGTGGCAGGGATCGATCACGAACTCTCGCCCGAAGAGGGCACGATTCTGGCCGAAATCGCCGTACGTTTCGGCTGACGGTCATCCGCCACCAGGGTTCCAAGTAGCCGAGCCGCAGTGGCCTGTCCGCTGACGGCTATGAGCCCTCGGCCAGCCGCTGCCCGAATTCGCGCAACCGCTGCACCGATTCCTCGGACACGTCGGCTCGACGTTGCCCGATGGCGTCCTTGATCCTGCGGTACACATCGGCTTCGAGCCCACATCGCTTGCAGTCCTCGAGGTGTTCCGCCAGCAACT
>Ga0255048_10000687_pt1 | contig 25121 bp, 27 predicted proteins | sample JV7_2_2_MG_FD_183619 | JGI IMG/M metagenome (GOLD analysis project Ga0255048, IMG submission 183619) | Seawater microbial communities from Jervis Inlet, British Columbia, Canada - JV7_2_2 | ecosystem: Environmental > Aquatic > Marine > Inlet | place: Canada: British Columbia | collected 2016-10-06
CCTGCGCGCCCTGCAGGCCGCGCCCGCTCGCCGCGGGATCGTCGCCGCTCTGCAGGTTGGCGGCGGTAAGACGCTCATTGGCCAGCTCGCGCCGATGGCCTTGGCGATGAGCACGCGCACCGACCGCACGATCCCCCAGCGCCCGCTAAACCTCGTCCCCGCGCCGCTCCTGCGGCAGTGGGCGGATAAACACCGCGAGTGGTCGGCGTTCTATCGGCTCGCGCCCCTGCGGCCCGAGTACGTGATCAGCCACGACCAGCTGAGCCGCCCCGACGCGTCCGACCTCCTCGACCGCCTCGCGCCCGACGTGCTCGTCATCGACGAGGCGCACGCGTTCAGGAACCCGAACGCCGCCCGCACGCGGCGGCTGATCCGCTACATCGTCGCCAACCCGACGACGCGGGTGATCGCGATGACGGGATCCCTCGGCGCCGACACGCTGCGCGACTTCGCCCACCTCCTCGAACTCGCCCTCCGTGAGGGCGCGCCGATCCCCCTGAACGATCACCTCCTCGGCCGGTGGTGCGCGGCCCTCGACCACCGCGGCGAGGCCGAGCGATCCGACTGGACGGCGATCTGGCCTGTCGTGCGGCAGTTCGGCGGCCGCGAGGGCGAGCGCCCTGGCGCCCTGAAGTGGGACTTCGCGCGGCCCTCGATTGACCAGCGCCAGGCCCTCGGCCGGGCGGCCTACGGTCGCCGCCTGCGCTCGACGCCGGGCGTGATTGTGTCGACGGGCTCGGTGTGCGGCGCCGGCCTGCGCGTGCGCTTGTGGCGACCGAGGCCGCCCGACGTGATCACCGCCGCCCTCGCCGAGCTGCTCGCCGCCTGGCGACTGCCTGACGGCGTCGAGCTGGTCGACGCCCTCGAACTCGATCGGCATCGCCGCACGTTGAGCAGGGGGTACTACAACCGCTGGCGGTGGCCCGACTGCTCGGCCTGCGACGGCCGCGGCGATCTACCGGGGCCGCCTGGCGACGCCTTACCGCCCGACGTCTGTTGCCCAACCTGCGGCGGCCTCGGCCGCCTCGTCGACGACGAGTGGATGGAAGCTCGCCGGCAGTGGTCGGCCGCCGTTCGCAACGCCCTCGAATATCAAGCGCGCGCCGGGTTCGACTCGCCCGCGCTGATCGCCCGCGCCGCCGCCGAGGGCCGCGTCGGCAACGACCTGCTCGCGACGTGGGGCCGGTGGGCGGCGGTCAAGGATCGATACCGCCCCGCACCGCCGTCGGAGGTCGTCTGGTTGCCTGGCGCGCGGTCGTGGCTGGCGCGGTCGATCCGCGCGTGGGTTGATCGGGTTGCCCCTCGCGAGTACGAGGCCGACACGCCGCCCCCGACGGGCGCTGACGCCGCCGAGGGCGGCCCCCCGGCGCGTGGGCTCGTCTGGTTCGAGACAAAGGGCGTGGAGGCCGCCTGCGGCGATGCGCTCGGCGTGGGATCGGTGTACGGCGCCGGCACCCAACAACCCCGCGCCGGCGTCAACGTGCCGGCCTTGTCGCGCCGCGTGCACGGCACCGGCGCCGATAGCCTGACGCCGTGGTGGCACTGCCTCGTCGTCGAGCCCGTCGCCAGCGGTCAACAATGGGAACAGCTGATCGGCCGCCCCCACCGGCCCGGCCAGCTCGCGCCGCTTGTGCGGATCGACGTGTTCTGCCCTACGTGGGTTGGCCGTCGCGCCCTTGAAGAGGCGATCGCGAAGACCGAATTCCTACGCGGCCCCGGCGGCGTCGGCGACTTCGCCAAGTTGATCGTGGCCGACTTCGAACCACCCCTTGAACTGGAGATCCCCTCATGACTGACACCACGACCGCCGCCAAGGCGCCACGCCGGGCCGGCCTGCTCGGCCTGCAGGTCAACTCTGCCGAGCGGCGGCGATTCAACGCCGACGCGTTCGGCGAGGGCAAGGGGATCACCGAGTGGATCCGCGACGTGCTGCTCGACGCCGCCCGCCGTCGAGCCAACCCGCCCGACCCGCTGCCGATCCCGCTGCCGCCGTACCTCGGGCCACGGCCGCGAGGGCGGCAGCGGTTGCGCGTCGAGGATCGCCGCACCCTGCAGGAACGCGTCGGCCTGACGGCCGCCGAGCGCGGCAAGATCGAGACCGCCGCCAGGCGCCCCCGCACGCCCGGCAGCAAGGGCCGCAACGCCTCGCGGTGGGCGCGCGCCGTCCTTTACGCCGCGATCGGCGAAGTGCGCGGCCTCACCTCGACGGGGCCGCGATGAAGATCGCGGCCGCCATCGCGCTCGGCGTCGTCGTCTGGTCGTGGGGACTCCACACCGGGATCCGCGTCGTGCGGCGCCGGATCGTCCACCACTACCGGGCGCAGGGCCTGTCGACCGAGGCCGCGGTTCGAGCGACACGCGACATCCTGCGCGGCCGAGGGCCGTGGCCACCCCTTGACAATTACTGATCCCCGATAGTAGAGTCCCCCCGTCGATCTTTCGACGGTTCAACTGTTCAAACGTGCAAAGATTCAATCGCCAGGAGCCCACATGGCCGCCACGCCAACCCCCGCCACCGCCACCGATCCCCCCGCGCCCGATTACGAGGAGACCCTCCAGGAGGAGGCCGATCGCCTCACCACCCCCGCGCCCGACTCGCCGCCGTTTTTGCGCGCCGCCGCCAAGGCGGTCGCTCACGCCGCCGCACAGATCGACGACGCCCGAGGGTTCGGGCGCGTCTATGTTCGACCCCACTTCGCGGGCGGTCGCGTCATCGTCGAGGCCACCGACGGCCACCGCCTTGCACGAGCCATCTTCGCGGGCGACCTCGACGCCCCATTCAGCCTATGCCCGAAGGCCGCCGCGGCCGGCGCACTGACGCCCCTCGATGGCCTCGGCTTCGGTGAATGGCCCGACACCGGCGCGATCGTCGACGGCCCGATCGAGGGCCTCGCCGGCGGCGCCCGGGGTGTGCGGGCCGTCGTCGACCGCAAGGTGCTCACCGCGGCGATCAGAACCGCCGCCGATCGCACGATCGCCGTCGCCGCCGCCGTCGCCGCCGCCAAGGCCGCCAGGGTCGCCCGCGATGCCGTCACCGCCGCCCGCAAGGCCGCGGTTGCCGCGGCTCGTGCCGGGGGCGTCAAGGGCGCGATCGCCATGGCGCGACGCGACTTCGACGACGCCCACCGCAAGGTACAGGACGCCTACGACAGCGCGACGGCCGCGGTCACTCAGGCGCGCGTGCAGCACGTCAAGATCACGATCGACGAGAACGACCCCGCCGTCGACGGCGGGGCGGTGCTTGTCGAGGCGGCCTGGTCGAACCCGAACCCATGGCCGCGGCGGCCGGGCGACGGCGACGGCGACGGCGACGGCGACGGCGACGGCGGTGGGTGGGCGCGCGCGCTCGCCGAGGTCGAGGGCAACGACACCACGTTCGGCATGGACGCCCGATACCTGCTTGCCGCGCTGCGGTCGGTGGCGCCTGGCCGCGGCGGCCGCGTGGCCATCTATCAGCGATCGCCGCTGGCGCCCGTCGCCGTGGCGTCGATCGATCGCGACGACGGGATCACCTGCGCCGAGGTAATCATGCCGAGGAGGTTGGACTGAGGGGGCGCCGGCGTCGGGGGTGGGGAAGCCCCCGGCGTCGGTTGTCTTCGCCGCCGACGTTGTCGGTCGAGGGCTCGGGGGGCATTCAGCCACCGGGGGGCCACCGCTCGACCGACATCGCCGCCAGCGAAGGCGGGCCGGCATTCCGCCGGCGCAAAGAGTCAAAGAGCGCAAAGCGCAAAAGGAAGGATAGAATGGGTGTATTTGGGAAAATGTCGACCGAGACCGCGACCGGCGCGAGCCGCTGGTTCAGCGAGGGCGAATACCTCTGTCGAGTGCGGCGCGCGCCGTTCTTCCAGAGTCAACAGGGCAAGGGTAACTGCGTGGCGATCGAGGTCACGATCGTCGAGACCGTCGTCGCATATGAGGCCGGCCGCGCGTGCTGGATCAACGGCGAGATCCTCGGGGTGAGCAACGCGCCCGGCGAGGTGTGCAGCACGGTCCTACTGCTCGAACGTCAACAGCCGGCGATGGCGAACTTGAAGGGCTTTCTGCTCGGCGCGAGCGGGTTGACCGAGGCGACGATCATTCAAATGCACGCCGACCAGCATAGCCTCTCCGTCGGCGATCCGGCCACGGCCGCGAAGGCGTGGGAAGCCTTCGCCGAGCGGTGCACCGATGGCGAGGGCACGGCCCTCGCCGGATCGTTCGTCACGGCGCGCGTGCAGCGGATCAAGAAGAAAAACGGCGAGCCCTTCACGCGTTGCGTTTGGGAGGTGCCGAAGGCCGAGCTGGTCGCGAAGCACCAGGAGGCCGCCTAGCCTTTCGCGCGCGGCTGACGGTGGGCGGGTTGTTGTTTGAGTTCCACCAGCCGCCAGCCTCGCGCCCTCACCTCGCCGCCGGGTGGCAGCGGCAACGGGGATCAACGAGCGGCCCCGCGCTCGCCCCACCCCACCCCCTCGACCTCAGGACCGCCACTATGATCCGCATTGGATTCGACACAGAAACGCACCTCATTCGACGCGGGCGCCTCGCGCCGCGCATGGTCTGCCTTTCGCTCGCGGGGTGGAACGCTGACGCCGCCGACGGGTGGCTCGTCGACACCGGCGCCGTCAACGGCACCGACGGCCCTGACGAGCGGTGGATACCCTGGCACGCCGACGGCCGCGCCGGCTGGTCGGCGCTGCTCGTCGGGGCCAAGGCCGTCGCGACCTATCGCCAGCTGATCGCCGACGCCGCCGGCAACGGCGGCCCGACCCCGCGCACCGGTGGCGCGCCGTTCGGCGTCGAGCTGGTCGCCCACAACGCGCCGTTCGATCTCGCCGTCACGGCCGAGGCCGCCGCCGTCCACCCCGCCAGCGCCGGGCCGATCCTCGTCGAAACGCTCGCCGCGATTGAGCGAGGCTCAATCCGCGACACCCGGATCCGCGAGACACTGATCGCGATCGCTCACGACCAGCTAAAGAAGGCGCGCCACGGGTACTTCAGCCTCGCCGGCCTCGTCGATCGATACCTCGGCATGGATCGCAGCGCGGAGAAGGGCAAGGCCTCGACGTGCGAGGTGTGCGGCGGGAGTGGACAGATTGACACGCCGGCCGAGGCGCGGGCGATTCAGGACACAATGACCGGCGGCCTCGCCGATGCCGTCGCCGACCTCCTCGCCTGCGGCCCGTGCGAGGGGTTCGGCACCGTCGGCCCCTGGCGCCTGCGCTATGCGCAGCTCGACGGCGTGCCGTTCGATCAGTGGCCGGCCCGTGCGGTGCGCTACGCGCTCGACGACGCCGTCGACGCCCTGCGCGTATGCGAGGCGCAGGACGCCGCCCCCGAGACCGCTGTCGGGCCGCTCACGGTCGCCAGCGGCCCCCTCGACGACGCCACCGCCGGCCGCCTCGTCGTCGACGAGATCCCTCAGCTGCGCGCGGCGTTCGGTTTTCACCTTATGGCCGCCCGCGGGGTGTGCGTTGACGCGCCCCGCACCGCCGCCCTCGATGCCGTCGTCACCAAGATCGCGGCCGAGGCCGCCGAGGTCGGCGTCAGGGCGGGATTCATCCGAGGCGCCGACGGGATCGCCACCGCCGACCCCGATCAGAAACGCGCGCGCCCCGGATCGGGGTGCGTTGCCGCCAAGCACGCGCTCGTCAGCGCGGCCTACGCCGGCGACCCGCCGCGCAATGACCCTACCGACATCGAGAAGGCCAAGGCCGCCGTCGAGGGCCGCGAGCCCGTCGGATCGGTGTGCGCCGATCGCGACGTGCTGCTGAGCACGGGCAACGCCGACCTCATCGCCTACGCCGAGGTGGGCGCGTCGTTGACGCTCGCGAAGACCTACGTCCCGATCCTGCGCGAGGGGGTCGCCCTCGGGCCGGTCGACGGCGTTGCCGGGCCCTGCGGCCCGATCACCTCGTCGCCGAACGTGCTCGTCGCGACGGGCCGCTGCTCGTGGGGCAAACCCAACTGGACGAATCCACCGCGCGACGGCGGGTTTCGCGAGTGCGTTGTACCTCGCCCGGGGCACGTATTCCTGGCGGCCGACTGGGGGCAAGTCGAGCTGAGAACGCTCGCTCAGGTGTGCTTGTGGGAGGGGTTCGGCGACTCGCTCGCGCGGGCCTTCATCGAGGGCCGCGATCCCCACGCCGAGTTCGGTGCCGACCTCCTCGGGATCTCGTCTGAAGATATGGCCGCGCGCCTCGCCGCCGGCGACCCGCTCGCGAAGTCGCGCCGCCAGGTGGCCAAGGTCGCCAACTTCGGATTCCCGGGCGGGATGGGGGCCGAGCGGTTCGTCGCGCATGCCAGAAAGCAGGGCGTGATCCTGCACGACGATCGCGAGAAGGCGATCGGCGTGGCGTGGCAGTTGCACGCCGCCTTTCGCCAGAAGTGGCCCGAGGTGTTGCCGTACTTCGCGTGGGTCGGCAAGCGCACCGGCACCCGCGACGACCCCCGGCGGTTCGTCGCTCGGCAGTACGTCAGCGGCCGCCTGCGCGGCGGGGTCGGCTATTGCGACGGGTGCAACACGTATTTCCAAGGGCTCGCCGCCGACGGCGCCAAGGATGTCGTCTGGCAGATCGCGGCGTGCACGTACTGCGGCACGGCGCCGAGGCATATGCCGCCGGCCGAGGCCGCCGCGGCCGTCGAGGCGCTGCGCGGTGCGCGCCAAGTGCTCTTCCTGCACGACGAGAATATCTTGGAGGTGCCCTGCGGCGACGGATCGGCGCGGTATCCGCTCGACCTCGACCACCTCACCGCCGCCGCCGATGCGCTGACGGGGATCATGGTCTCGACAATGGAGACTGTCTACACCCCCGACATCCCCTCGACGGCCGAGGCCGCGGCAATGCTGCGGTGGGTGAAAGGCGCCGACGAGAAGCGCGACGACCTCGGCCGCTTGTGGCCCGTCGACCTCCCCGACGGCGCCGTGCTCGCCGCGGTGGCGGTGGCGTCATGACGAGATCGACCGGCCACCTCGACCGCTCGGCGCTCGACCCCCGCGAGCTGGCTGGCCTGCTCGATGCCGGGATCCGTCCGATCCCCGAGTGGCCCGGCTACTACGCCACCGCCGGCGGCGACATCCTCAGCGCCCGTCGCGGCGTGCGGGTGGTTCGGTTGAAGACGACCGCCCACCCGCGCACCGGCCACCTCAAGGTCAAGCTGTATCGGGCCGGCCTGCCGCGAGGCCGCGACGTGGGCGTGCACCGCCTCGTCTGCCTCGCCTGGCACGGGCCGCCGCCGCCTGGCGAGGGTCGAACACTGCACGCCGACGACGATCCGACGAACAACCGCCCGGGCAACCTGCGGTGGGGCGATCAGGTGGCCAACAACGGCGACCGCCGGGCCGCGGCCGTGGCCGCCGCGCCCGCACCGACGGGGCGGTTCGCCGCCCTCGAACGCGTGCAGGCCTTCGCCGGCGCGCTCGGCGTCTACGTCGCCGATCCTCGGTGGGGGTTCTAGTGGCCCGCCTGCCGCACTTCCTGCCCGACAAGGCCCCCGGCGTGGCCGATGCTGACGCCGCGCGCGGCCTGCGCTGGCTACGTCGCCGCGGCCGTGCCGACGGCCGCGAGCTGGCGGCGTTTTGGCGCGACCGCCTCGGCCTCACCCGTGGCCAAGGCTACGCCGCCGCGCGCATCCTGCGCACGCTGCCGGGCGTCGTCTACACCCCACCCCCGGGCGGGTGTCGCGACGGCCCCGGGATCTACGACGCCGGGGGCCGACCGTGACGCGGTGGCGGTGGCGCGGCGAGGGCTCGCCGTGCACGGTGCGCGGTTGCGCCGAGCTGCGCACCGTCGGCCCGGCCGTGCACCACGACGGCCCGGGCCCGGCGCCGCCGATAGGGATCAGCCCCGTCGCCGGCGAGCCCGGCGCACCGGCGTCGGGCTGGCGGTGCGCCGCCGGCCATGAGGGGTGGATCCCCTCGGGCGAGTGCGCCGTCGACCTCGCCGACTTCGCCACCCTCGACGACTTCGCCGCGTGGATTGAAGCGCGCACCCTGGCGGCCGCTGACGGCGCCGAGGGGGTCGGATCATCACATCGCACCGACGCCCCCAGCCGTGGCCGCCGTGGGGGTAACAATTGACCGGCCGCGCCGGCCGCTACACCCTGCCGCCGGGCTATCCGCACGTCCTGATCAGCCTCGATCCCGGCGGCAAGCGCCGCGACGGATCGTCCTGCGGCGTGGCGGTGTGGCTGGCCATCGCCGCCGGGCGATCCGATCTGCTCGCCGCCGGGCACGTGCCCGCCGCTGAGGTCGGCGCCTTCATTGAATCAGCCGTGGGCGTGCGCCTCGATGGCCTGCCGCGGGCGTGGATTGTCGAGGCCCCGCATATCCGCGGTGACAGGCACGCCGCTCGCCGGGGCGTGGCCGCCTTGAAGAAGACGATCGCGCGCCTGCGCCGCGGTCGAACGGGCGGCTCGACGTGGCGCACCGTGCGGCCGTCGGGGTGGAAAGGCAACGTCCCAAAAGAGATCCACCACCGGCGCGTCCTGCGCGTGCTCGCGCCGGCCGAGGTCGCCCGGGCGAACCTTGGCGCCCTCGACCCCGACGCCCCTGGATACCAGCACGACACCGCCGACGCCGTCGCCCTCGGCGCGTGGGCGCTCGGCCGCACCGGCCGCGGCGGTGTAGCGGGCCGCTGACGGCCTCGGTCGGCGAAGTCCGCGCGCTGACACCTCGGCGGCCCTGACGGCCGCCCTGCGGCGCGCAGCGCGCCGGAATCGCCATTCCTGACGCACCGCCGGGGGGGTGCGGGGCGGCCCTCGGCCGCACTCGGCCGCCCCGAGGAGTGGCGGGCGCTACACCGGCCACCGGGGGAGGGGGCCACCGGCAGCGCCCGTCACCCCACGGGGCGGCCGAGGGCGCTTAGTCCAGACAAGAGACATCCTGCGCCTGGAAACGCACGATCAAATAGTCCTGCAGCTTGCCGACTTCGCACCGCTGCGCCTTGGTTTCGCCTGTCCGGACGCACCAGGCCCACGCGCATTCCGGCGACATCGGATCGCCGCCGAGTTCGCGCATGCACTGCGGCGGTATGTCGGTGAGTTTGTCGGCGATGGCCGCCTCAGACTCTGCGTCACTCAACGCAACAGCATTGACCTCGGCGACGAGGGCCTGGTTGCCCTCGTTGAGGGTGGCGATCGCGGCGGTCTGCGCTTCGAGCGCCTTGACTGAGCTGTCAGGTTTGAGCGAGTAGCCGGCGATCCCGCCGGTGACGAGTGACGCGACGACGGCGATCGCCGTCCAGCCAGTAGGATCCATCTTCACTCCTCGCCCGGCGTCGGTGCGGGGGTCGGCGCGGGGGTCGGCGCGACCGTGGCCGCCGGTGCGGCCTCAGCGACGACAACCTGCGGCGGCGGCATGTATCCGAGCGCCTGTAGGAGTGGTTGGATGTTGATCCCAGCGAGCAGGGCCGCCGCCATGGCGATCAGCTTCCAATTCGCCGTCCACCAGTCGACGAGTTTGTCGAGGGTGCGGCCGCGGCGCTCGGCCTCGGCGGCCTCGGCGGCGACGAGCGCGGCCTCAGCTTCGCCGTCGGCCTTGACCTTCGCGGCGACCTTGGCCGCCTCGACCTCGGCGGCCGCGATCTCGCGAGTCTCGCGCCTGTTCTCGCGCTCGTTGGCGGCGCCGGCAAACTCGACGAGCTGCGCGGTAAGATCGGCCTGTTTTGCGGTGGTCACTTTCACGTCAGCCACGTCGCGCTCCACGCCGATCAGGCGGTTGTGTGTTTCGCCGGTGAGCGTGGCTGTGGTGTCAATCTTCCCTGATTGCTTCGCCAGCTCGCGCCAGATCTCGCGCTCGACGGCCGCGCCAACTGGCGTCGGCCGGTCGGCCTCCTCGCTGGTTTCGAACTCGACGGGCGGGCCGTCAGTGGGATCGGTCGGTTCGGTCGGCTCGATCACGGGGCTACTCCTCAGCGGCGGCCTCAGCAGCCTGTTGACGCGGGCGAAGAAAACGGATCACGGCATCGAGTTCGCCGAGGCGAGCGGTGATCGCTTGGCGCCGGGCCTCGATGGCCTGGCGCTCGGCCTCGGTTTGCCGGTTGAGTTTGTCGACGCGATCCCACACGCCGGCCGCCTGGAGGATCTGCCGTACCTGCGCCTGGCGCTGGTTCACCAGTGCGTTGAAGTGCGCCTGACCGTTGTCTCGCTCGACGGCGAGATCGCGCGCCTCGGCGACGGCCTCGGCGAGGGGCGACACCGGCGGCAGCACGCCAGGCACGTTGCCGTTCGGTTGCGCCTCGGCGGCGCGCCCGGCCTCCTCTCCTCCCATCACTTCCCCCCCGAGATATCAGACCGCCGGCCCCGAGCGTTCGAGGGCGGCGATCAGTTCGTCGGCAGCATAACCCGCGCTGGCGGCCGCCAGGGCGAACACAGCCAGGGCGACCCCCTCGGCCGGCAGCTCGCCGGGGCACGGCCACGCCGCGCCGTCAAGCAACGCCGCGCCGCGGGCGGCGAGCCACACCGACCAGCCGGCGTGGAACCCGACGCACCACGTGCAGCGCAGGCCCTCGCAAACAAGCACGGCCCACCCCGGCGAGCCGGGGGCGTGAATAGGGGCGCCAGTGGCCTCGTCCAGCTCAACCACCGGCGCCGCGGCGCGTGCCGCCCTGGCGAGGATCCGGACGATCGGCAGCTTGTCATTCTGCAGGGCGAAGGCGAGGCCATAGGCCGCGACGAGTAGCAATAGGGTCGAGGGCAAAGGAGGCCTCCTACTTCTGACGGCGTGAAGATGACCGCCGCCGAGGTGTGGCCGCAGGCGCGGCCTCGCGGGGATCCTCGGCGGCGGGTTGTTGAGGCACGATCCGACAGCACGACGTCGCCGCCGAGTGTTGGAAGATCGACACGTCGGCGCGGCCGTCGCCATCGACATCGGCGATCGCGGTATCGGCGAGGCCATCGCCATCGCAGTCGAACCCGAGATCGATCACGGTGCGGTTGAGTGCATCGAGCAGGAGGGCGCGCTCGGCGAGCACGGCGGCCCGGTTCGGGTGCGCCCGCCCGCGGGCCTCGTCCTCGACGTGTATCAGCCGCAGGACGGCGTCACCGAGGCCGAGGCTCATACCGACGCGCACGCGCCCGTCGTCGCTGGCGGCCTTGGAGTCGGCGCTCACTACGGGTTGACCCTGACGAAGCGCGGCTGGTAGATGATCCGGCCGGTGCCAGCGCCGCCGACGGTGTGCACGCGGCCGATCTCGAACTGCACGGCGCCCGAGGTCGTCGGGGCGGTCGTGGTCACGAGCCCTGAGTTGTCCGTCTCCGACAGGTAGACGAGATCGCCAACGCTCGCGCCGCTGAGGTCGCTGTTCGTCGTCATGACCGTCCCCGGGATCGCCGCGATCTCGACGGGGTTGCCCACCGTCGCGGTATTCATTGCGATACCCCACACCGCCGCGGCAGCCTCGGTCGAGGCGTCGGCCTGATTGACGGTGTTTGCCGCGCTGAGGTAGACGACCTCGCCGGCAGTGATCCCGCCGGTCGCGGCGTTTGGGGTGTCGTTGATGCCGACTTCGCCGGCCGCGGCGAGGTGGATGTCGAGCCCGGTGATCGTGAGATCGGCCGCTGTGTTGCCGAGGTTAACGGCCGATGTCGTCGCCGTGCCGACGTTGACGACGCCATCGGTCGCGCCGGCGCCGCCCTTGATATCGACGTCGCCGCCATCGCCCGTGGTGTCGTTGCCGACGCCGCCGGCGCCGCCGCAAAGCAAGGCATCGCCGCCGGCGCCGCCGTTCTCAGTGCCGCCGCCCACTGCGGGCACGCCGCCCGCGCCGCCAGCAAACGACAGCGCGCCACCGGCGCCGCCTGTTGAGCTGGGAGTCGCGCCGGCCGCGTTGGAGCCACCGACGCCGCCGGTCAGCGCGATAGCACCGCCGGGGCCGGCGGTCGTTGCGTTGGAGCCCGCGCTCGTTGCATCGCCGCCGACGCCGCCAGTTAGCGAGACGCCGCCGCCCGCGCCGGTGGTATTGCCCGACACGTTGTTACCCTTTGCCGTGCCGCCAACGCCGCCAACGAGATCGACCGAGCCGCCCGCGCCAGCAAACGACGTAAAGCCCAGGTTGCCGGCCTCGGTGTTCGCGCCGCCAGCGCCGCCGGTGAATGTGAGCGTGCCGCCAGCGCCGCCGGTGTCAGTGAAGTCGGCCGTGCCGCCAGCGCCGCCGGTGACGCTATACGCGCCGCCGGCGCCGCCATCAGCCGTGCTCTCGCTGACTGTGTTGGCGCCCGCACCGGTCGTCCAGCTGTAGGAATTACCGGCCGTGCTGCTGTTGTTGGTTTGCGCCTCGTCCTGAGTGACGGTGAGGTCGTAGAGGGTCCACGTCGAGTTGCCGTCGATGTCGAGGCTGAGGCCGCCCGCGCCGGTTTCGAGGGCGATGCCAGCGGCGCCGACGTTGTTGCCGATCGTCGTGATGCGCTCGCCTGCCGTGCCGATGTTGATCGCCTGATCGATGTCGTCGACGCCGATCCCGATTGTGCCGCCCGAACTGTCGATCGTCACCGCGCCCGTCGCACTCACATCGAACGTCGATCCGGTGTGGGCGAACGTCGAGCTGAATGACGCCGCGCCGGTCTGCACGAGCGATGCGGCGTTCTCGATACCCTGATCGAACCCGCCGCTGACCTTGATCCCGATCAAGTCGCCGGCGCCAGCGTTTGTCGTGCCGTCGAGAAAGATCGCGTATATGTCGGCGGCGTTGGTGTACGAACCCGCCTGGGTGTAGTCGATCAGGATCCCGTGCGGTCGGCCGGTGTAGTCGGTGCCGTCGAAATTGAAGTCGAGCACCGGGGCTGTCGTCGTGAGGCTGTTCTGATCGAGCGTCATGATCGCCGACGTGATCGTGCCCGTCCACGCGACCGAGCCCGTATCGACGGCGACGGCGCTGCCGCCGTTGTAGGCGGCGTCCATTGTGATCGTGCCGCCGCCGGCGAGATCGACAAAGCTGATCCCCGTGGTGCTACCGCTGCCGGTTTCCCAGATCCCGTCCGTGCCGGCGCGCATGACGCTTACCGTGACCTTGGCGATCGTGGCGCCGGTGTCGCCGACGTTGGCGACAAACTGCCCGTCCGTGAAGTCCTCGACTTGATCGGTGACGCCGTCGGCCGTGCTGCGGATCGTGAGCAGGTTGGCCGCGTGGCTGACGACCTCGTAGAGGCCGTCATTCTCGCCGCTGTTCGCGGTGCCGCTGATCTGGATCAAGTCACTCGCGGCGAAGGTCGCCGCACCGGCCGTGGTGACGGTCGGATCACTCGACGCGTCGACACCGGCAGCGAACACGCCTGAGCCCGCCGTGGTCGTGGCCGTCGCGGTCGGCAAGTAGTTCGCGACGAGGCCGGCAGTCTGCGCGATAGTGGTGGTGTATCCGCCGTTCATGTATAGGTGATTGTCGGCAACAATCACGGTCTCGGTGCTGTTGATCGTCTTTGTACCGGTGACGGTGAGATCGATCACTGTAAGCTTGCCGTCACTGTTGAGGCTGGCCACCTCGGCGTCACCGCTGTCGGTGAAGCCGATCTTGTTTGCGCCGGCCGCGTCACCTATTCGGATCGTAAGATCGCCCCCCGATCCGGCGCGGATGAACAGGTTGTCGTCGCCCTCGATGCCGTGCGCGTCGGCGATCGTTAGTCCCTGGTTGAAGTCGACCGGGGTGCCGTCAGTGGTGTCGTCGAATGTGAACGCGTCGACATCCATGACGACGGAGTCGGCCGAGTTGAGCGAGCTTTCGCGGTTGTCGCTCCTGATTGTCAGGAGCGAGACCGCCGTCGCGGTACTGTAGATCGTCGCGGGCATTCAGACTCCGGGGGGAGGGTCGGCGGGGTCATTATATCGTGTTTGTTACCCCCACCGCCCGCGACGAGGCCACCGGCCGCCCGTTGGCACGTCTGAAGACGGCGCGAGCTGGACGGGGCGTTTCTGCGCTCGCGGGGCCTATGGCCTGAGCAGCACGAACCGGGGCCGCAGAAACACCCCCGGGGTCGAGCTGACGCCGTCGGCGCCGACGAGGTCGCCGATCTCGATGACGACCGAGCCCGGCGCGGTCGGCGCGGTCAAGGTCGCCACGCCCCCGGCGCCCACGTAGACGATCGATCCGTTGCTCGCCGGCGCCGGCGGTGCGGCGAACAACGTGGCGGCAGTCACGCCGCGGTGGGTGGCCGCGCTGATCGTCGCCGGGGCGAGGCCGGCGGCGAGGGCGATGCCGGCGAAGTCCTGCCGCGACGGCAGGCCGGCCGCGTCGTCGGCGAGCTGGCCAAGGCCGGTGGGGTCGATCGAGAGCACCGCCCCGAGGGGCACGGCCTCGGCGAGAATGATCAGCGTGGCGCCCGTGCCCGATCCTGGCGGGCCCGGCGGGCCTGGCGGCCCCGGTGCGCCCGGCGGCCCGGCCGGCCCGGCTTGCCCGGCGACGATCACGCGCGTCGTCGGCACGCGGTCGACGACCGTGGTGCGGATCTCGCTGACGGTGACACGGTCGACGACGCCGCTGACGATCGAGGTCGTGCGCGGCTGGTTGACGATCGAGGTCGTCGGCACGCCGTTTACAATGACGGTGACGCAAGCCACGGGCGCCCCCTACGGTGACGGCGAGGTGATACCCGGCACCACGTCGACGACGCCCTCGACGAGCCTGTCGGTGTCGCCGGCCGTGGTGACGAGCAGATCGTACACCCACCGCGCCGGCGCGGTGAGGGGCGGGCTACTCGTCCAGCTCTCGGTGGCCTCGACGCGGATGTCGATCTCGCCGAGGGCGCTGAGCGTCAAGCTGCCGACGGGGGTGGCGGCCTCGGTCAACTCGACGATCACCGTGCCGCCGACCTCGTCGCGCACCTGCAGTTTGGCCGTGCTCGACGAGAAGTCGATCGGATCGCCGTTCTCGTCGCTGACGATCAGGCGGTGCCGCAGGGTCGCCCCCACCTCAGCCTTCAAGTTGACGATCTTGTCAGATCCGATCGTCATAGTCGCGTGCCCTCGGTGAACTTCACCCCACTCAGCGTCAGGCTCCACAAAACGACATCCTGAGCGGGCGTCCCGTCGACATCCATCTCGATCGCCAGGATCAGCGAGTCCCCCGCGTAATAGTCGGCGATGTCGAACGGGCCATAGTTGAGGGTCAACGGTCGATCCTGCACGACCCCGAGCGGCGCAAGCCCGATCACTGAGTCGGCGGCCTTGGAGGTGAATGTTTCCGCCGCCGTCGCCGCGCGAGCCACGGGGACCGGTGCACCGCCTGAGTCGGCGATCAGCACGCCGCCAGCGGCGAGGCGTAGCAGCGAGACGACGATCTCAGGCGCCACCGTGATCGGCGCGCCACCGACGAGGCTGTAAGTCAGCGTCATTGTGATAGGAAAGGCGGTACAAAGCCCGGCCGGGATCTGCCCCTGCCACGCCGCGCCGTCGCCGGCGCCGTTGAGTAGGCCCTTCTTCAGTTTCTGTGTCCAGCCCGTCGGCAAGGCGCCCGTTCCAACTGCGATATTCGCGTCGGCGGCGCCCGCGATCTCGCCCCATACGTTGCCGACACCATACAACTCGGCCCGCCACATCGACAGCCCGCGCGCCGACATCTGGCCGAGCGCATTAACGCCCCGGCTGGACTCCATGATCCGCAGTCGTTCCCAAGTCGGCGCCGTCGTCAGGAGTGACACGACGCGGATCCGGGTGTGGTAGGCGACATGGCCGAGCACCGTGCTCAGTGCCTGCGTCGTCAAGTCGTCGATCCCGAGGTGGACGTCCTCTTGTGAGCCCGCCCGCAGAAACAACTGATCGGCGTAAACGTACTGCTCGCCCGCACTGACGGCCATTGTGCCCACGGCGACCCATGCGGCGCCGTCCCAAACCTCGACGACATAGGCGCCACCCACGCCCGCCGCCGTCTGATCTAGCACCCACCCCCAGTGTTTGAGCTGCACCCCCGCGGGGGTTGTTCGCTTTGATGCGATATAGATCGCGTGACCGGCTGTGAGTCCCTGAAAACTAAACGTCGAGCCGGATCGAGAGGCCGCCGCCACTGTCACGTCGGTCTGGTTTCCACCGGTCACGACCGATCCAACCATTGTCTCAGATCCGTCGGTGGTCGCGACGTGGATGCCGTCGCTATACGGGGCGCCCCGCCCGACCTCGAAACCACTACCCAACTCAGGGAAACCCAGCGCCAGATCGGCGCCGATGAGCCGCTGCCGCGAGTCACGTGTTTGGGCCTCCGCCTGGTTAAAAGACAGCGCGAAGTCCGCGTTCCCTGCGGCAGCTGGGGGAAAGTCGAAGAGGGGATCGAGTACGCATCCGGAGATCCGCACGGTCATACCCACGCCCGTCAGCGCCGGATCCACCCACACCGATCGCAGCGATGCACTGATCTTGCCGCCGCTGATCACCGCTGACACCCCGTTCGCTGTAGCGTGCAGTGCGTTGGCGACGTCGAAAATGTTTGGCGAGTAGATCCGGATCGTAGCGGTGCCGCCCACCTGCACGGCGTCGACGACGCCCGTGTTGCCAATGTTGATGCCTTGGCACTGAAAGAGACCGGCCCCACCCGCCAGCACGACCGCGCCGATCGCCCCGGCCGACTGCGGACAGTGCACGTCGTCGAGCGCCAGCACGCCCGAGTCGACGTGAAAACACGCGGCGAGGCCGCCCCGTTCGCACCTTGCGCTGCCGATCAGTTTGCCCGCGCCGCTCTTGAAGATACCGAACCCGCCGCCGGCCGCCCCGTCGCCTAAGATATTCAGCCCGAAAACAGAGGCCGTGCCCGCAATGTGCTTGATCCCAGCAAACGCGGCGGTCGGCACGATCACCGTGATCTCGCGGACTCCGGATCCTGCGCCGAGCGCGATGATATCGGCAACCGCCGCCGCCGAACCGATCGCCGTTGTCAACCACGATCCACCATCGAGGACGACACCCGCCGGAATCGTGAGCCCCGACTCAGTGTAGATACCCGGGCGAACCCGCACGAGATCGCCCGTCGATGCTGCCGCCAGTGCGGCCCCCACAGTCAGGTAGGGTAGATCCTGACTGTAGGGTGTGCCCGTTCCGTCGTTGCCGTCCTTCGCAACCCATACCGTAGCCGCCGTCGGAATCGCACCTGCACCCCACGCGGGGTTCGCTGCTGGACCGCCCGACACCAGCACCTCGCCAGCCGCGCCAGCCGGTAGTCGTAGCCAGCCCGCCCCGCCGTGGTACAGGACGTCGCCTTGCGCCTCGCTGGCGATCTCCATGTTCGCGAAGTTGAACGCATCGGCCGCCACGCCGAGGGGGTCGTAGGTTGCGGCGAGCATATCGCCGGCGGGGTTTCCCCAGAACAGCAGGCCGGCGCCGCTGTTCGTCAGCACGCGCCCCGGCGACGAGGTGCCGACGAGCCGCTGCCACGCGCCAGCGCCGCGCACGATCAGATCGCCCTGCGCTGACGCCGGGATCTCCATGTTCGCGAAGTTGAACGCATCGGCCGCCACGCCGAGGGGGTCGTAGGTCGCGGCGAGCATGTCGCCGCCGCCAGGCACGGCGACCCACAACGGATCGCCGCCAACCCCGACAGTCTGCAGGAACTCGCCGGCCGCCCCTGGCGATAGCGACGCCCAACCGCCCGCGGCCTTGAAGTAGAGTGCGCCGTGGGGCGCTGGCGGCTCGAAGTCGAGCTGATCGAGGCTGGCGGGTGCGGGTGTGAGTGGTGCGATCCCCATTAATTCGTCTCCAGCACTGACGGCCCGAGGGTGACGACGGGGGCGAGCGTCAGCACGCTCGGCGGTGTCGCCCCGTCGCCGGCATCGCCGGCGACAACGCGCAGCTCGATGTAAATGCGATCGAGGCCGGCAGTATCGAACCGCTCAACGAACCCACGGGTGTCGACGTTGTAGGTCGCGCCGTTTGCGCGCCGCCATGTTCCGGGGGCATTGGGGGGCCGTGCGGCGAACCAGGCGATCGCCTGCGCGGTCGCCGCGTCGGCGATGCCGGCCAGCTCACCCGTACCACCGACGACAGCGAGGCTGATCGAGTAGTCGGGCTCAGCGATGCCGCGCAGGAGGATCGTATCTACGGGGCCGCCCGCGCCAGTGCTGTCGACGGCCGTGGCCGTGACGATCGTATTCGCCGGCGCTGAGGCGGCGATGCCGTCGGCGACACCTTGCACGAGCGCAGCGGCGTCGGCAGGTAGCTCGACGCTGGCGTCGTAGTCGACCGTGTTGCCGTCGACGATCACCCGGTAGATCCCGACGAGCAGATCGGCGACGGGCACGGTGATCCGCGCGCTGCGTCGGTGCGCCTCTTCGCGCAAGTCGACGACGACCTGCGCGCGGGGGCTGTTCTCAAGTGATACGCCCGCGCTCGGCGCGGCCGGGATCCCAGTGTACGCGGCCTGAGTGACCCACTGCGGACGGCGGGCGCCGAGTAGTACTGAGAGGATGTTGACGGTCTCGTAAAGGTCGGCCACGGCGCCTCCTTGCGCGAGTGTAACCCGGGGGCGCTGCCGCCCCGGGCCGTCACGCGCGAGTGATCGGGATCAAAAGCTGGCGCAGCGCACCGATCGCACGTGCGCCCGCGGCCGACGGATCGACCCGCTGCCACCACCCCGTCCGGGTGCCTCGAAACAGCCGCGGCGCGACGTTCGCTGCGCCGATCGGCTGCGCCACGAACAGCGCGTGGCCGTCTGTCGCGATGTCGTGGATCCGGTGGTCGAGCGGCGCGTCACGATACCGCCAAACCTGCGCGAGCGTATCGCGGTCGAACACGTGCAGCGCCCCGCCTTGGCCGGGGCCGGGGAACACGCGATCCGAAGTAGCGACAAACAGGCGCTCGTGATCGATCTTTACGGATCGGATGTCATCAGAAAACGGCGGCGACGTCATCGAGGCGATCACGTCACCGCCGGCGAGGCTCCGGACGTCGACTTCTTGCCCTTGCCCGACATAGAGGCCGCGGCCGTCGGCGGCAAGCATGCGCGGCAGTGTCGACAGGGTCGCCTGGATCTTGTCGAACTGTAGGGCGTCGGTGCCGTTGCCACCCTCGCCGCTGTTGTCGAAGCCATCCGAGGCCCGCACGGATCGGAGCGTTGCGCCTGAGACATGTCCCGAGGCCGCGCCGGCGACGAACACTTGATCGCCATACACCGCCACCGATTCGAGCGCGGCGTTGTGGTCGAACCCCCAAACCGTCGCGCCCGTCAGTCGATTGATTCTCTTGAGTTGCTGGCCGAGAAACGTGCCGGCAACGTAGATAAACGCCTCGTCCCACGCGATGTCGTTGATCGTCCCGCCGCCGAGGGCCTGAGAGAAGACGAGCGCGCCGGTGTCGTGGTCGTGGACGTGTAGTGTGTTGCCGAGCGAAAACGCGACGTGGATCCCGTCAGCCAACAGGTGAGGCACGTGCCCTGCGCCGAGCAGATAAGTCGCGATCGCCGTGCCGGATCCGTCGCGACGGAATGATCGAATATCGCCGGTCGCGGGGGCGTCGTCTGGCTCGCCGAGCTGCGCGACGATCGATCGCCCCGTCGCAGCGATGGCCTGCGCCCCGCTGCCGAGGCCGAACGCGTCGGCGGTGTGCGCCGTGCCGGGGATGTCAGCCTCGTCGCCTGGGATCAGGCATGTACCCTGGAGGGGGAAGGGCGAGGCCACCCCCACCTCGATCGCCTCCTCGGGAGACTCGAACCGCGAGGCCACGTCGCCGGCGTGCTGCACCCACTGCGTTAGGCGATTCCACATCCAGTTGACCGTGTTGTAGGGCGGGAACTCCTCCAAAAGCCAGCCGCCGGCCTGCTTTGTCACGGGTGGCTCCTTCACGTCCTCAGCAGGGACGGCCGGCGCGCTTGCCCAGTCTGGAGTGTCTGTCGGTCGTGGTGTCGTGCTCATCTTGTCCCCCTACAGTGCCCGCGACCATACGCCGACATCAAAAGGCGAGGCGTCAGGGTCGCCCGCAAACCCAAAGTAGCCCTCAGCCGCTTCGGTGAGAAACACGCACACCCCGGCAGGCTTGATCGATCGGAGTAGCGCGGCCACCCGGCGCGCCCTCGCTCGACTCATGAATCCGGCACTGCCGCGGCGGATCTGCAGACTGAAGCACGCCGGGTAGATGTCGCGATACACCACGACGCTCGGCGCGGTGATGAGCTGCGCGATCGTGATGATCTCGTCACGCGTGCCGATCGACTTGTTCGCCAGGATCCTCGCGCCGATCAGCACGCGGTAGTCCTCGTCGTTGAGGCCGCCGCGCGGCTCGCCGACGAGCAGCCCCCAGTGGTCGAGGTCGTGATCGCTGGCGGCCGTGAATGTCGTGCTGACGAGCACTGAGAAAATCTCGTTTTCGATCGTCTGCACGCCGCCGGCGAGGGCCTTAACCACCGCGCTCGCGTTGGGTTGGCACCGCCACTGCGCCAGAAGATTCGACACCGCGATCGCGCGGTGGTTCGGGATGAAGACGATCGTGTCACCCATGGCCGGCCCCTACGGTGTCGCGTCGACGATGTTGATCGCGTTGAAGACGGCCAGCTCGGGGGCGAGCACGACGACGTCGCCCTGCGCGTCGATGCGCCCGGGTTCGGACGGGGCAAATCCGATCGGCGAGATCACCGACTTGACGCCCTCGATCGCGCCGATCTCGGTGATCATCGCGAGCTGGTTGACATCTTCGCCGAGGGCGAGGGCGAGGCCGAACGCGACCATGGCCGCGTCGATCTGCGGCTCGACCTCGGCGAAACTCGGCGGCAACGGGTTCGAGATCGAGGGCGCCTCCATGACGACCTGGATCCCCATATCGATCGTCAGTTGTGACGAGAAGTCGAACCGGATCGTCTTGTCGCGCAGATCGGCGCCCTGCACAGTGGCCACGATCGATCCGTTCGAGTCGATGCCGGCGGCGAGGTTGTCGTAGATCAGGCGGGCGATCACCTCTTGATCCCCGGCCGCCAGAGTCGGGTGGATGATCACCGCGATCGAGTGGGGATCGATGCTGACGCCGTCGACGACCACGGGCAACAGGTCGTCGTTTTCGAGCACGAGTACAGCCTGCACGGCCGCGAGTTGAAGGAGGGCGGCCTGCATTGCGGCGGCCGAGGTCGACCCGCCGATCTGGAGGCTGTTCTGCCGCCTGACGCGCAGTTCGTCGTCGGTCTCGCGGTCTTCGCCAGTGACGCCCGCGGCGGTGTTCGTAACACCCGTCCAGCCGACGACGGGGGTGATGATCTCCCACTGATCGCCGATGACATCGGCCGGCACTTGTGTCGCGCCAGGCACGCGCGCCACGGCGCGGGCGTCGACCGTCAGCGCCGGGGGGATGATCACGTCCTCGTCGATGTCGAACAGCTCGCCGCCAGGCAGGCGCCGCACGGTGCGGCCGACGAGGACTGACGTCCCCTCGGTGCCGAGGATCTGCAGGGTGACGACCGTGGCCGTCGCCGCCTCGCGCACGACGCCGATCGCCAGCGCCAGTGATGAGAGGGCGTCCCCCGTGGCGTTGCTCGGATCGCGGGCGTCGTAGACGGCCTGCAGGGCGTCGGCGATGTCACCGACCCGCGTGGCCATGATCGCAGTGAGGCTGTCGAGCAGGAGATCGCGATCGTAGTCGACGACGACCCCGAGCAGGACGTCCAGCTCGGCGCGGATCTGTTCGAGGATGTCGGCAGCGCGGGGTACGTCGAGCCCTTGATCTGTTAGCGGCATGATCCCCCCCTATATGCCGGCGATGCGACCCGACACCGGGTGAAACGATATCACCGCCGGCGTCGAGTTACCGAGGCCGACGATCCCGACAAACGAGACGACGGCCTCGTCGGCGGGGTCGAGGCCCTCGATCACGACGTCGCCCTCGATGCGTAGGGCGCGTGTCGCGTTGTCGAACGCGACCGCAAACGAGGTCACGCGGATCACGCCGGGCGTCGTCGATATCTCGGCGAAAACGACCGCGCCGATCGCCGCCTCGTCGGGCGGTTTCTGCTCGCGCCACGCGAGGTACGGCAGGCCGACAAACCGATTCAGCAGGTACTCCCCGAAGAAAGTGCTGAGCCGCGTGCGCACGCGCTGCAGGATCAGCGCGGGGCCGGTGATCAGGTTTGTCGGGATACGCAGATCGCCGGTGAGTGTGTCGATCTCGACATCGAAAGCCATGGCCTACTCCGTTGTCACTTTGAGCGAGCGGTGGATCCCGCTGCTCACGGTGCCCTTGAATGTCGCCTGAGCACCCTGGAAAGTCACCGCGGCGGCCTGCACGCCAGGCGCCCACACCGCCGGCGCGCCGGGCGCAGCGAGCGCGGTGATCAGTAGATCAAAGGCCGTCAGCCACGTCGCGAGGTCGGTCTCGAACGTGTCGCCGTGTAGCAGGGCGTGGATCGCCGTGGGGCCGGCGCCTAGCTTGACGAACAGGCCAGCCAGCACGACCGCGGCGGCATCGACGGCGCCGACGCCGAGCGGCGCGGTGAGGGGGTTTGCCGGGCTGGCCGAGCGGCCGCCGGGGTAGCAGACCGCGTCGGACAGATCGAACCGCCGCGCGTCGAGGGGGATGTTGGTTGGCGCGCCGATCGTGCGCCACTCGTCGGTGGATCGTTCGGCGACGACGACCGTGACCGGATCCCCTGGCGTCAGCGGCCCGTGGAGCGACCACGCCGGCCCGGCGCCCCCACCGCTCGGCCACACGACGGGCACGTTCGAGAGCACCGGCGGGGGCACTACGTCGGGGCGCTCCATGTCGAGCAGCACGTCATCGATCCGGGCGTGGAGGGCGGGTTGGATCGTCGCCGTCTGCAGCGCGGGGTTGTAGGTCACGATCGTCGCCGGGAAAGACGTGTGGACCTTCGCGAGGCCGACGCGCACAAACTCGCGGATCACGTCCTCAAGTGTGGGCTCCTGCGTTCCTGTTGTCATTTGTTACCCCCACCGCGAGCCTAACCGCCCGCGTCTATGCCCCGGGTAGTTTGCCCGTGATCTGCACGTAGAACGGCACGTCAAAGCCGCTGTCGCCGTGGAACACCACGTCGCTCGCGGTGTACGTCCCGTTGATCTCTGCCGACTGCACGACAAAGGGCTTGCCCGGGCGCATATCCGCGTCGAGCAGGCCGACGATCTCGATACCGCCGCGATCCTTCTTTACCGGCGCGCCGATTAGGTTGCCCTTCGCCGAGCTAAACAGCGGGGCCACACCCGGCACGGGCACGCCAGCCGGTGAGAAGTAGAAAACCCCGTCGCTAATCCACCACTCGCCGCCCACGCTCGCCGCGATGCGGTCGAGGACGTCGCGCGCCTCGGCGTGAAACGTCGCGCCCTGCGCGAGGGTGACGTCAGGCACGACCGAGATCACCCCGACGGGGAGCGCGAGCTGGCCAGCGATGGCCGCCACGACCGCCGACATCGTCACTGAGGTCGGGAACGACAAGGCGACTCGGTTGAGTTGATACGCGCCGGGGCTGTCGGCCGCCTCGATCTCGGCGATGCGGTCGGCCCCGGCGCGCTCGACGCGCAGGCCGTCGCGCACGACCTCGCCGAGAAAAATGGACCGCGGGATCCCCTTGCCGCCGTCCGGTAGCAGCGGATCGCCGTACCCCACCGCGAGCCCGACGGTTGGCAGCGGCCCGTCGTCAAGTAGGCCGAGGGTTAGTGGGTTGGGGTTGTAGACGCGGATCGACGCGGTGTGCGGGTTGCGCCCCTTGCTCATCGTCACGCGAAACGCCACGCGCAGATCGGCGAGGGCGAGGCCAGCCACCCCGGCCTGCCCGATCGAGAACGTCACCCGCCGACCGAATACGCCAGGCACTACGGCACGATCGTTACGAGGAGATCAGGGAACGCGACCACGACCGGTGGGAAGTCGTCAGCGTCGACGAGCACGTTGCGCACCGATCGCCCGAGTTCGCTGCGCGAAAAGGGATCCGACCGGACGGCGGCGTCGACGACGAGGATCGGCGACTGCGGCAAGCCAACCACGCGCAGGCCGGCGAGCGGCGCCCACCGCGGCGACACGCGGCGCCCCCGCACAAGCGCGGCGCCGGTCTGCTCGCCGTCACCCAGCTCGAACACGTCGAGATACCATGACGCCGTCCGGTTGCGCCACGTCAGTCGAACGCGCACCTGGCGATCCCCCCACGCGATCGTCATGAGGTGCTGAGGCTCGTCAGGAAAGGCGGCGATCTGCGATATGGTCAAGGTGCCCTCCTAAGAAGCGAACGACAAGCCCGTCAGTAGTACCGACGTGGGGGGCGAGGGTGGAACAAGCGGCGGCTGAATGCCGGCGTTTGCCGAGCTGGCGACGCTGGCCTCGACGGCCGGCGCGGGCTGCCTGGCGGGGATAGGGACCGAAACCGCCAGCGCGATCCGGATCTTCTTCAACGCGACATCGAAGACGATCTCTTTGCGCCCGTCGATCCCCCAGTCGTAGGACGTGATCATCATATCGGCGAACACGCCGCGCGAGGTGTTGACCGTGACAAGCTGGCCTTCGTTGCGCTCGAAAAACCCCAGCGCCAACTCCACCGCCGTCGGGATCGGCACGAGTAAGGGGGTCTCCGTGATACGCCCGCGGATCGTGATCGTGATCGGCTCGACCTGCGCATGATCCGAGACCGCCGCGCCGAACTCGACGGGGTGTGATGTCACCGAGATCCGCGGCGAAACTCGCACAGAGTCGACGTTGTCGAACGTGAGGATGTCGACGGCGACGAGCTGGTTAAATATTGCGGTCATCGATCACCCCCGCGTGTGGCGTCCATGGCCCGCTTTCGATCGGCGGCTGTTCGCCGATATAGAATATCGGCGATCTCGTCGGGCGACTGAATCGCCGCGACGTTGATCGTCGTGCCGTCTTGATTGACTGTGGTTGTCGACGCGCCGCCCGCCAGCTGCGGCCGCGGCCCGAACCCTGCCGACAACCCACCAAAAAAGTCGCCGATACCACCGAAGATCTCCTCGTTTCTATTGGTGGCGAGTTGCCCGAGGCCGACGGCGCCGAGCGCCGCGCGCCCTCCGGGCCCCGCCGCCGTGCCGAGGCCGGCGAGGTTGCCGGCGGTCACGTTCGCGAAGTCGCCAGCCCGCCCGAGGATCTCGGCCATAAACCCGCCGAAGTCCGACGCCGCCAGGGCGACGAGGTCGAACGCGTCGGCGATGTTGAGGAGGACGCCTTCGACGCCAACGAGAAACGCGATAATCCCGAGGTTGATCCCCGCCTTGAGCGAGGCGACAACGATCGTCCACGCGCG
>Ga0255048_10000688_pt1 | contig 25109 bp, 35 predicted proteins | sample JV7_2_2_MG_FD_183619 | JGI IMG/M metagenome (GOLD analysis project Ga0255048, IMG submission 183619) | Seawater microbial communities from Jervis Inlet, British Columbia, Canada - JV7_2_2 | ecosystem: Environmental > Aquatic > Marine > Inlet | place: Canada: British Columbia | collected 2016-10-06
GAGTCCGTTGTTTGTGTACGGCTCGAGACCGGCGGAGACACCGCCGATCGTTCGGCTCGCGGGCTGCGAATAGATGGCTGCGATCTCATCAACAACCCATCGCAACAAATTGATTGAGGTATCTTCGTGGATGCGCAGCTTCTCGGCGTTCTGCTCGAGAAATCGCTCGTTGATCCGCTCCCGCAAAAGATGTTGCCATTGATGGCGATACACCGCTATCAAATCGCGGACATCGCCGCGACGGACGATCTCGCCGCTATTGTGCCAGGCGTTGTACAGATCTTTTCTGGTGAGAATTGTATCCATGCGTTTCCCTCTTACTCTCAAGAATACATAGATTTATCCGTTTGTCAAACACTGGCGCGCTTCTTGAGTTCAAACAACCTTGACGCCGCTCGAGACCGGCGGAAACAAATTGACACACGGATATCGCAAGGCATCCATCACATGGCCGGATTCGTCCTCGACAGGATTCGACCGAGCCGGTTGACCGGGTTTTCGCTCAGGCCAGCGATACGATGTCATCGCTCGCAAAATGTTGCGCCCGGTGAGACCCGAGCTTTCGAGCGAGCTGTCGAAAAACAAACGTCTCGATCCATCCATCGAGAGGAGGCGAGATTTGACCACATCGATCCCGTTGAGAATGTTAGTCTCCTGCGGATCGTAGGAATAAATAACCTGGAATCCATACCTCTCGGAGAGGAGATCGGCAACCGTGATCCCGTGGATTTGGTCGCGCTGGTTTCCCCCAAACGGATCCAGGTAAATGGATCCGAGCCTCCATCCCGATCGAGCGGCGAGATCGCGGGCCATCGGCACGATCTTTGTGAGCGGCGTCTCGTCGGGCACAAGCTCGCCAAGAACATGGAAGCAATCCCGAACTCCGTGTCGATAGCAAAAAGAAAGATGTTGGAAAAAGATCATTGCCGGGAATCGCATCCCAGGATCCATGCCTATATCCACCGGCCACCCGGGGAGATAGAGATCATCTTGGATCGCCAGGCGTTGATCGTATTCTTGCCCGTAAACGGATCCCGAACTCGACACCCATTGGCCCTCAACATATTGAGAAAACGTGCCAGGTGCCATCGATGAGGCGAGCCGATCGTAGTATCCCGGTTGGAGATTCATTGCGTTCTCATCGGTCCGTCCGTGGATCACGATACGATCCGAGCGGTTGGCGAACTCGTCGTAGATCCAATTCATCTCGGGGGTTGAGCTACAGGCGATCATGGGATATCGAGCATTCGCAACCCTAACGCGGGCAACGCTTTTTACGTAAGAAGCTCGAGGCCAATAGCGGATCTCATCGCCAAGCAACCATCCAACATTTTTACCATCGAGCGTCGACGGCTTTTCCGCCGATCCGTATTGGATTGATCCGCCGTGGGTAAGATGGATGGTGCGATCCATTTTGGTTTCGCTGGCGTAAAGACCCTCGATCTTGAGGCGTTGGATCACAAGCGGGATAATCTCAGTGCGCACATGATTCAGAACATGCGAGACGATCAACCCGTTGACACCGGGATTGAGACCTGCCAGGAGACACGCTGCAACGGCGAGAGAAAACGTTTTCCCGATGCCAACGCCAGTGCAAAAAAGGATGTGCCCGTTGCGTTCGAAGGCGTCGAAGAATCGACCTTGTGCCGAGTTAAGCGGCATCGTCGGGATCGTTGTGTCGACGGCGGAGGAGATCTTCTAGCGTCTCGGCGGAGGTAGGCTCGGCACCGCCAGCAGCGACACCCATCTGCGAAAGCTCAGCAAGTTGGTCGTAGGCTTCGCGCTGAAGTCGAATAAGTTGCGGTAGGAGTAAGAGTAGAGCGTGGCTCGACATCTTGTGAAGCGGAGTTATCCGGAGCATTTCGAAAATGGAATCGGAGGCAGGTGTCAGATTTTGGAGTTGTGATCGAAGCGCATCCTCCATCTCGTCGTGAACATTTGCCCGAGCCGATGCACGAATCGCGGTGTCATGTTGATGGGCTCGATCCTTCCACTCATTCTCTCGGCACCAATCGCAAAAGAAACCTTGCGCTCGTCTTAGTTTGTTCTTAGGTTTCCCTGAGTTATAGCGTCGCCATGCTTCTTCAACGGAACGCGTGTGCGGAGGTTGCTCCAAATAAAAGCAAAACGCGGCATAAGCTTTTGTGGTTTCGTTTGGTTGGCGGTCCCATGATTCGGACATGTGGCGTGTTCCAAAAAAAAAGCCCGGCCCGCGAAAATGGGTCGAGCCGGAAGAAAAAACGGAGAGCCGAGACAGTCCCCACCACAAAATATACCACCGGATCCGGGAGTTGTCAACGCAACTCAACCCGCAACCATTGGACGATGTTGTTTTAGAAAGCTGAGTTGTTCCTTGATGATCGGAGAATAGCAGATCAGAAATGAGGTGTCAACCAAAGATCGAGGCAGGCCTGGCTACAGAAATAAAACCGGACCGGCCATGATCCGGAAAGCTCAGGCAGATATTCATCTCGCCAGAATTGACGCGTATGCTGGAATGCGACATTGCAGATATCGCAATGTCGCAAATCATACGAAGGCAAGCCAGCCATCCGCAGAATGATATGAACTCTCGAATTGTGCATTTTCAAAATGCTCGCAATTTCAACCGGCGTTTTTCCAGATTTACGAAGCTGGATCAAGCGCATCAAATTCTTGATGTCCCTGCGCCTCATGATGATTTCGGCAACTTGCGAAGTTGCGCAACCGGCATCGTCATAAAAAGGAGCGTGCCAAAATCCACACGAGCTTGCATCTCGCCGCGGCGGATGTGAGATGGGAAAACATCAACAACGAGACCTCGTTGCGAGACGACGAACGAGTGTTCGTGATCGATGACCTCGACGGAATCTCCGACAACGAGAGGGCAAGATGCGAACAGCTTTTCAAGCTCTCGTTTTCCATAGCGTTTCTGGAGACCCATCACGGACCCTCATATACGGCGCCACTGTGATCGTTCTCAGAAACAGAAACAGCCAAGAGGAGCGGCCCGAGCTGCGTGATCGTGAGGAGATCCCAGATCCATCGAGCGATATTTTCGGAGGTTGGATTGTCGAGTCCATCAACATGGTTGAGATATTTATGATCGACCTCACAAAAAATCAACTGATCCCAGATTGCATCGATCACCCCAAAATCAACGAGCCATCCCAAATGAGGATCGGGCGAGCCATCGAGCGTAATCATGGCAGTAAAATTGTGCCCGTGGATCCCGTGGCACTTATGATCTGGCGGAGTCATCGGCAGAGAATGCGCCGCCTCGAATTTGTAAATTCTGTAGATTTTCATGCTGCCAATCGATCTTTGCATTCGTCTTTTTTGATTTTGATCAACTCAAAAAATCGAGGCCGAGCCTCGAGCGCGGCCCGCCAGACATCCGCCAGGCCGTTGACGGAGGTTTGGTCGGACATTTCGGATAGCCAATAATTGATCACGTTGAGATCGCTGGTGTTTTGTTGGAGTTGATCCGTCGAGAGTTCGGTCATCGACGAGACGGAGATCATCTTTTTAAAATCCTCTCGGTCGAGTCCAACCTCCCGCAATGCCGCATGTATTCCACGGCTGGCCTTTTTCCAATCGTCGCCTCGTTCGGGCTCGGGCTCGGGTTCGGGCTCGATGGGTTGTGCCTTTTTTTCTCGCATCGTCGAAACGATCGATGCCTTCTTGACCTCCTCCAATCTCGGCGGAGGTGTGGGCTCGGAGCCCGCCAGCTCATCGGGATCATAAAGCCCGAGCGCCACATCGGGAGCATACCAACGAGCGCCATTCATCATCGCCCTAGAAAACAGCATGTTGCGCGGAAACTTTTTCCAGGTTGGATTTGAGAGCAGGCCGGCTTGACTGGCGTCGGACATCGAAAACGAGGACTCTCCGATCTTCGATTCGGCACTCGGCGGGCCCTCAAAAAAGATGATGTCGCAGGCTGTCTCCGACCAATTGACGCGGTACTGTATACCGGCCCGCTTGATCATGGCGGCGACGAGGTTTGCAGAAAGCGTGATCTTGCCTTTGATCACGTGGATCGAGGTCATCGCCTGGATCGGTGCGATCCCAAGCTCGGCACCGGCGGCGATTTTTACCATTGCTTGCGCCGCTTCGCTGGCGTCGGAAAAAAAGCCGGAGGCGCTAGCCATCCGTGCGAATTGTTCCAGCTCGGAAATGTTGGTTGGCACGATGCCACCGGAATGTTTAACGATTTCCATTTTCGTTTCTCCGTTTGGGTTTGAGGTTGGGCACAAAAAACCCGGGTAGCCTGCGAGAGCCACCCGATGACCTGTCGCTGGTCGGGCTTATGAGAGCGATTTTATCAAATAGCGGCCTGACAAAAATCGCCGATCCTTTTGTTTTTGCCACTCGATCACGTCTTCCGGTGACTCGGTTTTCGCTGGAAAATAATCCTGATTCTCGATCCACCATGACGCGTTGGAAATGTTCTTTTCGAGAACATCGAGTGCGCTCTGCACTTTTTTAACTTCTGCGTCGGCACCGGCTTTTGCCATGCCGATGATCATGCCCGCCATATAGTTTTTGATGGATTTCAGATTCTCGTCTCGCAAAGATGTTGCCCAATCGATTTGTTTTTTTGAGCCGTACATTTTGATTTGCATTTTGTTTTCTCCGTTTGGGTTTGAGGTTGGGCACAAAAAACCCGAACAGCCTGCGAGAGCTGCTCGATGACCTGTCGCAGGCCGGGCTTATCGGTTTGTTTTTTTCGCCGGCTTGGGAGCCAGTCCTAGATAAGCGCGGCGTTGGCTGGCGGTGGGTTTTGGTAGGTTGAGTTCGCGTTTTTTCTTTTGCAGGATGGCCATTTTTTTCGTGTCGTTCATTTCGTTTCTCCGTTTGGGGTTTGTTTGTTTCCGGGGTACGAGATCAACTATAGCACGGTGCAATACAAACGCAAGCTTTTTCTCAAACTTTCTATACACCATTCAAATAAGTACAACAAAAACAATAAAGTACAAGGCCAGAGGGGATTGGCCCATAGGCCAAAAATCCCCTCTGTGGTCTTATGATCCGCACTGCGATCCTAAATCAGAGTAAGTAGGAGGGGGCGCTCCCCCTTTAGGGGGGGAGCCCCCTACTACTCTACCTATATAAACGCACGGGCGTCCGCGCATGTACGCGCGCGCGAGCCGTCCACATAATTGGAGGGCCTAAGTGTTTGATCTAAAAAGAATGAACCCCCTGAATCTTAACGCTTGAAAACATAGGACTTGCAAGGGATTGCATTCTGCCATACAATGCATTGCAACAGAAAGGAGAACACGATGAAAAATGATGCGACTATTTATCTGAGATTAGAAACAGCTCTGAAAGAGGGACTCCGAAAGATCGCCGAGGTTGAAGGCCGTTCGCTTTCCAACCTCCTCCAAAAAATGATCCGTGACCTTATAAAGGAGAGATCCGATGTCGATGAAAAAGAAAATCAGATTACACATCGCTCGCCAGACATGGCCGGTGATCACGAACGGATCGGAGATCGCGGAGGCTGTAGGCTGTGATCGCTCGACCTTGAAAAGAGCGATCAAAGAAATGGAATCCGAGGGAACCCTCGAGCGACGACAGGTCGATCGAAACAACTCTCAATACATCCTCCTCTCCCCTCCCGGATCGACGCTGGAATTTCTGGCCAGGTCCAAAAAAATCATCACCGAGGATTTTGCCAAATGGAAAAAAAAGAGCGATACCAAATGACAGATACAAAATACAACACGGCAGAAGGTCGTCGGCTTCTGGTGCTTTTCGTCGCCGCCTCGGGCGCTGCAAATATACATCGGATGGCGATCGCTGGCACGATGGCATCCGAGTTCTCTGCCTGGCAAAAAAAATACATGGGCTCGGAGACGACGGCGCCGGAATGGGCAGACCGATGACAGATACCAAAACCAAAACACCACATGCCCAACACTCGGAGCCGTATTTGTTGGGCTCCATGATCGCTCATCCGCACATAATACCGGAGGTCATCGCAACGATCCGGCCCGAATATCTGCACAACGATCTCGGGCGCAAGGCCTTCGAGCTGATCTGTAAACACGCCGCGGATTTTTTGGCATCCGAGGATAGCGAATTTGAGATCTACCTCCTCCCATTTGTTGCCTCTAACGATTGGGTTCTCCTCGAATTTCTCACCTCCATCCGACAAAGCGCGCCGTCGCCTTCGAGCTGGTCTCGACATGCAACCCTAATCAGACATGCCTACCTCCGTCGCCAGCTCGCCGAGGCAGGCGACGAGGCCCGAGAAAACGGAGATCCGCGGGCGTTGATTTCCGATCTCGTCGAGACCGAAAAATCCTTGAGCGGCGATGATAGCTCGCTGCTCGACTCGAGATCTGTACTCTCCTCGGCGATGGAGGAGATCCAAAAAGCGTACAACAACAAAGGCCCGATCGGAGTGTCCACCGGATTCGGCACCATCGACGACGAGATCGGAGCCCTCGAGCCGGACTGTCTTTACGTCCTCGCCGGTCGGCCATCGATGGGAAAATCGGCATTGGCGCTCAACATGCTCCTGCACATCGCGTCTAAAAAACAGGCTCCGCCGTTATACATATCTTTGGAGATGTCCGGTTCGGATCTCGGCATGAGGGCGCTGGCATCCGAGTCGGGCGTCTCGATCCGATCCATGAAAAACGGTCAACTCACCGAGCGCGACATCGATCGGCTCACAAAAGCGACCGGCGTGTTGGCCTCGTTTCCGTGGCTCGTCGAGGACGTTGCCAGGTTAACCGTCTCCGAGGTCAAAGGTGCATATCATCGAGCGGCACAACGCGCCGGAGACGCGCCCTCCGTTTTGTTTGTCGATCACTTGCATCTGATGGACGCCGACGACGAAAAAGCGGAGGACATAAAGGCCCTCGGGCAAATCACTCGCGACCTCAAAAAGTTGAGCAGAGAACTGCACATCCCGATCGTCCTCCTTTGCCAGCTCAACCGCGGGCTCGAAAAAAGGAGCGACCGTCGACCGATTGCCTCGGACCTCCGAGGCTCCGGCGAGATCGAAGAAAATGCGGTCACCATCATGGCGTTGTACAGAGACGCCGTGTACAACGAGGACGCCGATCCAAGAGACGCCGAATTGCTCATTCTGAAAAACCGCAACGGATCACTCGGCAACATTCCGCTGAGGTGGGAAGGCCCGATCACCACATTTTTTTCCACCACAAACCGTGCCAACCCCGGCGCCGCTATGGGGATGAGATGATAGCAATTAAGAGATGGGAGATTAAAGCACAATGAGCAAAGAGAGCGAAGCCATTTTGAAAGAGGGCGAAGCCATTTTGAAAGGAGAAGGCTGTGCGGTGTTTGTATTTCCCGACGGAGGAGAACTCCACGGTCCGCCGGAGATAGTCAAAGAGTGGTCGGATCAACTTGATCGATTCAAAGAATATGAAAAGAACGGAGGGACGAACACATATTTCGAGTTCGTCGATAATGAAATGTACGAACGTTTTCTCGATCGAGTGAGAGGAAAGCATTTGACGAAGCTTCCTGATCACATCCGATGTGAGGGATGTCAAAACCAATCCGATGAAGGGGGATTCGTGTGTCGATTTGAGCACGAGTTCTTTGACGACGATCTGAATAGCATCGTCGGATTCTTTGTTCGAAACCACGAACTTAGATGTCCTGGGATGAGGCCCTATAAATGAAGATCGCGATCTACGACTGCGAGATCAAACAAAGCCCCGTCAACCGGGCTCGAACGGGCTCGGGATCATGGACGGATTATGCCAGAATGGGAATATCGGTTGCCGTCGTCCAGGATAATTGGACGATCGCCGGACAATGGAGACCACGTTTTTATGTCGAGGCGGAGGTGTGTCAACTCGTCGCACATCTCCGCCAGGCGGAGATCGTTGTTACCTATAACGGAAAGGCATTTGACGATCCGCTCGTCTCGCATTTCTTCGGCGGCCCGGTGAGCTGGTCATCCCATGTGGATCTCTGCGAACTGATCCACTTGGCAACGGGCAAACGTAGATCGCTCCAAGACGTGGCTGCGGCAACGCTGGCGGCGTCCAAATCAGAGCAAGCTAGCTTCGCACCCAAACTATTTCAAGACGGCGACTACGGGCGTCTATACACATATTGCAACGATGATGTTCGGTTGACGCGGGATCTGTATTTGTTCGCCGGTCAAATCGGCGGCGTGTTCGTGCCGGGATCTCCGGATCGTCGTTTCGTGCCGGTCTCGATCCCCGGCGGATTTGCAATCGAGACCACAACAAAAGAACAACGAGCCTCGGCACCACGGCACAAAATGAAGCTGGCCTGGCGGAAAGATCCTGCGACCGATTCGCAGATATATAGGATTCGGCGTATGCTGAGAATGGAGGATTGGCAACCTCCGGATGGATTCGAAAAGGGCCCGGCTTGCGATATGATTGATCAACTCACCGAGGAAAAACAAAATGAAAATAGTTGACCGTGTTTTTTTGGATCCCGGCGATCTGGGTTGGATTTGGCGGCGAGCCCAACAAGAGGAGATCTCAATCTCTGAGGTCGTCGAAGATGCCGTACTATCGGCGATGGAGATCCCAAAAAAAGGGAGGCTCCCGGCATCGACGGGGATCCCAACCGCGCTGTTTTTTCGCGCCAGTTTTCTCTACCAGCTCGCGAGCCATCTTAAAGAAAGCGCTCGCAACGACCTAGTAAAATACGGTTATATTCGTTGGGCCATCCGTCGGGCTCGGACGATCTCGTGAAAAAGTTTAGGCTCTGCCTCCGGTGTGATCGGGAATTTCTCTCGGATGGAATCCACAATCGCCTATGTGAGAAATGCCGGATTGCATCGTCGCACGTCCGCCGCGCCATCATCGGAAAAGGCCGAACGAGCGAGCGGATCAATCCCTCCGGAGGTATCGAAAAAACAGATGCAGAGGAAACATAAGACAAGATTATCGGACGCAAGGAGGATACATGCTTGACAAAGAAGAGCTTTTCAAAAAAATACAAAGCGCAAGAAATATGCTGATAGAGAATGATGGGTTTTTTTCTTTAGCTGACGAAAGCTTGTTCGTTGAAAGGCTTGTAGGGGGAATGCTCTTTCATCATGGAAACATGATGCACAGAGATCTACTTGAGGCGTTTTGCTTCGACCTCGACAGCAACAGTCGTCGAAAGTATGGAAGGCTTATATCGCGCGCTCTTCGATGGCTCCGGGATCGAGAGGTCATTACCGTCATCAGTGGGACGCCTCGTAAATATGTTTACGCATATTGTCCTGAGAGAAGAAAATGGACCGAGGAGCAAAACGAAAAAACGCGCCTCAGGATCGAAGCAAGAAACAAGTAAACATAATTTCCATTATCGGACGCAAATCATGAGAAAAAGCAACTTCATACCAAAAAGAAAAATTCCCGGGTACTTCTACGAGGACGAAAAAGGCCTATGGTTTTGGTGTATTGAAGGAGGCATTCGGCTCAAGATCAGGACGCCAGAAAAAAACGAACGGAAACGAGGTATCTATGATCTCGTATCGGAGCAACTTGAGATCGTCGGAAATCGGACGAACCTTTCAATTCATCGATTGAAAACATTCTGGATTTAACATAAGACAGATTATCGGACGCAAGGAGGAAAAACATGCCACTCAAAAATGATAAAAGGCCTTTTAGCGAAGACACTGTAAGAGCCCTCGCAGATTTGGGGATTCTCGCAGATGAAGCACTCAACCATGCAAGCTACGTCGGAGATGTAGAGCTCTCCAACGAGCTAGAAGCAAGAGCCCAACACCTGGAAAAGGTGCTACGCCGGCTAGATGGGCTCGCAAGAGGTCACCTGAACACGATTGATTTTCTCACAGGAAAGTTGCCATAATCGTAATTATCGGACTCACTTAGGAGAACAGATGCCAAAACCTCTTTCATGCAAAGACTTTACAACAGAAGAATACAATGCTCTTTTTTCTGCGATCACAACTGCTGCACATAACCGGGGAAGCGAGGGACCGTATTGTGAATATGAGTTGCTGGAAGACACGCCAAGAACAACACTCGTTGTCGTTTTGATCGAAGCGTTGCACGAGCATGGATACAAGATCAAGAAGATTACATAACCATAGTTATCGGACACAAAATGAAACTATTACAAGGCGATAGCCTCGACGTACTCGCAACATTAGACGATGAATCGATCGACGCTCTTGTGTGTGATCCACCTAGTGGCATCGCCTTCATGGGTAAAGAATGGGACAAAGACAAAGGCGGTCGTGATGGTTGGATCGATTGGCTCGAGGAGATCATGGTGCAAGCCTTGCGCGTCCTCAAGCCCGGAGCCCATGCCTTGATCTGGGCTTTGCCTCGGACCTCCCATTGGACGGCAACCGCCCTGGAAAATTCGGGCTTCGAAATCCGGGATAGGCTCGCTCATGTGTTCGGATCCGGGTTTCCAAAAAATCACGATGTCTCGAAGGCCATCGACAAGGCGGCCGGAGCAGAGCGAGAGGTTGTTGGAATTTCGCCAAGACACGGAGGCGGTGCAAAGGTCTTTGAAACGCAAGGCGGCAAAGGGTTTAGAACAAACGAACAGCCCGACATCACCGCCCCCGCAACACCCGACGCAAAACGCTGGCAAGGTTGGGGCACAGCCCTGAAACCCGCGGTCGAGGACTGGTGGCTTTGCCGCAAGCCGTTGCAAGGCACGATCGCCGCTAACGTTTTGAGCCATGGCACGGGCGCCTTGAACATCGATGAATCTCGGATCAAGCATGACGAAGATTGCAAAATGCTGGCACCGCAAAAAGATCCAGGCTCGGAAAAGTTACAGCAAGGCGGACGCCGCAAGGACGTCTTAGAACTCAAGCCGAACGGCCGATGGCCGGCACACCTCATCTTGAGCCACGCGCCCGGCTGTGGTGATGTGTGTGTCGAGGGTTGCCCGATCCTGTTGATGGGCGAGCAGAGTGGGGAGGGGGGGAGTGTTGGTGGTGAAAGAGGATCAGGGGCTTTTGGGGCTAAGGGGGAAGGGTGGAAAAAAAGAGAAGATCACAACGACGAAGGCACCGCCGCCCGATACTTTCTAAACCTCGAACACGATCCTTTTTTATATTGCCCGAAGCCCGGCAACGAGGAGCGCAACGCTGGTCTTGCTGGCGAGATCGGCACCATCGACGACGGGCGCAACACGCCGATCGACAACCCATATCAACGCGGTGAGACGGAGCGGCGCAACGTCCATCCGACCGTAAAGCCCGTGGATCTAATGCGCTGGCTTTGCAAATTGATCACGCCGCCAGGTGGCACGGTCCTCGATCCATTTATGGGATCTGGTACCACCGGGATCGCCGCACGTCTCGAGGGTTTTGATTTTTTGGGCATCGAGCGAGAGGCCGAATACATCGAGATCGCCCGGGCTCGAATCGAGTATGCAGTAAAATACGACCTCCGCCGAGGAGGAAAAACAAAGATCGATCCGCGTCAAATGAGTATGTTTTAAGCGTGCCAATGTTGGCACAAAAAACCTCACAGGAGATCTACGCAGGGAATGCGGGTTGTGTGGTAAGCAGCGAAAAATCCATATGTTGCATGATGGCCGGAGGTGGAAACGCCTCCGGCTTTTGTGTGTCTACTTGTTGAGCGCTCCGAAGCCGAGGATCCGCTCGTTGATTTTGCGCCGCATTTTTTTGACGCCGCCATTTGGATGACCTCCAACATTGCCCTCGATCGTCTGGAGGTCGGACCGTTGATCGCCGACCTCCAACACAAAGCCAACATGATCCGGACGTTCTCCTCCCAACGAAAACAGGATGAGATCGCCGGGCTCGGGCTCCGCCTCCGAATATAAAAACCACATATCATGATGATACAACCAATCCCACAACCACGGAACATAGGAGATCCCAGATCCATGATCGTGAAGAATCGGATTGTCGGCTTGCTCCAAACACCAACTCACGAACGCCGCGCAGTAGGCATCGCCGGGTTTCATGGTGTATCGAGAATCACGAACCGATGCTCGATACTCGGCGATCCGTCCGTTGCTATCCTCGTTGGATGATTTGTCTTCGCGCACTGCCAGCTCGCCGGTTGCAATCTCAAGATGTTTCATCGCTTCCCATTTCTCCGGCGCCGCCGGAATCTCCATTCAAAAATCTTGTCCACCTTTTTAGACATCCGATCGATCTTACGTTCGAGCCTGGCGGCGGCGTGGTTTTGCGCTTTGACATCGGATTTGAGAACCTCAAACGCGGTCATCGAAGGGACGGAGGTTTTGATTAGATCGATCGTCGAAGGATGCGGATGTTTCGAGTGTTGAATAATCGATTCCTTGATCTGCGAATCAACCTCAGATCTCGATGGCTTAGAGTACAGCCACCAGCCACCGGCGGCAATTGCGGAGATGAGCCCAAACATGGTGGCATACATCTCGACACGTTCGCGCATCGAGCGTTGTACCTCGAGATTGAAAGTGTTCTCACCCATCGATGACCGATCTGAACTTTGCTTACTCATTTGATGATCCCTATCGCGATGATGCCGCCGGCGCAAACGCCGCCGACGAGTCCAGTGAGTAGCCAGGGGAGGGTACAATTGCAAGCTCGGATCTTAGATAAAGCCTGCCTTGTTTTCTCGCGCTGTCGACGCCGGGCTCGCTGCGAATCGGAGAGGAGGGAATGCAATTTCAACAACGTTTTTTTGTACTCAATGATTTTGAGCTTGTAAGATTTGGCACGAATTTTCAAACGCCGAACTTTGTTTAGATCCGCGGCGGAGAAACAAACGCCGCCACATGGCTGGCCTGCGCCGAGCAACATCAATGCAAAACACGCCAGGCACAATTTAGATATCGTCGATATCATCGAGCAGATCCTTTTTTTGTTCCTCCAATGATCCGACCGGCGGCGTCTCCGCTTCGATGCGAGCGGCGAAGTCGATGGCATTTTGTTTTTTCTTTCCCGTCTTTTCCAATTCGTTGATCGTCTTGTTCAGGCGATCGTCGAAATCCGCAGCCTTGTTGATGTGTTGAGCTGTCGCGGTGGCGGCGCCGCCGCCGAGGAACACGGCAAGGAGGAGATCCCAAGCTTGGAGAAAAACACAAACCACCGCGAGACCAACAACGATCGCCAGGCCGCCGAGTACCCATTTATTTTTTAGCACCTTTGACCTCCGGTTTTGCCTTGGCAATTGCCGACTTGACAACCGCGGACTTGAGTTGACCGATTCCCAACAACGAAGCCGAGGCGGTCATCAGGGTGTTTGCCTCCGTCGTTTTGCCAAGGTAGGCAAGGACGATGCCAGATGACCAACCCAAAAACCCCATCACACGGGTTGACGACAGATGGCCTCCCTCATCGGAAAAGATTTCTCGGATCATGTCCAGACCAAATAAGGCGCCGCAGCCGCATGTGCCGCCGCCTCGTCTCCGGCGGCGAGTACGTCCGTAATAAATGCCGCACATAAGGCCCGCTCAGTGAGAACGGCGGTGCCGATCGCGGTGATCGCCGCCGTCAATTCCGCGCTGTTTGCGAGCGATACGCCGGATCGCTCGTCGTGTGTGGTCACAACAAACGGATAAGACACAAGACCTCTCGAATCCAACGATGCGAGCTTGCCCCAATTATCCTGCGAATCCGTCGAGCAAGAAAAGAATTTGCCCGAGCCTACCGGATGTTCCGCCAAAACTTTGCGGTTGTTGAACTTCGCCCGGCGATGGATTTTTAAATGTCTCACGATGGCGTTTTGCGCCGTTGCTAAGCTCATGATTTACCTCATCTTTTCCAACGATAGTCAACCCAAACCACGGGCATATATATAGTTTCTTGGGCTGAGGGCGAACTTCCTTGATCTTTATTGCGGCAAGCAATCACCGAATCCGCCGCCATATCCGCATCAATCGTAAGATCGCTCCCCTTGTTTCCGGCTGTAGACGTCGGAGGGCTCACTGTTGCAATCACCGATGCATCGGATAAAATCTCAATGATCGGAGTAGTATTACTAGAATCTTTTGCCCATCCTATCCCCACGATCGTCGCCACGAGAGGAACTTGATAACCTCGATCATTCCCGAGAGCCGATGGGTCTAGATACAGATGCCCGATGTTGAGATATTCTCCCTCATCCAATGCATAGGCGGTCATAAACGCGACATGCAAACACTCTACAGACAGCCATTTGGATCGCGTTGTATCTCGAAACATAGCACGCGCGATCGTCGTGTCGAAATAGCGATCGCCATCTAAGTATGTTCCACCGGTTGGAGGACTCGAGAGCGCGCCATAGTCGGCACTGCCGCTCGATGGGAGGTTGCCAATCGTGATCCGTTTTTTGTTGTTGGAATCCGCGGCGTCCTCGATGAGTAAAAAATCCGAACCCGTCGGGGTTGCCTTTGCCGTGATGGCCGAGATCTCCGCCGCCGTGTCATCGTGGATCGCTGTGGTATCCGTGCCCGCTCCGCCGCTCGATGGGAGGTTGCCGATCGTGATCCGTTTCTTGTTGTTGGAATCCGCGGCGTCCTCGATGAGTAAAAAGTCGGAGCCCGTTGGGGTTGCCTTGGCTGCGATGACCGAGATCTCCGCCGCCGTGTTGTCATGGATCGCCGTGGTATCCGAACCGGCGGAGGAGGGGAGATCGCCGATCGTGATCCGCTTCTTGCTGTGAGATGCCGCGGCATCTTCGATGAGTAAAAAGTCCGAACCCGTCGGAGTAACCTTTGCCGTGATGGCGGAGATCTCCGCCGATGTGTCATCGTGGATCGCTGTGGTATCCGTGCCCGCTCCGCCGCTCGATGGGAGGTTGCCGATCGTGATCCGTTTCTTGTTGTTGGAATCCGCGGCGTCCTCGATGAGTAAAAAGTCCGAGCCCGTCGGGGTTGCCTTTGCCGTGATGACCGAGATCTCTGCCGCCGTGTCATCGTGGATCGCCGTGGTATCCGTGCCCGCTCCGCCGCTCGATGGGAGGTTGCCGATCGTGATCCGCTTCTTGCTGTTGGAATCCGCGGCGTCCTCGATGAGTAAAAAGTCCGAGCCCGTCGGGGTTGCCTTTGCCGTGATGACCGAGATCTCCGCCGCCGTGTCATCGTGGATCGCCGTGGTATCCGTGCCCGCTCCGCCGGTGATGTCGGAGATCGTGCCCGTGTCGTCGATCTGTTTTAGATGTTTGTCGGCTGAATCCACAAACAAAAAAAGCTGGCCGCTCGCTGGCGTCGGCGGTGTTGTGGATCCTGTAAATCTAATTCGTGACATATCAAATCTCCATCACAAGGCAACCCACGATCAAGAGGACGCCATCCAAAATCAACAATCCATGAATCGCCATCTCCCGACGTGCCGGGATTGTAAATGTTTCGGATGCCTGAATCTCTTTGACCGGCAGACCAAGACCCGAAAACACATCGAAGCCCGTTGTCGCTGGCGGGCAAATGTAATCACCCATCAGAATTTACCTCGTTGATTTGTTGCATGTTCGTAGATGATCGTACATTTTGTGCCGGCGCCGGTGCCAACGGAGGAAACGACGATCTCTCCAAAATCAAGAGACGTCATCGCTGTGGGATCCTGGAAATGCCGCGCCTCATCGCCAGCCTCGAGCGTGACACAACCTAACAATACCTGCGGGCCACCGGCGATCTTATGTGGATCCAGCGTGATCGAAAACGTGCCAGGAAAAAGCGCAACGCTCTTTTGCATAAACACCGAGATTATTTTTACCGGTGCCCTGAAGGTGATCGTCTCGGTGATGTCGGCGCCGGCGTCATCTGTGATTGTAATGATCTCGTATGGATCATCACTGGCATAGGTAACAGCCATCTCAAGATCCGCCCCACGATGGATTCAACAAATCACAAAAGTAGAGTGTCACCGCCTTATTGCCGGAGACGCCGCCGGTTGTTGTCACCACGATTTGAGATCGTGTTGAGCCTGCGATCCGCGTTGCGCTGTGAGCTGTCGATTTGGTGGCGTCGAGATCAAGAGCGCCTCCTCTCAACGGTACCAAAGGCCCGTTTGTTGCGTCGGTATCCCCCTGGAATTGGACGGAGAGGACGGAGGTTGTCGGCACCATCGCCGCGCCTCCCAACATCATAAACGGACGATCGAAAGTGATCGTCTCCGAGAGTTCGTCGGTGCCGGTGGCTTCGGTCGTGTAGGTAACGAATCCGGTACGGTCAAAAGTTGGTTGGCCCATGATGTTGATCTCCTATGGTTTGACCGCTCCCACTAGGGTCGCGGATCCGTTTGATAAAGGTTGGCTGGCACCGCGCGTCTCAACGATGTTGACATCTAAGATCTCAACCTGAGCGCCGGCGGTATCGTTTTTTATCTCGATGTCGAGGGGATTCCAGACACCGCCTCGACATGGAATGTTAGTGATCGTCGAGAGCCGAACAACCGATCCGCTCGTCGTCGTTTGCACGGGGACGCTAGCGGATTTTGTGTTTCGGTTGTGGATCCTAATATCCGTGATTCCGGCGGATGCATACACCACGATCCGAGCCTCGAGGCAACAAGGCGAGCTTGCGACGTTGAGTTCAATGGAGTCGATCCCGGGCGTAACGTATAGCATGATATCGGGCACGCCTTGATCGTGAGTGAATTGCGTTGCGGATCCGTTGCGATCAAAATGGTAATAGGTATTCGCCAGAGTGCAAGTCAAGATCCATGTCGCTGCGAGCGTGGATCGCGCAAAAGAGAATTGCGAATTACGAGCCAACGAAACACCATGCCAACAATGATCGTGTGGCTTAAAAAGAATTTGCTGTGCGCCGGGAGGGTTGGCACCCGAGATCAATTCGAAGAGTGCGTTTGTGGCACCGTACGCAAGCCCGCCTCTCAAGGAGGACAAACGCTGCGCGATCTGGATCTTCTCCTGCGAGAGAACGCCGTATGAACTAAAAATACCCATTAGCTGACCTGTACTTTTGTTGAGCCGGATCGCGGTACACCGAGGATCGTGGATCCGCTCGACGAAACAAACGCGCCTTTGTTGCCGTTGTATTCGTATGCTTCGGATATCACGATCCCCGCAACGAAGATTTGATTGCCTCCGCTCGGTGCCGAGGTGTGTCGAACTTGGATATCAAACTCATTCCAAAAATCTCCGAGGCAAGGAACGAATCTAATGTAACTCCACGTGTTGATCGTTGGCACGATTGTTTCCGAAAATGTGCCCGTCGTTTGATTGTAGATCCGAAGCTCGAGAGCTGCCGATGCATCGTCGGCGTTGACAAAAATCCAGCCTTCCAAATACGGCGCCGCCGACGGTGGATCGCCGCTCGATGAGATCCCGATGGTAACGTATGCATCGAAGATCGGTGTGGTCGAGACGGTGCCGCCAGGCGTTGATCCGGCGGATGTTCTCCGTCGAGAAACATCATCATCTGCATAATACCATGTCGAGACAACTGCACCGGCAGTTCTCCAAATGTATTCTGGCGCCGGCGATGTTTCGTATCGTTCGAGATCAACGCACGCCGAGTATATTTTACCATGTCCGATTGGACGGCCCAAAAGCAAAGCGGAATGATCATGTCCATTGATGGATTGCGAGCTTGCACCCGGGCATGGCTTATCCATCGTCGCTTCGGCAAGAGCGTTGATCGCAGAAAACAAACGCTTGAACGTATCCGCGTTGAGTGAGAAATCATCGATGACCAGCTCGTCCGCCAACTCCTCCCCAAAATACCGCAAAAAAGTCTCGCCGCTTTTTGCCGTTTGCAATTGTCGCGATCCTCGTTTGAGCGCGCTGGCATTGTAGGTCTCGACAACTTGTACGCAAAAGATCCGAATCTCCAAGGGCTCCGCGGTGAGATCCGCCGGTCCGATGTGCAGATATAAATTAATCCAATCTTTGTCTTTTGTGATCGGGATCTGCAAAAAGGCCCAATCGTAAAGCCCGTCGCCCGTGACTTTTGCAACGGTGCCAATGGAATCGCTGGATCGGTTTGGGCTCCGTGGCGAGCCGGTTGAGTTGATGTCAAAATCCGAGCCGACGGCCTCATAACAAATCGCCACCTCCAGAAAGGTGAGGTCCGTACTTTTGAGGCCTGGCGAGATGTAGAATTTTCCGAGCCATGCAATGATCGAAACCGCCTCCGGCGGAGCCCAATTTGTCTTTTCGAAGATCGGCGTGTTGCCGCCGTCGAGCGTCAATTGACATCCGTTAATGATCCCAATTCCGCCCTCGTCTCCGTGATCATGCCCGTAAAATGTTTGTGTACCGCCGGAGGCACCGGGGTGAGATGCGTCGATTAATCCTTCGTAAATGGCATTCAGCATCCCAAACAAATCGGCGATCGCGCCCGATTGTATCGCAACGCGTGGGAAAATCTTTGCCGTGTCGAGCTGTGTTATTTTTGCAGATGTGGACATCTTACAATCCCCAAACATGCGGCGTATCCGTGCCAAATAAAAGAGGCGGCGTACCACTGGCAAGCCATGCGTAATCTCCGATCAAGCCCGGCGACACCGGGTTGACCGCAGGATACCAATCGTAAACGATGATGTCACCACTTGCGATTGTCCATGCTGGCAACGAGTCGAGCGTCAAAGTAAAGAATGGGAATAGGTACGATCTCGCCGTGATGATCGCCTGATGATCGTTTGGTGTTGCGGCGCCGAGCGTCGAGGCGTCGAAGATCCTAACACGGTGATCAACATCAAAATACTGTACATCCTCCCGGCCATCTTCGCCATTTGCCGCAAGCGGAAGGATGTTGCTTGCTCCGGTTATCGTTGGCGCGTAGTGTGTAAATGCTGTCGATTTGATCGTGATTTCCTTGAGCCCAACATCGAGCGCGCTGATTTCTCCGGCAGGTCCAATCAAACGAGTTGCCGCCGCCGGCGGCATTTGAAATGCAACGACGGCGATCGAGCCCGCGTCATCTTGTGGGAACACCTCGACAACCTCGAACAATTCGGAGGCGAGCCCGGTTGAGCCGGTGAGGTTTGGCAGATGCGGAATCACGACGCTTACCAATTGACCGGGCTCGATGACGATCGACTCATCGAAGATAAGATCGACCGCTAGCTCGATGCATGGACGAGACCAACGAGTGAGGATTGCACGCCCGATCAACTCAAACTTGTTGGCGGCCTGAGCTAACAAAAGCCCGGCATCCTCGAGATCCGGAAGTCCGCGCTTCCCATAAAACTGGATCGACTCCGGATCCTCAAACATGATCGTGTCGACAAAATCTTTTCCGCGCGGTGAGTTGCCTCGAATCACCCAAGAATTTCGGATGTTGGCGAGAGGTGTTGACCAGCTCGGGATCGAGGTCATCCGAAGATTGGAGGATCCGATCGTGAGTTGGCTCGCGGAATCGGGATAGACATCTCGCTCGGCGTTAACTGTTAAATTCCCGAATCGATTCCAGAAAATCCGAGTTGCTGTTACTCTCGCCAGCGTTGCAAGCATCTCTTGGATCTTGACCGGGCCATCGAAGATCATTCGTCGGGCGTCGGAGTAATCGCGGATCTTGTCAAATGCGTAAACATCGATCAACGTTTGATCGATTCCGGCGCCGTATGATTTGGGCAACACATCGTAAATCCCGTTGTTGCCCGTGCCCGTCGAGAGTAGCATTTGCAAAACAAGATCCACATGATCGCCCTCGAGAATCCGAACTTCTTTCACCTGTGCGCCGATCGCGTGCGTTGCCATCTCCGTGCGAAGTTGGCCTGGCAGGAGGATCGAAAGCTTTTGTTTGCCAGTGGTCTCGACGGTATCGCCGGCGATTGGATTTGTTGCGCCGTTGTGAAAACACCGAAACGTTCGATCGGTGCCGCCGGCGCCGGCTTCGATGAACGTGATTGTTACGTTATGTTCGACCAGCAACGAAACGTATTTAACCCAATCACCGATCGCGAAGTCCGCATCCGATTCGAAGTATTTGCCTGGCGTGCCAATCCCCACAGCACCAACGGTGCCGGTCAAGGCAGGCACTTCGGTATTGGCAAAGCCGACGATCTCCTCATCGATCTGAAAATAAAAAAGCGCCGTCGGGCCAGCCGGGATCGAGAAGGGGAAATCCTCATCCTCGAGATCCAACATGATTCCGTTGTGTTTGGAGGAGATGTAATTTTGATAGTTGTTTACATTTGTTCGTGCAACGAAGGCACCGGCGAGAACGCCTTTTGCGTAACGTCCTCCCATCACCTCGGCATCTTCTAAAAGTTTTTTGCCGTTGATCACATCGATGGAAAAAGCGTTATCACCGAAGCGCGGGTTAGAAACATAGCCGGTGAATCGAACGGTGTGATCGCCGCCACCGTCGGGATCGAACCATGTGATAACACATTTCCGACCTTCGAAAAATGGATTGTCTTCGTAGACTTTTCTTTTGTCGCCGGTTCGTGAATCGATCTCCGAGGTCCATGTCCTGGCGGTTGTTCCGAAGGATCCGCGCGTCAACCCAAGAAAGCTCGCAACGGTTTTTGATGAATACTGGATCGCCTCATCGCCAACATAAACTGTGCCACTTGCCGGGAATGCCGTTGTTGGCGAAGCGATCAACGCGGTCGTTTCGGTATCATTTAAATTTGAATCGAGTGTCGCGGTGTTGATGTTTTTGCGCTGGTACAAATACGCCGCAAGTTGGTTGAGCCCGACGGAGGATCCCTGCGAGTCGAAGCCTCCGGTGAATGGATCGATCTTCGCACCTTGGCTTCTCGGAATGTTTGTGATCGCTTCGAGGTAAGAGGTCGACCAGCTCGCCGCGGCGCCAACTCCGACAACACCCGAGGCGGTGAATCCAACGGGTTGACCGGCGATCTCGAGAAGAACGTTGCGCCGCGAACTCATGCTTTGTACCTTTTCATCGCAAAGGAAATTGACCAACGAGAGATGCCAGGCACCGTCCGCGCGAAGTTGGCGGCAGTTAGGATCTCGCCGGTGAGGTGATATTGCACGTAGGTTGCGGGATCGCTTCGGTCACCGAAAAAACGAAACCTCCCATCAGGCGCGCCTTGTTTGGCATACACAAGCCAAAATTCCTCCTCGAATTGCGTCCTACTCTCGGCGGTCAAAAACTCAAAAGCCAACGCGCGGATCTCCGTGTTTCGCTCGCCGCGTGTTGAGTCTCCGAAATCGTATGTCAAAACATTGCCGCCGAGACTCATCGAGTTGACCGAACGGCTTGAGAGCAATCCAAGATCATCCTCTTTTAATGTCGGTCCGGAGTCGGGCGCCGTTGGATACCATGCATTAGAATGCGCCTTATCTCCCGTGTGTGTCGATGTGGAGGTCGGTACGGATGAATCGACAGCATATCCAAAATGATTCGCACCGAGCGAACCGACGATGCCATCTCCGCCGGTCAGGAATTTCTGCGTAAATGTGAGTGTCAAATCAAAGGCAAAGACCGCCGTGCCCGCGGCGGTGATCGATACGATCCCTGTCTCGTTTGCAATCGTGTACGAATAGGTGATCGTGTCGCCGGAGGCGGCGGACTCAACGATCATTTGAGCAACGATATCGGCGGCGATATCCTGCGGATATTGCGGACCGGTCAAAGTCAAAACCTTTGACAAAACAAAAGGCCCGCCGCCGTCGGATTCGATCCAGTGCAAGGTATCGTTTGTGCCCGTTGTGATCGTAATCAATCCGCGCATCGCTTGTTTTTGTGCGCTCATCCGAATGACCTCGCGCCAAATCGTTTGGGTATCTCAAAAGGTGACACGCCCTCGTTGCTCATCCGGCGTCCCCATGATTGCATTGCTCGAGCCTGCGCTTGCTCGTTCTGAGAATCCTTTTGCCATGGCAACGGAGCCGAGGCAAAAAAGAAATTGACGGGCGCCCGGCCATCCGGAGATTTGGATCCTGGCAATTGCAACGGCGGCATCGATGGAGCGGAGGCACCGCCACTTGAGACCGAGGGAGCGGAGGCGCCGCCACCTCCGACGAGAGAACCCAAACCTTTTAATGTGCCAGCCAAAGCCAATAACGCCACACCTCCGGCGATGGCACCGGCACCGGTATACGGCGGGACGAATTGCTGAGCGGCGCCCGCGGCGATGAAGAAGGATCCCATCTGCGTTGCCATGCCCGCCAACACGTCGAGAAACAATTTGCCCGCATTCGCGCCAGCATCGCCGGCACCGGAAACAACCATCTCCATCGTTGACGAAATGATGTTGCCGATTCCGCCGAGGGCAGTCTGAAAAGACGAGTACAACTGCCTGCCTGTATCTTGTGCAATCTTTCCGGCGGATTCGTTTTTCGCTCTCCAAAATGCATCCGCCACCGTCATCCCTTTGAGATCGGCTTCGTGCACTTGTTGGATCTTTTCCTTTTTCAAATTCAGGAGATCTATTTGTTTCATGAGAGAAATCACATTTGAGGCGGCGGCCCGTTGTGATGCCTCGTCGAGACCGATCGCGATCCTGTTCTCGATCTGCATTTTCTTTGAAACCAAATCTCGGATGACAATCTGCACATCTCGAACCCGTTGCAACATATCGAGACGAGCTTTTTCTTGCGGCATCATCCGACCTTGGGTGACTTGGATCTGGTTTACGAGATCCAACACACCACGCAGGATCTCGCGCTGGCGATCTTTTGCCTCCCGTCGTTGCGTTGTTTTCTCGATCTGGAGTTCGGCGATCGCGGTCATCTTCGTGATCTGCAAAGACCTGGCACGCTCGATTCCAATTGCCTTATATCGATCCAATTGCAAGCGCAACGATTTGGCAACTTTGAGATTGACAAATCCGCCCTCCTTCTCGAGTTGAGCGATCACTTTGATCAAGCCAAAGATCGCAACCGTAACATCCTTTTTTTGGTTGAGCTGTTCGACGATCACCGAAGCGAGTTTCGCTTGCGATGCAAACAACGAATTGCCCGCCTTGAGTTGAGCATTGACGGCAACCTCGTTGTTGACAAATTCATTTAGATCATGCACGCCGGCTTTGATACGGCTTTGCAAGAGCGTGAAAACCTTGCGTAATTTGTCGCCTTGCTTGTGAGCCTTGAACATCTCTTCTCGTTGTTGCTTTGTGGATTTGAGAAGATTGGTCAGTGTCTTTTTGCCGAACAAAGCAGCAAAGATTTTGAATCGTTCGGGCGCATCTTTAAGAGCGGAGAACACGCCAGCGATCGGACCGCCAAGAGCGGAGATCGAATCCAAGAATGATGCTGTGTAATTTCTTAAAAGTGTACGCGCCTCCGTTTGAAATCCTTTGATCTCGTCGAGCTGTTCGGAGACGATGGTTGCTCCTAATCTTTTGCCGAGTCGAGCTTTTTGCAATCGCTTCAATTCGTCTCGCATTTTGTCTGCCAACGTTTTGACGCCCGCGCCCGCGGTTTTTGACATCGCCTTTGCTGTATTTCCGGTGAGTGTTTGGATCTCCTTTGCGCCTCTTCCCGCCATTTTGACAAGTCCGATGATACCTCGAATCGGCGCCGTTGCAACCGCCGTGCCCGCCGCGGCCAAAGCTTTCACCCACGTTGGGATTTGATCTGTTACCATTTTGATCTTCTTTCCGACAAACTCCCAACTCTCGGCGGCACCTTGTGCCAGGCCTTTAAGGGAGCGGATCGAACTCTCGACGAAGCCGATGATGTCGGGAAGTGACTTGTTGAGCGCCTCGGACAATTTAACATAAGCTGGCGCCAGGCTATTGAAGATCGCTTCGCCGGCGGATTTGATGTTGGCGGTCAACTTCGCAAATGGGGTTGCTTTGGCGAGTGCGCCGGCGAGATGGCTCACCTTGCCGAGGTCTTTCGATATGTTTTTAAAAACAACGCGGCGGCGTTCGATTTCCGTAAGCTCGCGCCCGAGTTCGGAGGAGGCTTTCTTGATCGCGTTCTCGATCGTTTGTTGTGTATGTCCGATCAGATTGAGAAACTCAATCGAGATTTGACCTGACTTGACTTGCTCGAGCGCCGCTTCGTTTGATACGTTTGTCAGGAATCCAATCGCGTTGGCGGTCTCCGCGACCTTCTTTTGCATCCCCTCGAATCCGGCGGTTGCGATCGATGTCGCTTCCCTCGTTCCCTCCATCATCGAAATCACGCCACCAAAGGCCTCGGTTACGCCCTTGACATCCTTTGCCATGACGTTGAATACCTTAGCTCGATCCAGCTCGATGACGCGTTCAACGGCGGCGTCTAACACTTTCTTGAAAGAAACCATTGCAACGCTAACGGCGGCAATCGCGATGCCTGCTTTTTTGAATCCACCGCCGAGCTTTTGTTCTGCCTCCGATCCTGCGTTGTCTATTTGATCGGCGAGATCCTTGATTCCGGTTGCCGCTTTGACCGTGTCGACGAGGAGACCGATCTTAAACTCAGCCATCGTTCTTCTTCTCCCTGCGATCCATATACCATCCCTCGGACTCGCTCTCCAATTGCTCAAGCCTCGACATCACCGAGATGTAAAATTTGGTTTGATGTCGAAGCCCCCTGGAATCGGGCAAGATACCTCTTTTATAAAATGCATAAGCGATCCAACTTTCCCGAATGATCGCCATCTTGACCAACGAGTTCGGACATCGTTTGATCGCGGTGCCGCCGAGATCGTAAACCCATTCCTTTGAATCGTCATCGCAACCCCATTCTTTGCGGAAAAAAGGATCATCGCACATCGAGCAATCGGGCAAGCCCGCCTTCGGATATAACCTTTTCAGGTATCCGAAATAGGCGAGGGCCCGGAATCCTTTCCCTCGTCATCTCCGATGTTTGCGAGTTCGAAAATCCGATCGCCAACGGACCGAAGCACGATTCGAGGAATGACATCTCGATTCGCTGTGGTCATCGTTTGCAATCCGGAGGATCCGCGTTCTCTTGAGGGTTCGTGCCATCCGTCGAAATTCTCGATCGATTCGATGCAAAGGCACGCCAGCTCGACGGATGCCTGACGCAACATCACCGAGGTGACAAGCACGCCGCCCCCGCCCTTTGGCACGGTTGATGAATCCTTATCGAGTTCGAGCCCGGCGGCGTCGAGAGCAACGGCGATCTCCTCTTGCTGCGCGTGATGAAACCACACGGAGATCTTCTCGTCGTTGGTTGCCTCGAAATGTATTACATCGCGCCCGCCATAAAGCCGTGCCAGCTCGAACGTTGCCATCTTTAGAACCTCACAAGTTTTGGTTTTTTGGGTTGAGCGGCGTCGGTTTGATCATCGACGAAAGCAAAGTTTGCATTCCAATCTTGGAATTCGTTGTTGTTGGC
>Ga0255048_10000692_pt1 | contig 25053 bp, 20 predicted proteins | sample JV7_2_2_MG_FD_183619 | JGI IMG/M metagenome (GOLD analysis project Ga0255048, IMG submission 183619) | Seawater microbial communities from Jervis Inlet, British Columbia, Canada - JV7_2_2 | ecosystem: Environmental > Aquatic > Marine > Inlet | place: Canada: British Columbia | collected 2016-10-06
TCCTGTCGCGGGAAGTGAGCATCTTTACTCACATTGCAATTTCGCCGAGTCTCTGGTTGAGACAGTGCCCGAGTCGTTACGCCATTCGTGCAGGTCGGAACTTACCCGACAAGGAATTTCGCTCGAGTTCGCCCCCATGTCGCCATGGGGCTCGGACCATATCTTCGACTCACCCGTCGGAGTGAGCCGGTTGGCGTATGGCCTCTGAGGATTCCAGGTATCGAGACCGCTGCTTGCGGTTCATCGTCTCCGTGATGCCGGCAATCGTGGCGAGCCCTTCCTCGCGGAGGTGCTCCCCTGCCTGCATCAGATCGATGACCATACAGAACGACATGAAGTCCTTCTGTTGTGCGGTGACCAGTGGATGTTCTTCGAAGAACGGAATGATCCGCTCCGTGAAGTCCGGACGCGACTTGACCGAGTACCGCAACAGCGGTTCACGGTGGTTGTCGTGCCGGGTGTTCTCGATGATCCGTCCACAGTGGAAGTACCGTCCCAGTGCTTCCAATGCGAAACGCGAGGCGGCACCCTGGGTCACCGAGAACTCATGCTGGACTTGCCAGCCGAGTCGGCATCCCTGGTTGCGCACCACAGATATCGAGAAACAACCTTCACCGTCGACGAAGCCGACGATCCACTGCTCGAAGCCTGGCCTTTCCTGCTGATTGACCGCACCGGATGGATTGTGACTGCTCATGTCGTCAGGTCTATCACGTACCTGTGACACGAACGAGTACCACCGGATCCTCGGTGTTTCCAGCATATAGCCAACTCCACTCACGCACGTCGCCGTGCGGAGGGGCAGTCGCTCTTGCACTAAAGAGCTTGGTCTACCTTAGGACGGTTATAGTTACCGCCGCCGTTTACCGGGGCTTAGGTTCAGAGCTTCGCCTCGAGGGCTAACCCATCCCCTTGACCTTCCGGCACCGGGCAGGCGTCAGAGCGTATACAGCGTCTTGCGACTTCGCACGCTCCTGTGTTTTTAGTAAACAGTCGCTTGGGCCTGGTATCTGCAACCTCTTCGGGCTTCAGACGCGAAGTCTTACACCCTACCGAGGCGCTCCTTCTCCCGAAGTTACGGAGCCATTTTGCCGAATTCCTTAACCAGAGTTATCTCGCTCGCCTTAGTATTCTCAACTTGTCCACCTGTGTCGGTTTGGGGTACGGGCACCATGAGAGCTCGCTAGAAGCTTTTCTCGGCGGCGTGGGCGTTCAGCGGCTTCGCCTCATGCGGCTCGGTATCGCGCCTCGGACTTCGCGAGATCCGGATTTGCCTGGATCTCGTCCTACACGCTTGCCCCGGGTCAACCAACGCCCGGGTCCGCTTACCCTTCCGCGTCACTCCATCGCTGGCCTAGTACCAACTGGGTCGGTAGGCCCCGTAGGGCTTTCCTTAGCAAGTTGGGTTCGGCCTGGACGCGCTCATAGTGGTACGGGAATATCAACCCGTTGTCCATCGACTACGCCTCTCGGCCTCGCCTTAGGTCCCGACTAACCCTGGGCGGACGAGCCTTCCCCAGGAACCCTTGGACATCCGGCGGAAGAGATTCTCACTCTTCATTCGCTACTCATGCCGACATTCTCACTCGAACGGCCTCCACGGCTGGCTTCCGCCGCCGCTTCATCGGCCGCTCGACGCTCCCCTACCGCTCTCATCCCCTGGACGGTCACCCGAAGGATCCCGCCTGGGTTGTGATGAGAACCCGCAGCTTCGGCGCAGGACTTGAGCCCCGTTACATCATCCGCGCGAAATCACTCGACCAGTGAGCTGTTACGCACTCTTTAAAGGGTGGCTGCTTCTAAGCCAACCTCCTGGCTGTTTGGGCAACTTCACATCGTTCCCCACTTAGTCCTGACTTGGGGGCCTTAGCTGGCGGTCTGGGCTGTTTCCCTTTCGACCATGAAGCTTATCCCCCATGGTCTGACTGCCGTACTTAGCCCGCCGGGATTCGGAGTTTGACTGGGATCGGTAAGCTTGTTGGCCCCCTAACCCAATCAGTGCTCTACCCCCGACGGGGAACATACGACGCTAGCCCTAAAGCTATTTCGGGGAGAACCAGCTATCGCCGGGTTTGCTTGGCCTTTCACCCCTATCCACAGGTCATCCCCCCAGTTTTCAACCTAGGTGGGTTCGGGCCTCCACGAGGTCTTACCCTCGCTTCACCCTGCCCATGGATAGATCACCCGGCTTCGGGTCCATGGCATGCGACTAGACGCCCTATTCAGACTCGCTTTCGCTGCGGCTACACCTCTCGGCTTAACCTCGCCACACACCGATGACTCGTCGGCTCATTCTTCAAAAGGCAGGCCGTCAGGATTCCGAAGAATCCCTCCGACTGCTTGTAAGTTGATGGTTTCAGGTACTGTTTCACTCCCCTCACCGGGGTACTTTTCACCTTTCCCTCACGGTACTAATCCGCTATCGGTCGCTAGGAAGTACTTAGCCTTACGAGGTGGTCCTCGCAGATTCACACGGGATTTCACGGGCCCCGTGCTACTTGGGAACACCATCGGGAGTCGTGAGTGATTTCAGCTACGGGGCTGTTACCTCCTATGGCTCCGCTTCCCAGCGGATTCGCCTATCACCACGATTTGTAACTCCCTGACGACCTCGACGTGCCATCAGATGGGTCCCACAACACCAGCACGGCAACGGCGTCGACCTATCACACCGCACTGGTTTGGGCTCTTCCCGTTTCGCTCGCCGCTACTCAGGGAGTCGCTGTTGCTTTCCATTCCTCGGGGTACTGAGATGTTTCAATTCCCCCGGTTGCCTCTACCGGCCCTATGTGTTCAGACCGGAGTGACTGGGCATGACCCCAGCCTGGTTTCCCAATTCGGACATCCCCGGGTCAACGCTTGCTTGACAACTTACCGGGGCTTATCGCAGCCTGCCACGTCCTTCATCGGCTCCTAGCGCCAAGGCATCCACCATCAACCCGTAGTAGCTTGGATTGTGTCGAAATACTTTGACTTAATTCGTGCTCGCTATGCAGTTCTCAATGAGCCTGAGGGTCCTCCAAACGGACTCCCTCACGACTGGACAGCGTGAACGGCAGCCATGGGCCGAAGCCCTCACTGCCTGAAACCAGCGACGTCGATCTTTCCACCTGACGGTGTTCCCATCGACGATGTCGCTCAGACGTCGGCTGCTTGCCGACGACGACGCGAGTGCGGCCAATGGCCGCACGCGCACCAGCAAGGATCCACTAGGTAGCTCACACGTCGAGTTCTCCACGAATGGAGGCCCAGCGACGTGAGTCGAGCCCTGTCGAAGGGCTCTCGATAGCTCCTTAGAAAGGAGGTGATCCAGCCGCACGTTCCCGTACGGCTACCTTGTTACGACTTCATCCCAGTCACCGATCCCACCTTCGGCAGCTCCCTCCACAAGGGTTGGGCCACTGACTTCGGGCGTTACCGACTTCCGTGATGTGACGGGCGGTGTGTACAAGCCCCGAGAACGTATTCACCGCGGCTTTGCTGATCCGCGATTACTAGCGACTCCGGCTTCATGGAGTCGAGTTGCAGACTCCAATCCGAACTGAGGACGGTTTTCAGGGATTCGCTCACCCTCGCGGGATCGCTGCCCGTTGTACCGCCCATTGTAGCATGCGTGCAGCCCTGGACATAAGGGGCATGATGACTTGACGTCGTCCCCGCCTTCCTCCGAGTTGTCCCCGGCAGTCTCCTATGAGTCCCCACCATGACGTGCTGGCAACATAGGACAGGGGTTGCGCTCGTTGCGGGACTTAACCCAACATCTCACGACACGAGCTGACGACAGCCATGCACCACCTGTCATGGGCGCATAAGCACCCCGTATCTCTACGGGTAGACCCATGATGTCAAGCCCAGGTAAGGTTCTTCGGGTTGCATCGAATTAAGCCGCATGCTCCGCCGCTTGTGCGGGGCCCCGTCAATTCCTTTGAGTTTTAGCCTTGCGGCCGTACTCCCCAGGCGGAACACTTAATGCGTTAGCTGCGGCACGGAGGACGTGGATAAGTCCCCCACACCTAGTGTTCAACGTTTACGGCGTGGACTACCAGGGTATCTAATCCTGTTTGCTCCCCACGCTTTCGCTCCTCAGCGTCGGTACCGGCCCAGTCACCCGCCTTCGCTACTGGTGTTCCTCTCGATATCTGCGCATTTCACCGCTACACCGAGAATTCCAGTGACCTCTACCGGACCCTAGTCACGGCAGTTTCGACCGGCGTCCCGGGGTTGAGCCCCGGGCTTTCACGATCGACTTGCCGAACCGCCTACGAGCCCTTTACGCCCAATAAATCCGGACAACGTTCGCCCCCTACGTGTTACCGCGGCTGCTGGCACGTAGTTGGCCGGGGCTTCTTCTGGAGGTACCGTCATTTTCGTCCCTCCTGAAAGCGGTTTACAACCCGAAGGCCTTCATCCCGCACGCGGTGTCGCTGCATCAGGCTTTCGCCCATTGTGCAATATTCCCTGCTGCTGCCTCCCGTAGGAGTCTGGGCCGTGTCTCAGTCCCAGTGTGGCTGATCGTCCTCTCAGACCAGCTACCCGTCTCTGCCTTGGTGAGCCGTTACCTCACCAACGAGCTGATAGGCCGCGAGACCATCCCGAAGCGGCGGACCATTTCTTCACCCGACCATGCGGTCTGGTGAAGGTATCCGGTATTAATCCGGGTTTCCCCGGGCTATCCCGATCTTCGGGGCAGGTTTCTCACGTGTTACGCACCCGTTCGCCGGTTTCCACGACCGAACCTTACGGATCGATTGCTTCTCCCTCGACTTGCATGCATTAAGCGCACCGCCAACGTTCGTCCTGAGCCAGGATCAAACTCTCCATCGAAATGATGGGGTTGCTTCCTGTCTCGAGTCTTCCGACTCGATGAGCACCACGGTGAGCGTCGCTCCTTGCGGAGCTGCCGCACTCCTCCGTGGGCTCGAAAGGGATACATCCCTCAAAGTGTGTGGGTCGTGCCCCGGACGGGGGTCCGGTTTGGTGTGGCACGCCCAACGGCTTGCACACCCGACCTGCGACCTCACGAGGAGGTGTTCAGGTCGAGCGCCTTGCTGGCGTTCTTGATTCACGCTGTCCAGTTGTCAAGGAGCCCGGAACCCTCGGCGAGCACGCGAGTGCCCGTAGAGGGACCACACAGTATATCCGACGCTCAGAAGAAGCGTCGCGGTTCGACGCCGCCGGAGCGGCGCAGACCTCTATTGAAGCACGACCCCATCGCTACCCGCTTCCCAACAGCAGGATATCTTGGAGAACCGGCGAACCCGGGGGCGCCTGGCTACGCTCCCGCTCCGTGGAATGGGACCGGAACTCCACAGTCTGGCTGCTCGCCACCGTTGCCGTCGTTGTGATCCTCGCCACATCGTGCGGTGGTGAGTCGGAAGATCAGCTGCAGATCTTCGGCTACGACGACGTCTTCCGTGACGAGATCATCGAGGTCCCCGTCGGAGCCGAGGTCGAATGGCGGATGGAGGGCGAGAACCCGCACAACGTGTTCGCTCCCGACGGCTCGTGGGAGTCCCCTTTCGTTCTGGAGCGGGGTGACACGTTCGCCAGGACGTTCACAGAGCCCGGGGTGTACCCCTATTTCTGCACCTTTCACGGGACCCCCGAGGGCGATGGCATGGCTGGGTACGTGATCGTCGGTGATGTTCCCGACTATCAGCGGCCGCAGCCGTCCGACCAGCAGCCGGTCGAGACCTGGTCGGGCACGACCATCAGGGTGCCGGACGACTTCTCGACCATCCAGGGCGCAGTCGACGCGGCAACCCCTGGTGACCTGGTGTCGATCGGACCCGGGGTGTACAACGAAGCGGTCGTCGTCCGCACCCCGTCGCTCATCCTGCGCGGCACCGATCGCAACGAGGTCGTGCTCGACGGCCGATTCGAGCTCACGAACGGAATCCATGCGGTCGCCGACGGCGTGGCGGTCGAGAACATGACCGCCCGGAATTACACGATCAACGGGTTCTACTGGACCGGGGTCACGGGATACCGCGGCTCCTGGCTGACCGCGCACAACAACGGTGACTACGGCATCTATGCCTTCGACTCCTTCGATGGCCGTTTCGACAACAGCTACGCATCCGGAAACAGGGACTCGGGCTACTACATCGGACAATGCTTCCCCTGCAATGCAGTCATCGAAGACGTCGAATCCGAAGCGAACGGGCTCGCCTACAGCGGTACGAATGCCGGGGGCGAGCTCTACGTGATCAACTCCTACTGGCACGACAACCTCGGCGGCATCGTGCCCAACTCGCTCGACAGCGAGCTCTTCCCACCTCAGCGGGGGGCATACATCGGCGGCAATCTGGTGATCGACAACAACAATGCCGACGCCCCGGAGAAGGGCCTCGCACCGCTCGCCTGGGGAGAGGGCATCGTCCTCGGCGGGGGCCAGGACAACCTCGTGGAGAAGAACCTCATCGTCAACCACAACAGGTACGGCATCTTGGCCACCATGCTCCCCGACCAGAACTTCTGGTGGGCCGAGCGCAACGTCGTGCGCGCCAACACCATCGCAGGAACCGGCCTCGGTGACATCGCCTTGATCGGGCCGTGGGCCCCACAGAACTGCTTTTCTGACAACACCTACTCCAACGGCACGAATCCGTTCCTCCTCGAGTTCTTCCACAGCTGCACAGGGATCAACCTGCCGGTGGTGTGGGACCTCAACGGGGTGATGCTGCTGCTGGGCGCCACGGCCGACGCCAACTACGGGGTCCCCGAAGGCATGGACTATCAGACCTGGCCTGCGCCGGGCCCGCAACCCACGATGCCAGGGGCCGATAGCCCACCGGAACCAGCGGTCGACGTCTTCGTCCAACCCGATCTCGACATGATCGAGGTCCCCCAGCTACCAGATGGCGTCGAGATACGCGCCAGGGAGGTCACGATGTCAGGAGTGCCCGTCAGCGACCCGACGCTGTTCACCGTGTTGTTCTCTCTGTGGGCCTACTTCTTGCCGTTGGCGCTCGTTGCCACCTGGTTCGCGCTCGCCATCTGGGACATCGTGCGGAGACAAGAAGAGATGGGGAAGGGCGCCACGATCGCTTGGCTCGCCGCGATCTTCCTCATTCCGATCCTTGGGGTGATCGCCTTCTTCGTCTTCGGTCGGTCACGCATTCCCGCCTACTTGCGGTGGACGTTGATCGCCGGCGGAATCGTGGCGTACCTCATCGTCCTCGTGGTGCTGGTCCTCGTGAGCGGCGCGGTCTAGCGCCGGCGCACGAAGAACCAGATCGCCACGATCGCCAGGCCGATGAGCACGAGTGTCGTCGCCGTACGGAAGACCCAGCCGAGGACGTTGATCAGGCCGATCGCCACCAGGATCAACAGAATGGCACCCATCACGATGGGCCAGACGGGTGGTCGCGCTGGTTGCTCGCTCGTCATGGTCCCTCCGATCAGGCCCCAGGCTACCGCGGCGACCGGGTCCGATCGGACGAAGCAGGAGTGCGCGCTGCTGGGGTCTCCATGCGATGGATTCCGCGGCCGGGCAGCGCCACCTCGAAGCAGGCTCCACCCATCCGCTCGGAACGCCAGTAGTGCGCCGTGCCGCCGTGGGCGCGAGAGATTGCCTCGACGATCGCAAGGCCGATCCCCGAGCCTGGCACCGTTGCGTTGAGTCGATTCGGACCGCGCTCGAATCGCTCCCAGATCGTCAGCTCGTGTCGTCGGGGCACGCCGGGACCGTCGTCATGAACCTCGAAGTACACGTCTGCTGCGTTCGACCTGGCCACGACCGCACGGTGCGGTCCCCCGTAACGGGCCGCGTTCGTGAGGAGGTTGACGAGCACCTGCTGAATTCGATCAGCATCGACGATGGCGAAGAACCCTGGCTCACATTCGACGGTGACGGAGCTGCGATCCACACCGGAGCCGTGGATCGATGTCTCGATCAGGGCGGCCACGTCGACCTCGCTGATCTCGAGTCGAATCTCGTCGGGGTTGCCACGCGCGAGCATCACGAGGTCTGCCACGATTCGCGACATGTAGATGACCTGCTGATGGACGATTCCGGTCATCTCGCGACGGTCCTGAGCTGCGATGCCATCGTCCATTGTCAGCAGCTCGGTGAACCCGACGATCGACGTGAGAGGAGTGCGAAGCTCGTGGGAGATCGAGGACACCAGCGAGTTCCGTTGCTGTTCCACGATTGTTCGGTTCTCCCGAATGGCCACTGCCTGGCGAACGATGACGAGCCCACCAATGATGAGGGTCGCGATGAAGAGCAGCTCTTCGCCGTCGGATGCGCCGCTGACGATGTGGACAACGAGGACGCCAACCATGGCCAGCGCGGCTCCGTAGGGGAGCAGGAGGGTCCACAGCGGAGCAGCACGCTCGGCGTACTCCCGGTTCTGAGGCGTGCGCTCCAGCCAATACGACATCAGGTAGAAGCACGTCACGGCAACAGCGAAGAAGGCGTAGACGGGTCTGGCATCTTCGAAAGACTGACCGACACCCGATGCGAGGAACGACAGATCTGCCAGCATCATGAAGATCAAAGCGATGGCGAGGAGACCGAGCCGGAGGTCGAAGCGATAGGAGCTGCGCCGCATGATGATGAGCATGGCAACGACCAGCATCGCAAGATCCAAGAACGGATACGTTGCGGCCAGGATCTGCTCCCAGGGAGGAGCCGCTTCGAGTTCCTGGAGAACATCGCTGAGCACGAAGACCCACATCAGCGCGCCGATCGAAACGGCGCCGATCAAACCGTCGAGCACGATCCGTGTTCGGTGCAGGGACGTGCCCCACGTATGCGGGAGCAGGGCGAACCCGAGGATCATGAGCACATAGGCCATGAAGAAGAAGAGATCGGCCCAACCGAAGGCCGGGATCTCTCGCACCGAGCTGAGGACAGCCACAACGACGACACCCGACACGCCGAACGCCATCGCCAGGCCCATGACACGAAAGCCCGCTCGTTCTGCCTGAGGGATCCGACCAGCCTTCACGAAGATCGTGATGCCGGCAGCCGACATCCCGATCAGGACTCCGAGCGAGCCGAACGTGTCCGCCACCGCTCCAGAGCTGAGAGTTGCCGCGACTCCAGTGACGACCAACACAGCGACGATCACGACCCCGAGAGGCCCGAGACCAGGCTGCTGGCGGCGCGAGACACTTGGGCGTGACGCCATGGCGATATATCGGCCGCTTCGCCTGCTCAGTGAAGAGTTCTCGCCTCACGGAGGTCGACATCGCCCCGAGGCCGTACCGCGAGCTCGGGCACGTGGCGTGCCATCGCCTCGACGAAGCGCTCGAGGTGGTCATCGCTGTGGTAGAGGGTCTGCGTGAAGCGGATCCCTGCCTCCCGAAGCGGGACCGCAGGGAACCCGGCGAGGTTCACGTAGAAGCCCTCGTCCTTGAGCCGGCTGGCAAACTCCAGCGCGTTGTCGTACGGCCCGATCCTCAGATTCCAGATCGGCGTCTTCGCCAACGAACGCACAGGGAGCTTGTGGGAGATGAGGAGCTCACGCACGAAGTCCATCTGTCGATCGAGGTCGGCGGCAAGGACATCCCGCTCGGAGGACAGGTGGATGTCCGCAGACGCAACCGCAGCCCCGAGCTCTGCGGGGTGGAGCGGTCCAGAGAAGGTGAACGTGGCACCGAGCCACTGCACGTCTCGTGCCACGACAGGGTCGGAGAACACGAGCACGGCTCCCCCGGTCCCGAAGCTCTTGCTCAGTGACGCCGCGATCACGACTCGGTCGTTGAGCGCCATCTCGTGAAGCACATGGCCCCGACCGTGGACTCCGCGCCACCCGATCCCGTGGGCGTCGTCGTAGTAGACGTGGAGGTTGTCGTAGGCACCGAGCAGTGCAGCGATCTGCTTCACCGGGGCGAAGTCACCGTACATCGAGTAGACGCCGTCTGCGAGGTACCAGACCCGTTCATAGCGATCGGCGTCGGTGTCGAGGCGATCCGCCAGCTGAGCCACATCGCTGTGGCGCACCATGTCCACAGGAATCCCGTCGCCTCGCAGTACTTGCGTCGCCAAATGGACCGAGGCGTGGGCCTGCTGATCGATGAGAACGAGGTCGTCCGCTCCAACCAGCACCGGGAGCGCTGACAGATGACCGAGCGTCGTAGTCGTGGGCACGACGACCGAGCCACCAAAGATCTGCTCGAGCCGGTCCTTGAGGTCGGCGTACAGATCAACGGACGTGTAGGCCGTTGACGACGAGTACACCGGGCCGTACTGCTCGATTGCGGCAATGGCCGCGTCCTTGAGCCGGGAGTCGACGTTGAGGCCCAGATAGGCGCACGAGCCGAAGTTCAGCAGCTTCTCGCCGTCGATGGTGATTGCCTCACCCGTCGGCGCTTGGTCCTCGACATGCACTCTGGCAAGTCGTGCTCGAGACGCGCGATCGAAGTGCGATCGTACGATCTCGAGCGCTCGCGATTTGGTACTGGCCCGTTTTGCGCACATTGCGGTTCCCTCCCACGCAACACGCACCGGGCTCCACCACCACCATCCCTACCCAGTGAGAGTCGCAACCCTACGGAGGGCCCCAGTGCTTGGCAAGCTGAGGCTCAGCCGGCTTCGATGCGGCGCTTTGCCCAGACGAAGACGGCGACGACCGCGGCAACGGCCAGCACGCCGACGATGCCGAAGGCCCACAGGAAGCCAAAGACGGCGCGCAGAGCGAAGAGGGCCGGGACGGCCAACAGGATGATGGCAAAGACAACGATCCAGGTCGGTGTGCTGCTGCGGCTGGTCATGGAAGTCGGCCTCCTTGCCGGTTGGTCAATCTGGGCCGGCCGGCCAATCTAGGCCGGCCGGCCAGGTTGCAGGAAACGGGCAAACCGGCGCTTTCCGATCTGCACCGTCTTCCCGCTGATGGTCTCCGTCGGCAGGTTCTCCCCTGCGACCCGCTTCCCCTCCACCTTCACCGCCCCCTGCGCGATCAGGCGACGCGCTTCGGAGCGCGAGGCCACGAGGCCGTTGTCGGCGAGCAGTGCCGGGAGGTATTGGTTCGGCGACGGGGCAAGCGTGAACTCGGGAACGTCGTCTGGGGCGCGTTTCTCGCGAAACACCTGGTCGAACGCGGCTTCTGCCCGGTGTGCGGCTTCGTCTCCCCAGTACCGAGCAACGATCTCGCGGGCGAGCATCCGCTTCGTGTCACCGGGATGCAGGCTGCCGTCGGCAAGGCCCGCCGCGACCTCAGTGACTTCACCGGGATCGGCGCCGGCTGCGAGGACGAACCACTGTCCCATGAGCGGATCGGGAATCGACATGACCTTGCCGAACATGTCTTCGGCTTCGGTACGAACAGAGATGTAGTTGTCGAGCGACTGTGACATCTTCTTCTCGCCATCGGTACCCACGAGGAGCGGGACCGTCGCGACCGCCTGTCCCCGCTGACCCATGCGCTCCTGGAGATCGCGACCCACGAGCAGGTTCCAGAGCTGGTCGGTGCCCCCGATTTCGACATCGGCCGTGACGGCCACAGAGTCCATGGCCTGGAGGAGCGGATACATGAATTCGATCATCGAGATCGGCTGATGCGCATCCCATCGGTTGGTGAAGTCGTCGCGATCCATGATGCGGGCTACGGTGAATCGCGAGGTCAGGTCGAGGACCTCGTGCATGTCCATGCCGGCGAGCCACTCCGAGTTCCTCCGAACCTCCAAGGGCTCTGGCAACAGCAGATCCTCGATCACCGGGAGCAGCAATTGGGCGTGCTCGTCCACTTCCTCGCGAGCCAGTCGCTTCCTCGTCTCGCTCTTCTCCGACGGATCGCCGACCTGCGCGGTGAAGTCGCCGAGTATGAGCACGGCCGTGTGGCCGACTTCCTGGAAGCGACGCAGGAGGTCGAACACCACCGCCCAACCGAGAGTGACGTCTGGCGCCGTGGGATCGACTCCCAGCTTCACCCGCAGCGGCCGCTCCTCTCCAAGGCGCGCCAGGAGTTCACCCTCAGGAAGGTCCACCTCCACGGTGCGCATGATGTGAGCGAACTGCTCTTCCGGAGACTGCATCGGCCGTGAGGCTAGAACGTGCCGGCACCGTAGGCAGGGTTCCCCACAGGTCGCGAAATCCGTCGCTCTGCTCGAAGCCACCGATACCGTCTTCCCATGCGGCGGTGGGCCATCACCGCGGGTGTGTTTGCGCTCGTGGTATCAGCGTGCTCGGTGGAGCCGCTCGCCGATCCCGGCGTCGGTGAGCGTCCCTTGTCTACGGTCGTCTATGCGGCAGACGGCAGTGTTCTCACCGAGTTCCACGCCGGTGAGAACCGGGTGCCGGTCACCTTCGGCGAGCTCCCCCAGCATCTCGTGGACGCGGTCGTTGCCGTCGAAGACGAGCGCTTCTGGATCCACGGCGGCGTCGACCTGCAGGCCATGGCGCGCGCCCTGGTCGCCAACGTCGACGCCGGCGGCGTTGTTCAGGGAGGCTCGACGATCACCCAGCAGTACCTCAAGAACGTGCTCCTCACACCGGAAGTCACGATCGATCGCAAGGTCGAAGAGGCCATCCTGGCACTGCGTCTCGAAGAGGGCCTGGAGAAGCAGGACATCTTGGAGCGCTACCTCAACACCGTGTACTTCGGAGCCGGCGCCTACGGCGTGGGCTCTGCAGCATCTACCTACTTCGCCAAGGACGTGTCGGCGCTGACGGTTGCCGAGGCGGCGCTTCTCGCCGGGCTCATCCGGGCACCGTCGACGACCGATCCCCACACCAATGCAGACGGAGCTCTCGAGCGGCGCTCGCTCGTGCTCGGGAAGATGGTCGCCCTCGGCTGGCTTTCCCCGGAGATCGCGAACACCGCGGCCGGCGAACCACTCGACCTCGTGCCGCGCTCCGAGCTGGGTCATGCCCGGTATCCCTATTTCGTCGCCGAAGTTCAGCGGCGCCTCCTCGATGACCCTCTGCTCGGCGAGACTCCCCAGGACCGATACAACGCACTGTTCCGCGGCGGGCTGTCGGTGCATACGACGCTCGATCCTCGGGTCCAGGACGCCGCAGAAGCTGCCGTCGGGTCCGTGGTTCCAGAAGGCGGGCCTTCCGCGGCCCTCGTCGCGCTCGATCCTCGGGACGGCGCGGTGCGAGCCCTCATCGGAGGACGGGACTTCTACGATCTCGACGACCCTGTCGCCAAGTTCAATCTCGCAACCCAGGGGAGCCGCCAACCCGGTTCGGCATTCAAACCCTTCGTGCTCGCGGCGGCCCTCGAAGAGGGCTTCTCGTTGGACGCAGTGTTCGCCGGCGGAGAGAACGTAACCATCGTCACATCCGTCGGCGACTGGTTCGTCGAGAACTACAACGGTGCCAACTTTCCCGACCTGACCCTCACGGAAGCGACCGTGTATTCGGTCAACGTCGTGTATGCCAGGCTCATCGACCTCATCGGCCCTGCGAAGGTCGCCGAGCTCGCTGAAGTCGCCGGCATCTCGCGCGACCTCCTCCCCTACCACTCGATCGCACTCGGCAGTCAGCCCGTGTCCGTGCTCGACCTCACATCGGCATACGGCACGTTTGCCAACGCCGGTAGTCACGTTGCCCCGGTCTTCATCGACCGCATCGAAGACGCAGCCGGGGTCAACATCTTCGAGGCCGTTCCCTCTGCAACCGAGGTGGTCACTCCCGAAACAGCAGACCAGGTCACGGCAGCCCTCACCGAGGTCGTGCGCCGCGGCACCGGTCAGCAGGCCCGCATCGGCCGGACGACGGCGGGCAAGACGGGAACGTCGGAGGAGCACGTCGACGCCTGGTTCGTCGGCTACACCGGAGAACTCGTCGCCGGGATCTGGCTGGGGTTCCCGGAAGGGGCCATTCCGATGGAAGCCCCACGGACTCCCTTCTCGGTGACCGGCGGCACGTGGCCGGCGAACATCTGGGCCCGCTTTGCTTCCGCAGCCCTGGCCGGAGTGCCGTATGGCGATCTGGCAACCCTCGATACCGATGCCTATGTCGAGGTGCAGGTCGACACCTCGACCGGATTCCTGGCAGGGCCGCTGTGCCCCCTAGGGCACGTCCACACCCTTCGGATGCCGCTGGGGGCGGCTCCGTCCGTGATCTGCCCGATCCACAACCCAGAGGGTCTGACGCAAGCGCTCACACCCGGATTCGTGCCAGACCTCACCGGCTTCGATCTGACTGCAGCCGTGGCCGCGCTCACCAGGCTCGGCTACGGCACCTCCGTCACGTGGGCCGATGGTGGCGCCATGGTCCAGGGCCAGGTGTTTTTCCAGGATCCGGCACCGGGGAACGCGCAGAGTGCGGGGACAGTGGTGCGGGTCACCGTTGCCGGGCCCGAGCCGGGGGCGGTGGTTCCCGGCGTTCTCGGAGCGACAGTCGCAGAGGCCACGGCCGTGCTCGCAGACGCTGGAATCCCGTACCAGGTCCTGACCCTCGCCGAGGAAGACCCGAGTGCCGCAACCGTTCGCCGCGGGATCGTCTGGAAGCAGGACCCGGCAGGTGGTGCGGCGCTCAACGACGTCGTCACGCTCTGGGCCAACCCGTGACTCGGCTCACCCACGGACCGCGACGAAGCGCCACGGGTGGTCGATCGCTTTGCTGATCCCGATTCGGGGAGTCGCATCCACTACCGACGACGACGGGAGCCGTCCCGGCGTGACCCGCACGGGGCCATCGATCACGGACGTGCCGTCGTGTTCGCCGGTGACGCCCAGGGCCTGACACAGCTTGCCGGGCCCGTCTGCGAGGTGATCGCCTCTCCCCCGCCTGGAGCGCATCACGGCCTGGCCGACCAGCGGCACGCCGCCGCGCACCAGCACGGCATGGGCCACGCCTGCCTCGGCGACCACGACGTTCATGCACCAGTGGATGCCGTAGGAGCGATAGACGTACAGGGTCCCCGCCGGACCGAACATCGCCCGATTCCTGGGTGTCATCCCTCGATGGGCGTGCGATGCCGGATCCTCGCCGCCGCGGTACGCCTCGACCTCCGTCAGCATCACCTGAGTGCGATTGCCGGCGAACTCGGTGGACACCCGCCATCCGAGGAGTCGGCGAGCGACGGTCAGAACGTCGCCTGAGAGATCGATCAATCGAGCACGTGGAGCAGGAGCGCCTTGAAGGCATGCATCCGGTTCTCGGCCTGGTCGAAGACCACAGAGCGCTCGTGTTCGATCACGGCATCGACGACCTCTTCGTCCCGATGCGCCGGCAGACAGTGCATGAAGAGCGCCTGAGGATCGGCGATGGCGAAGAGGTCCGCGGTCACCTGGTACGGCGCAAACACCGAACCGCGTCCCGAAGCCTCGTCTTCCTGACCCATCGAAGCCCAGACGTCGGTATACACCACGTCGGCTGCTCGCATCGCTTCAGGGTCCGTGGTCACGGTGATCGCTCCGCCGGTGGCCCTGGCGAGCTCCTCGGCTCTGGAGGTGATCTCGGTTGAGGGCTGGTAGCCGTCAGGGCCGATCACCACGATGTGCATCCCGCTCATCGCCCCGGAAAGCATCAGGGAGTGGGCGACGTTGTTGCCGTCACCCACGAACGCCACAGTCGTTCCTGGAAGCGGCCGGTGCTCTCCGATCGTCTGCAGGTCTGCGAGCGCTTGACACGGGTGACTGATGTCGGACAGAAGGTTGATCACCGGCGCAGCCGCGTGCTGGGCGACCCCGATCAGGTCGGAGTGGTCGAACACCCGAAAGGCGAGCACGTCCAAGTAGCGATCGAGGGTGCGCGCGACGTCCTGCACCGCCTCGCGCTTCCCCAGACCGACTTCATCCTGTTTCAGCACAACGGGGTGAGCGCCGATGTCGACACACGCCACCTCGCACGACACCCTCGTCCGGGTCGACGGCTTCTGAAAGAACAACCCGACGGTTCGCCCGACGTGGCTGTCCGCCACCCCCTCCGGATCAGTCTTCACCGTGGCGGCCCGGTCGAGCACCGCACGCAATCCTTCGCCACCCAGGTCGGTGGTCATCAGGAAATCCGTCATGCGTCTCCTCTCAGCCTGCCGCCGGTCGCAGCTTCGACGGCAGAAGCGACCGCCTTGCGCACTGGGGCAACCTCTTCGTCGGTCAGGGTGTGATCTGGGGCCCGCAGCACCAGGCGCACGGCGAGACTCTTGTTGCCGACACCGACGCTTTGTCCCGTGAACACGTCGAACACCCTGCGCGACTCGAGCCACCCAGGGGCGGCATCGTCGATCGCCTCGAGAACGGCGGCCGCGGTCACCTCCTCAGGAACAGCCCAGGCGAGATCGAAGATGACCGGCGGGTACGTGCTCGGGAGCTCGAACTGCCAGGATCCCCGTTCCATGAGCACCGGCTCGATGTCGATCTCGCCCGCCGCGACCCTGCCGGATAGGCCGAAGGTCTCTGCGACCGACGGATGGACCTCGCCGACAACGCCGACGTCGACACCGGCAACGGTCACCGCCGCGGCCCGTCCCGGGTGGTATCCGGCTCGAGCCGTCGGGTGCGTCGCCGCATCGGGAAGCCGCATCTGGTCAGCAATCAGCTCCCATAGGCCCGTTGCCGAGAACACGTCCGCGTCGACGCCCGCGGCGATGAAGGCCAGCCGATCCGGCTGCTCGGGAAGCTTGCCGGTCCCTGCGAGAAACACCGCCCCGATCTCGAACAGCCGAGCCCCGGTGTTGTGTCGTGCGATGTTGAGCGCGCCGGATCGCAACAGACCGGGGAGCAACGTCGTGCGGAGCACCCCCTCTTCATCTCGCAACGGATTGACGATCCGAACCGGCTCATCAGCAGCGGAGGGCTCGCCGAGAGCTGCGGCATCCTCGCTCCTCGCGAACGACCAGTTGAGCGTCTCGTAGTATCCCGCCCCGTTCAACACGCCGCGCAACTTGCGAATGCGCTGCTCGCGCACCGGGAGGCCGCCACCGAGGCCGGTGCGCACCCGTTCGGGAATATTGTCGTATCCGTACAGCCTGGCGATTTCCTCGACCAGATCCACCGGTCGCACCAGGTCTGGTCGGCGGGTCGGCACGGTGACCGCGAGTGGGTCGTGGCCCTCGACCGTGAACGGAAAGCGGCGGAGCAGCGACGCGATCTCATCCACGTCGAGGTCGATGCCGAGAACGCGAGACACCTCTGCAGCAGGAAGCACGATCACCCTGGGCTCGATCACCTCGGGGTACTCATCGTTGATGTTCGGAGCTGCGGTGCCGCCGGCGATGTCCTCGAGCAGCTGGGCCACCCGATCGGCAGCTTGAGCGCAGAAGTTCGGATCCTGGCCGCGCTCGAATCGGGCTGAAGCCTCGGACCGGAGACCAAGCCGTTTCGAGGTGAGCAGGATGCTCGGGGGATCCCAGTACGCCGCCTCGATCAACACCGTGGTCGTGGCCTCATGGACTTCGGTGGCGGCGCCGCCCATGACCCCGGCAACGGCGACGGCGCGTCGCGCATCGGCAACCACGATATCGTCGCTGATCAGCTCACGCTCCGCGCCGTCGAGGGTGACGATGCGCTCGCCTGCCGCTGCCCGCCGCACGACGATCGTCTCTCCCAGCCGGTCCAGGTCGAAGGCGTGGGTCGGATGACCGAGCTCGATCATCGCGTAGTTGGATGCGTCGACCACGTTCGAAATGGGACGGACTCCGGCGAGTGCGAGTCGATAGCGCATCCAATGCGGCGAGGGTCCAATGGTGATGCCCCGCACCTCGCGACCGGCGAACCTCGGGCAGGCGACCGGATCCTCGATCGTGATGGAAGTCGTCGCCTTGGCCCCGGCACCTGTGACCGCAACGGCTGGATGCCGCACCGGGACGGCGAAGTATGCAGCAAGATCCAGGGCCACGCCGTACACCGACATGGCATCGGGACGATTGGGGGTGATCGCCAGGTCATACCAGGCGTCGCCAGCAGGAAGAAGAGAGGCGAAGTCCTCGCCGATACGGTCGGCGGCTTCCGGATAGTCGTCGTCGAGCACCATAATCCCGTCGCCGTCCTCGCCCAGCTTCAGCTCGAGCTCGGAACAGATCATCCCGGAGGACACCACCCCGCGGATCTCCCGTGTGGAGATCTCGAAGTCGTCCGGCAACATCGCTCCTGGCACCGCCACAGGCACGACGGCGCCTGCGGCAAAGTTCCAGGCACCGCACACGATGTCGAGTGTCTCGCCGCCACCGACGTCGACGACCGTCAACCGAACCTTGTCGGCATTGGGATGCGGTGCGACGCCGAGCACCCTGCCGATGACGACATCGCGGAACGTGTGCGCGATCGGCTCCCAGGCTTCGACCTCCAGCCCCAACGAATCCAACGCCGAAGCGATCTCGGCAGGATCGTCGAGAGGAAGGTCGACGAAATCGCGTAGCCAATCGAGGGTCAGCTTCATCGGTACTGCTCCAGCGTGCGGACATCCGGGTCGTAGAGCGAGCGGATGTCCGCAATGCCGTGCCGCACCATCGCAAGGCGTTCGGCGCCCATACCGAACGCAAACCCGGTGACCTGGTCCGGGTCGTACCCGACGTGCTCGAACACTGCAGGGTTGACCATCCCCGACCCCAGGAGCTCCAGCCATCGTCCGCCGGCATAGGCGTGCATTTCGGCAGATGGTTCGGTGAACGGGAAGTGGTTGGGTACGAACTTCACATCGGTGTCAGCGCCGAAGAACTCCTTGGCGAAGTAGGCGAGCGTTCCCTTCAAGTCGGCGAACGTGATGTCCGTGTCGACGGCGAGGCCTTCGATCTGATGGAAGACCGGCATGTGAGTCGAGTCGTAGTCGCGCCGGAACACCCTCCCCGGCACCACGATGTGCACAGGAGGGTCGTGCTGTTCCATGTAGCGCGCCTGCATCGGCGAGGTGTGGGTGCGCAGCAGGACCTCTTCCGGCTGGTCTCCGTAGTCCAGATAGAACGTGTCCCACTCGAGACGGGCGGGGTGGGCCGCCGGCATGTTCAGCGCAGTGAAGTTGTAGAAGTCGGTCTCGGCCTCTGGACCGATCGCGACGGTGTAGCCAAGCGACACAAAGATGTCGACGACCTCGTCGATCACCTGCTGGATGAGGTGGGTCGTGCCCCGCGGTGGCACCCGTCCTGGGAGGGTGACGTCGATGCCGTCTGCCGCCAGGGCGAGGTCACCCTCGACCCTCGCCAACGCAGCACGTCGCTCCTCGATGGCGACGGTCACTTCGGCAACCATGTCGTTGATCGCCTTGCCGAGCGCAGGTCGCTGCTCCACCGGCACCTCGGCCAGGCTGCGCCTGGCATCGACCACCGGGGAGCGCTTGCCGATCGTCTCTGCTTCCACATTGGCCAGCTCGGCAAGCGAGTCTGCCGCCTCGATCCGCGGCGGGGCCTCAGCGCGCAGGGCTGCGATGGCTTCGAGGGGGTCCATGGACCCCGGGAGATTAGCGGTCGGCGGCATGCGTTCTCCTTCATGTGCCGGGTTTCCCAAACGCAAAAAGGCCCGGGGCGGCGGCCCCGGGCAGATGCGGTGGTGGCGATGTCAGCCGCGACCGCGTACCCGGAACGAGCCGGCAAAGCGGAAACGGCGGACACGTCTGCTCATGACGGGCAACGTACACGCTGACCGAAGCGGACACAAGGCCGTCACGGAGCGAACTCCCACAGCAGGATGCCGGCAGCCACCGCAGCGTTCAGGCTCTCGACCAGTCCGCTGGTGGGGAGAGATACCGCAGAATCCGCTTGGGCCACGACCTCTGCGGGGAGCCCGTGGGCCTCGTTCCCGATCAGGATCGCCAACGGCCGCTCGGTGATCGCGCTCGGAGGGCTCCCGCCTGTTGGCAGGGCGGCCACCGTCGCCAGCGACGCGAGCTCGGACACCTCTGTGACCCGGCACAGGTGTGCGGCGAACTGGCTTCCTGCCCCAGCACGCACCACCTTGGGTGACCAGGGGTCGGCGCATGCGGGAGTCAACGCGACGTCGAACCCGAGTGCGGTGGCACTGCGAATGATCGAGCCAACGTTGCCGGGATCGGCAACATCCCACACAACCACGGTCGACACGGCCCGGAGCGGACGCCACCTCGGAATCGTCACGACGCCCACTGGGCTCTGGGGCTCATTCGTCGTGGACAGCGCTGCGATCACTTCCGGAGAGCACAGCACGTCGCCTGAGCCGTCATCGGCCCACACCTCAACGATGTCCGCTCCGGCATCGCGGGCTGCGCTGAGCAGCTTGGGCCCTTCGACCAGGGTGCACCCCCGGTCTCGCCGGCCGCGCGTGCGGTGCAGGCGTCGCAACGCCCTGACGCGGTCGTTCCTCGCTGAAGCGATCAAGGCCGCCGCCGGAGCGATGACCCCGAGTCGTTCATGCGTCTGCTGCTGCGCCCGCCACGTCGACGAGGGCGGCAAAGGCTTTGGGGTCGTTGACCGCCATCTCGGCGAGCATCTTGCGATCGACGTCGACGTCTGCGGCCTTGAGGCCGGCCATGAACTGCGAGTACGTCGTGCCGTTCTGGCGAGCAGCGGCATTGATGCGCTGGATCCACAGTCGACGGAACTGGCCCTTCCTCGCCCGCCGATCGCGGTACGAGTACTGCATCGAGTTCATGACCTGCTCGCGCGCTGCGCGGTAGCGGCGGCTCCTTGCCCCGGTGTATCCCGAGGCGCGATCCATCAGCTTGCGCCGCTTCTTCTTTGCGTTGATCGAACGCTTCACCCGTGCCATGGCGTCCTCCTACCCGAGCATCCGGTCGACGCGGGTGGCGTTCTTGCCGTCGAGCGACTTCATGCCCTTGGCCCTGCGCCAGCGGGCGCCGGACTTCTTGTGGCGGTTGTGCCCACGCCAGGCCTTTCGCGTTCTGATCTTGCCGGTACCGCTTCGCTTGAAGCGTTTGGCGGCACCTTTGTGCGTCTTCATCTTGGGCACAGTGCCAGGCTCCTACTCGTCATCTCGTTCGTCGTTCTGGGGTGACTGTTCGGCGGGTCGGTACACCGGAGCCAGGACGGCGGTCATTTGGCGACCTTCCATCTTGGGAGAGGTCTCGACCTCGCCGTATTCCTCGATGCTCTCGAAGAGCTTGGTGAGGATCTGGTTTCCGATCTCCGGGTGGGTCACCTCCCGGCCTCGGAACCGCATGGTCACCTTGACCTTGTCGCCGTGGCGGAGGAACTTCTCCACCCGTTGCCGCTTCACTTCGAAGTCGCCTGCTCCGATCTTGGGGCGGAACTGGACTTCCTTCACCACTGTCTTCGAGGAGTTCTTGCGAGCTTCGCGCGCTTTGACCGACTGCTCGTACTTGTACTTGCCGTAGTCCATGAGCCGCACCACCGGCGGCCGGGCGTCCGGCGCGACCTCGACGAGGTCGAGACCCAGCTGGTCGGCGAGCCATTTCGCCTCCTCGATCGACTTGATGCCGATCTGACCGCCGCCGGGGTCCACGAGACGGACCTCGCGTACCCGGATACGGTCGTTGACCCTCGGTTCTTTGATCGGAGTACCTCCTGGTGGATCTGCCGTGCCGAACGGGCGCCCGATCGCAGGACGTGAAAAAGGGCAGCACAACGAGGTGCTGCCTGAGTCATGCGACCCGGATCACCTGATGATCGACACAATCGACCGGTGCGGTGAGCGGGTGGGAAGCAGGCGCCTCCTCTTTTCACTCGATTGTGGCGGCGAGTATACGGGGGATTGCACCGTACGTAGGCTGACCTGATCGTGGTTGTCGTGGCACCCGGGGTTGCCGGACCGGGGCACGATCAGGGCGCACGCCGCGCGGCGCTCACGGTCGGAATCGCCACCGCGGTGTTCTTCGTGCTGTGGGAAACCTCCCTGATCCTGGCGTACCACCGCCTTCACCTGTATGCGTTCGACTTCGCCTTGGGCAGCGAGACGTCGAACTCCCCGATCCGGACACCGTGGACTGGGTCGTCGTGCGCACCGACGCCTACGACCACCTGCAACCGGCGGTGAACCGCCTCATGGCAGCTGACGAGTTCACGATCGTCTACGACACCGCACCGGTCCTCATCCTTCGTCGCAGCGACTGAGGCTCCTACGATCCGAGGCGATGATCCAGGCTCCGCCAGCGGCGACGTGGTCGGTGCGCCGGGAATCGACGCCGTTGGTCGTCCTGGGATTGGCAACCGGCTCGTTCATGGTGCTCTTCGGCTACCTCAGCATCCGTAACGTCCAATCGTTCGCTCAGCACGCCTTCGACCTCGCCATCTTCGACCAGGGAATGTGGCTGCTGAGCCGCTTCCAGGACCCGTTCAGCACAATTATCGGCCTGCCGCTCTTCGCCGACCACTCCTCCTACATCCTGGTCCTCCTTGTCCCGCTCTACTGGCTGTGGGCCGACCCGCGCGTGCTCGTCCTCGTCACCGTCGCCGCCCTCGCTGCCGGTGCTCCAATCACCTACGCCCTGTGTCGCACCCTGGGCGCCGCCAGGGTGCTGTCTCTCGTCACCGCACTCGCCTATCTCCTCCATCCAGTGGCGACCTGGAACATCTGGGAGGGTTTCCATCCCGAGGTTCTCGTCATTCCCCTACTCCTCGCGGCCTTCCTTCTCATCGTGCGTGATCGGCCCTGGTGGGGATTGGCACTCGTGCTCATCTCCCTGCTCGCCAAGGAAGACGTGGGCTTGGTGGTCGTGCCCCTCGGCATCTACATCGCGTGGGTCCTCGGGAAGAGGAAGGTGGGGATCGCCATGATGGTGGCCGGCACGGCCGCCTTCGTGTTCAACGTGATGGTGCTGCTGCCGGCCCTGTCAACCACCGGAGAGCTGATCCACACCGAGCGCTACACCCACCTGGGTGACGGCGTCTTCGGCATCGTCGCCGGCATCTTCACCCAGCCGTCCCTGGTTGCGGGAGAGCTGTTCGGCGAGTCGGCGCTGCTCTACATGGCGATACTGGTGCTTCCGCTCCCCCTGTCGCTGCTGGCCCCTCGTCTCCTGCTCACCGGTGTCCCGTTCCTCATGGTCAACCTGCTCTCGAACAGCCCCTTCCAAAACGATTTCCGCTACCACTACACCTACTACCTGTTCGTGGTCGTGGTTCTGGCGGCGGCGACAGGCGCCGGCTGGGTCGCGGGCAGGCCGCAGCGGCAACGTCTGGCCGGTGCCACGCTCACCGTGGTCATGGCCGTGGCCTGGCACCTCGCGCTCGGCCCGAATCCCGTCACCAACACCGATGCCTGGGGTGTCGACGCCGTGCTCTCCGAGCAGTTCGGAGGCGCGGTCGCACTGGTGCCTGCAGGAGACACCATTTCGGCCTGGGAATCATCGGTTCTGTCCTTGTCGCATCGCCACGGGATCTACCTGTTCCCCAACCCGTTCCGGGACCTCTCCTACGGCACCGCGAGTGACTTCCCGCCCGACCCAGCAGTCGTGCAATGGGTGCTCGTCCGCCTCGATCAACACCCCGCGCTGCAGCCGGACGTCGCCGAGGTGCTCGCCTCGCCAGACTTCGAGACCGTGTACCAAGCGGGACCGGTCATCCTGTTGCGCCGCAGGGGCTGACGCCATCTAGCCTCGTCCCCGTGACCTGGCAACCCGAGATCGACGAACTCGCCCGCCGCAAAGCCCTGGCCGCCGAGTTGGGCGGCGAGGAGCGAGTCGCCCGTCACCGCGCTGCCGGCAAGCTGACCGTGCGCGAGCGCATCGCGGGCTTTGCAGACCACGGCTCGTTTCGGGAGATCGGCTCCCTCAGCGGCTTCGCCGATTACGACGACTCAGGTCACCTCGACGAGTTCACGCCGGCCAACTTCGTGTGCGGCACCGTGCTGGTCGATGGACGTCCCGCCATGGTGGGCGCGGACGACTTCACCGTTCGCGGCGGCTCTGCCGAGGCCTCGCTGCATCACAAGCTGGCCTACTCCGAGGAGTATGCGCGGTCGCTGCGACTGCCGATCATCCGGCTCGTCGACGGATCGGGTGGCGGCGGAAGCGTCGCCACCTATCTCGACATTGGCCGCACCTACGTCCCCCCACTCCCAGGGATGGGAGACCAGATCGCGGCCCTGGCAGAGGTGCCCGTCGTCGCCGCCGCTCTCGGCTCGGTTGCGGGCCTGGGAGCCGCCAGGGTCGCGGCCAGCCACTTCTCCGTGATGGTCGAGGGAACAGCGCAGCTCTTCGTCGCAGGACCGCCGATCGTTCGCTACGCGACCCACGAGGATGTGCCCAAGGAGGATCTCGGCGGCGCCGAGGTGCACACGGCCAACGGCTCCGTGGACAACCCGGCTCGCGACGAGACCGATGCGTTCGGTCAACTACGGCGGTTCCTCAGCTACCTGCCATCCTCGGTGTGGGAGGTCCCCCCGGTTGTCGCAAGCGACGATCCCGTCGACCGACGCGAAGCGGCGCTCCTCGACTTGATCCCACGCGAGCGGAGGAGGGGGTACGACCCGCGTCGCCTCATTGCACTGGTCTGCGACCAGGGATCCTTCTTCGAAGTCGGCCCACGCTGGGGACGCACGGTCGTCACCGGTCTGGCGACGCTGGCCGGCTATCCCGTCGGGGTCATCGCCATGGATCCAGCGGTTTGGGGAGGCGCCCTGACCGCGGATGGCTCCGACAAGCTGCGCCGCCACATCGACCTGTGCAACACCTTCCATCTGCCCGTAGTGGCGTTCGTCGATCAACCCGGATTCGCGATCGGGACCGTGGCTGAGGCTGCAGGAACGCTCCGCCGAGGCGTGTCCATGATCGCCGCGCTCTACCAGGCATCCGTTCCGTTCTTCTCGCTCATCGTGCGCCGGGCATTCGGCGTCGCCGGTGGAGCCCTCGTGGATCGGGGTAGACCCAACCACCGAGCTGCTTGGCCTTCCGGCGATTGGGGGTCGCTCCCGCTCGAAGGCGGAGTCGAGGCTGCCTACCGCCGCGATCTCGAGGCTGCAGATGATCCCGAGGCCCTCCGCGCCGACCTCCTGAGTCAGTTCGAGGCCGTGCGCTCCCCCTTCCGCACAGCGGAACCATTCGACATCGAAGAGATCATCGACCCGCGCGACACCAGGCCGATGCTCTGCGAATGGGTCGGTCTCGCCTATCCCACGCTGCAGCCAGGGCCCAAGGCGACGGGGTATCGACCCTGACGGTGCACGCAATAGGGTGGCACGCCGCTCGGTTGGCTCCCCTATGAAACCTCAGCGGCGGCCGCTCGTTATCGGCGTCTTCGCCGTCCTTGCGCTCGTCGGCTTTGCCGC
>Ga0255048_10000696_pt1 | contig 24925 bp, 23 predicted proteins | sample JV7_2_2_MG_FD_183619 | JGI IMG/M metagenome (GOLD analysis project Ga0255048, IMG submission 183619) | Seawater microbial communities from Jervis Inlet, British Columbia, Canada - JV7_2_2 | ecosystem: Environmental > Aquatic > Marine > Inlet | place: Canada: British Columbia | collected 2016-10-06
CTGGATATTCATTGATGCGGTTCGGCAGAAGAAACAGATCAAGCTGGACCCCAAGAATATCTACCATATGAAGCGGCCCACGATTGCCGATAACGACATGTCCTGGGGCATGCCGATTATCCTTCCGGTGATCAAGGACGCCTACTGGTTGCAGATTCTCCGCAAGGCGAACGAGGCGATCTCCCTGGACCATATCGTGCCGTGGCGCGTGCTCTTCCCGGCGGCCAACGCCGAGGTGAGCCCCTATGTGTCACAGAACCTCTCCACGTGGAAGACTAAGGTCGAGATTGAGGTAAAGAGGTGGAGGCAGGACCCCAACCATATCAGCATAATGCCGATACCCATCGGAACTCAGAACTTTGGTGGTGACGCCAAGCTTCTCCAGGTCTGGCAGGAGGAGAAGGTTCTCCAGCAGCAGATTGCGGGCGGCATCGGCGTGCCCATCGAACTAGTGTTCGGCGGGTTGTGTTTGGGCGCGGACTCTATCGTGACCACGGGTTCTGGCATGATGACCATCAAGGAGATGGTCGAGAGCGATTTCGATGGCCAGGTGGCCACGCTTGAGGGAAAGAATGCCGTTATTGGCAGGTGGAAGACCGCTCCCAAGCGGGCTCATAAAATCACCACGAGGTCCGGAGCCTTCCTGGAGGGCTCGGAAGATCACGAGTTTTACGCCTTGAGGCCCGATGGGGTCATGGGCTTTAGAAAGCTGAAAGATCTTGTCCATGGTGATTACGTGGCCACGAAGCTGGGCGCGGAAATGTGGCCTCAAGAAGATCATGTTTCTGAGGATCGGGCGGCGCTGTACGGCTATATGATCGCCGAAGGGCACATTCGGGAAAAGGGTTCCCAGTTCGCCAATACGGACCCCGACGTGATGGCCGATTTCGTGCAGAAATACGAGACGGAGTTTGGAAAGACGCTTAATATTTCGGAATCAAAGCCGACAGGCTTTGGCCGCAAGATAAAATATTCGGTCTCTATTTGTGGTGACGTGAACCGAGAAATCATGGAGCACTGCACAATAGCGAAGTCGTATGGCAAGGAAATTCCCCAAAGCGTAAGGCGCTCGGGTCGCCGGGTCATGGCCGCTTTTATCAGGGCTTATTTCGAAGGCGATGGCGGGTCGTACAGCAACGAGCACCATGCCACTGTTTCGGCGACCACAACCTCTCGCAGGTTGGCCGACCAGGTTAATGTGGCCCTTGTCAATATGGGCATCTGGAACACCGTGTATGAGTCGGATGATACAAAGAACGGGGTATCAAAAAGACTCAAGTACACGATTCATATTCGTGGTGAGCATATTCTCCAGTTCCTTGACGATATAGGTTTCGTGTCGGACGCCAAGAAGCACGGGCACGAAAGCTGTAATCTGGAGGGCGGGACGTTTGACACTACAGAACAACTTCCTTTCGTTAAAGAGCTTCTGGACGACTTCAGGGATCGACATTTTGATGGTTGTCGGAGTCGCTGGATAACTTTGCGCCCGAAGCTGAGATTTGTGCAGGATGAGTACACTATCGAGGAGGCGGCGCAGGCTATATCGGCGTCGACGTATGTTATTGCCAAGCACGCATCCAGTGGAGTTATCAAGTCGCGAGTATATGTTTCCGGAAGGAAAGTCCGCGCCATATCCCGAGAGGACCTGGAGGCATATGTTGCCGAGTACGGCGTCAAGAAACGGGTAAAGATGCCGTGTTTCTATTGGGGCATGACGCGGGATAAGTCGAGCAGGGTTGACCTGAGCTACATCCAGGAGATTGAGCCTAAACTGGCCCAGCGTATCCAGGGCATTCTGGACACGCCGGAAGATGTGGTTTGGAATCGTGTCGAATCCATTGAGGATACAGGGCGGGACGAGCCCATGTATGACCTCTGCGTCGATCATGACCACAATTTCGTGGCCAATGGCATGGTTGTTCACAACAGTTGGAGTGGGTCTTCGGTCTCGTTGCGCATCCTAGAAAATCACTTCATCCGTGACCGGGAGGAAATCGACGGGTTCCTCAATCAATTCCTCATCCCGAATCTCCAGAGGTACTTCCGCCTGACCAAGATCAAGATCAAGCAGAAGAACTTCAAGATGGCCGACGACGTGCAGCAGAAGCAGCTGCTCATGGAAATGGTTCGGATGGGCAAGGTCAGCGACACGACGATGATGGAGGAAAACGATCTGGACTTCCAGTCGGAAGCTGCGAGACGCATGCAGGAACAGAATATCCAGATCGAGAACCAGCGCAAGCAGATGATACAGCAGGCGGAGGTTCAGGGCGCTGTAAGCGTGATAACCGCTCGCTACCAGGCCATGGCTCAGGCCGAGGGCATGAAGATTCAGCAGCAGATAATGCCGCCTCCGCCCCCAATGCCGCCCGGGGCCCAGCAGGGAGCTCCAGGCCAGGGTGCGCAGCCAGGCGCTCCGGCACAACCCCAGGCTCCGGCACAACCCCAAGCCCCGGCACAACCGGGCGCTCCAGCGCAGCCGCAGGCTGGCCAGCCAATGGCTATGGGCAAGGGTGGTCTCGTAGTGCCGTCCAACGGGGCTGGCGGCAAGGGCTACGTGCAAGACCAGGCCTCATTGGGAGTGGTGTCCAGCATGGTGCACGGCATTCAGCGCATGGATGAACCGGCAAGAGAGATGCTGCTTAGTGGGTTTGAGCAGCAGAATCCGACGTTGGCCAAGATGATCCGACAGCAGCTGAAGAAGGAGAGTAAGAACTCCATCGACATGCGTCCGCTGCCGGAACAAAAGCCTCCGCGTCGAACGAACTCTCCGATATAATGTAGGGGGCTGAACGGAGACAACAATGCCTATTTCTACTATACCGACGCGCCAACTGGACGCCGCCGTCATGGAGGAGAGCGAGGCCCTTATACTGCTCAAGGGTCCGAACGGCCAGGATGGTGACGTTCCAGTCGTTGATAATGTCGGGAATATCACCTGGCAGACGCCGACAGGCATCCAGGCTGGCGACCCGCTCACCCTCCTGGTTGGCCCCGCCGCCCAGGCCGGTGCGGTTCCGACCATTGATGCGCTCGGAGTGATTAGTTGGGATAGCTCAGTTGCTCGGCAGTCGGAGATTGGGACGAGGATCCCCGAATTCCATATCTCGTCGTCTGGCAACATCACTGCCCCTGGTGTCTATATCGTGGACACCACGAGTGGCGTCATCACGCTGGATATGCCCAATGCGGCGACCAGCGGTGGCAGCACGTATCGATTTGTTTTGTCGACTGGCGGGAATGATTTGGTTGTGACGACCGTTGGGGGCACGGATCAGATCGGTCCCGGCACGACGAAGACGCTCGCTGACATTGGTGACGCATTCAGTTGTGTGGATGATGGAATTAGCAAATACGAAATTTTCACCGAAGCCGCTGGTGGTGGCTTCGTTGGCGTCTCGGGCATCCCATCGAACAACCATATAGCCGTCTGGATCGACGCCAGCAACATCGAAGGGGACGCCAACCTTGTCTGGGACGGCAGCGTGTTGACGGTGAATGGAGACTATGCTAGCTCCGGCGTTTACGAGAGGGCGATTCGTACAGATCAGACTTTGGACGCCTCCGTTACAACCCTTGCTTCGTTCACGCTGCCAGATGACTCTAGCTACATGGTCAACGTGAATGTTTCCGGCAAGCGAACTGATGGCGCGAATACCGGGCGACTCATGTACAAGCTCAGGGCAGGCGTCTACCGAGAATCGGCAGGCGTGGCAACACTGCAAGGCGCCGAGCAGACTCCTACAACCAAGACTGGCGGCGGCGTCGGGGCCTGGGGCGCGACCATTGACGTTACCGGGAACGACTTCCGGGTACGGGTCAATGGCGACACTGGGCACACGGTCGAATGGACCGCTGTCGTCGAAATGATAAAGGCATTCTAATGAGCATAGTAGGAAGAATAAGTGCCGGTCAGGCCGCAGATGGAACGGAGCTAGAATTCGTTCTTGTGGACCATGACCCTACGTCTACGCCCACGGATACGGCTCTAGGCTCGACCATCATAAGGGTCGACACGGGCGAGCACTTTATCAAGCAGGATAATGGGCTCAGCACGACTGTGTCGGTTGCTTCGCTGACCCCAGAGCAGGGTGTAGAGCTGGAGACGCTGACAGATGGCAGTAACGCTGATGCGCTACACAGTCATTTTCAGAAGTACACGTTATTCTCCGATCAATTAGGTGTTCCAGCCAATGCAAGTTGGCCTGTTAGCGCGAATGCCGAAGGAACGTCGGACTCCAACGATCCCGAGCTGACCGTGAGGCGGTTCACTGATGCCGCAGAAGAGGGTGTTCATTTCTCTATTGATGTTCCATCAGGAGCGACGAACATTGTTGTCGGCCTAGTTTCCAGGGCGGAGACGCTGCATGCCACGCTCTTGACTGTTGTGCCCAAGCTGTACGCGCATGACATTCCCAATAATGCCGCAGTGCCCGCGTTCCCCGCAGCGACGGACATGACTGCAATCGAGATGGGGACCAGCAACGAATTCTTCCAGTATGACTCGCAGAGCATCACGTTAGCGACCCTTGGCCTCACGGCGGGAGAGCTTTCGACAGTCCAATTGACAAGAGATGGCGGCGTTGGAAGCGATGATCTCGTCGGCGACTGGACGCTGCTGGCCGTACTAGTGAGCTTCACATGATAGATTTTTTAGCAGCCAGTAGCGAAATACTGACCACCGATGCGAATTATACGCCGTCTACGGTCGGTACAGTCATGTTTTGGTTCAGGCCCAACACGGCTGGAGCCGGGCAAACTTTAATGGAAGCAGCAGAGGAGTGGCGGGTTAGGACTGGAGCCGGAAACATAATCATGTTTAACGGTGAGCGGAGATTCAATAGGCAGCATGAGTCCGTGTTCACGTATACAGTCGGCGTCCTTTATCACGGGGCGTTTACATGGGATGACACAGCGGGGGACTCGGACTCTGAGATTTTTATTGACGGTGTGTCTGATAGCACTGATGCTGACACCTCCGACAATGCTGTCTCGAATCCGATCATTGTTGGAGATGGAGATGCCGGGAATTATAACGGGGAGATAGGCGACTTTCGGATTTACAACCGCATTCTCCCTGCCAGCGAGATCGCGACTATCCATGCGGCACGTGGGGTTGACGGCATCGTTGACGGGCTAGTGCACAGGTGGCTTATGACGGGCGGCGCTCAAGGGACTTCTGTAACTGGCTCGGGCGTTGTGAAAGACGTTTTCGGCGGCAATCATATGACTCCGACAAATACGCCGACTTGGGTGGGCAGTCCGTTGCGCGAAAGGAGAGTTGCTTAAATGCTCGTTGTGAACAAAACAACTATGGAGGTGATTCGGAGAGCACACACTCCCGACTTCCCTACAGCGGATTTCCTTCATGCCCCTGCGGGCCTAGCCGCGCTGGAAGCAGCCGAGACCCCCAGCAAGTACTGGAAGGTCTCTGGGGATGGTCTTGATATTGAAGAGAAGACCCAGGCTGAGAAAGACGCCCAGGATGCCGCAGACTTCCCCGGTGTTATGGCTGCAAAAGCTGGGCAAATGAGTATCGAGGTCCAAGCGTACATCTTTGCGCGTTATGACGAAAACACGCAAATGAGCCTTGGGTTCCTGTACAAAAGAGCGGTCGAGACAGGCAAGACGAATCGCGCTGCGCATATTGCGCCCGCCATCGACTGGGTCTTGGAGACCGTGCTGACGTACTTCTACGCCAGGAAGGCGGCGATTTGCGCCACGACAAATCAGACGGGGCTGGACGCGGAGTCATGGGATTTCAGCACCTATGACGCTTCTGATCCTGAAGTGACCATTGAAAGCGCTCTTGCGATTACCGATTAGAGAGTTGCCCGTGAAAACCCGCCGCAAAACGGCGATTCTTATGGTGGTCACCGCCTTCGTGTGGCTGGCCTGGGATATTTTTGTCGCCAGCAATTCAACGCCTGGCGACACTGAGAGCGAGATCACCAGGGACTATACGATCTATCCCGCCCTTCCGGCGTTGCTCGGAGGCCTGCTCGGCCACTGGACATTCTGGGAAGTGCGACTTGGCCCGGACCCCTGGGGCATGATTGGCTGTATCCTCTGCATATTCCTGCTCATAGGCTGGTCGGCGCTGACCAAGAATAACATGGGGCCGCAGACGCTGATAAACATCCATATGTTCGCCTCCCGGCACCCCGTCCTCGTGGTCGCCACGTCATACATAATCGGCGGTGTGCTCTGGGGGCTCCCGCCCTCCGAAAAGACATTAGGTTGACTCCTTGGTTTCCCCTTGTTATCCTCCTGGTGAGAAACTCGTAACTCCAGAGGGAGCGGCAACATGGAGATTAATATCAGGGCCCAAGAGGTCGTAGATGCACAGGTGGCCATTAGCAAGCTGGGCAAGATTAAGATGAGGGGCATCTCTGGCCTAACAGTGGCTCGTCTTCAAAAGAAGCTTGGCGAGGAGGCAACCACGATATTCAATAGTCGCAACGATATACTAAAAAGATATGGGAGCCAGGTTGCGCTAAAGGATAACGAAATAGTGCCTCTGGGGAAGGAGAAGTATATGGTGCCCAAGGATAAGCGGGCAGACTTCGAGGGAGAGGTCGATGAGCTAATGAATGCCAAGATCACGATTACCTGCGACCCCCTGACGCCCGGCCTTCCCGACGAGGTTGAGTGTGAGCCTGAAATCTGGGTGGACCTATTACCCTTCCTGGAGGTGAACGAGGAATGATTGGCCGAATTGGAAGCGCCTCTGCGTCGACCCGGCGGACCTCGCGCATAGAGAAGCTGTGTATGGACGCCAAGCAGGACCGGGAACGCTTCGAAGAGATACTCAACGACAAGAACGTGGAGATCTTGGAAAAGATTCCCTGCACAACCCCGAAAGGTGTACTTTGGTTGACGATCCTGTATAATAGGCGTGGTCCAGAGCCAGCCACAAAGGGCCCCACGGTCATGGACCAAATCGCCAAGGCTCACGAGGAGCAGGAAAAAGGCGAGGCTAAAAAAGATCTGCGCGTGTTGCGCAACTGACGCTCCCGGCCACAGCGTCATAGAAAGTTGCTCCAATAGGCCAAGGGGTAGCGTCTAAGGAGAGATTGACATGGCGACCATTAAGAATGTGAGCGGCGCAAGGCTTATACTTACTCGTGTTGGAAGCCTGTACCATCGGCGTGATGGGGTCAATCTGGACCTGGCTGATGACGCGACGGGTACTGTTCCCGATGACTTTTTGACCGACGAGGGCGCTGTGGCGCTGATCGCGGCCAGTGACATTGAGGTCCTGTCCTACGACCCCACGGACACCGTGATCGCTGGAGAGGCTGCGACTGTTGCGGCGATCTACAGCATCTCCCTGGATAACACGCCTGGTGACGTTGCGGCCAGCAACGTGGGTGCCGCCGAGGTCAGTGACGCTGATACCCATGACTTCAGCAATCCGGCAGACCGGACCATGACCATTACCGTGAACGGCACGGCTATTGAGCATGAGTTCCTGGCGGGCGACTTTGTCGCCATCGCCGCTGCGACCGCCGAAGAGGTTGACGCCTCTTTTGACGCCAACGCCGCCCTGGCCGCCGAAGTTGTCATCACCAATGACGGATCACTCGTCACGCTCACAACCAAGCGCCTGGGCACGAGCGCCACGCTGGACTTCGCTGGCAACGCGGCCACCCTTCTGGGCTATGCTGGCCCGGTTGCGGGCACCGTTGCGCCGAGCGACGTTGAGGTTCTGGTCTTGGATGCTGCGGGCAATCCCGCTCCTGGCGTGGATGTGGACATTGCGATCTACGACGCGATCACGGGGGGTGGCCTCCTGGCCGACACGCAGTTCCAGGCCGCGACGAAGGGCTCGTTGGATGCGGACTACACCAACGACGCCGTGGGCACGACCGACGCCAACGGCGAACTCGACTTCGAGATCGCGACGGACATTTCCGGCGCGGACAACCTGTATCTGGATCTCGGGGTTCCGACAGGCTTCTTCCTGTCCATCACCGACAGGAAGGGCTCGGACAGCTCCCGTGAGCTGATCGCCAAGAGCTCGTAAGCCATGAATCCGATCCGCAAGGGATTCGTAGAAGAGCTAGCTAAAATCGCCGCAGGGGAGGACTATATCTCCCCTGCGGGGGTGGCTGGCGCTATCGGTGGATTCAGTGCTGGCGGCGACCTGATCGGAGCGATGGCTGGTGGCGCGGTGGCGTCCAGCCTGCCGGTGGGCGACATTGGTAGTCGTATTGGAGAGGCCGTGGGTGGCGAGGGCATCGGAGCGATGATCGGAAGGCTCGTGGCCCCGGCTGTTGCCGGGTTCATCACGGCCAAGGCTGTCAAAGCTACTACGTCCACGGTAAAGAGAGTGAGTAACGCCCTTATAGATCACGGCAAGGTTCCGAACCCGCCTCTTCCGCCCGCGAACCATCCATATCCAAACAGACACCCTCTAGGCTAAAAAAAGCCCCTACTTATAGGGGCGTCGAAAAGATATACTCAGAGTGAACCATTCAATCCCAACACTGGGATCTGATTGAAACCATACGTAGTCGGTCGTCTTTTTGTATGTTTGACCGTTTGGAGCTCGTTGCCACAGCCTTATAGCGCCGCTCGGATTCTTCGGGTCGAAGCCGATACCGTGCTCCCCAATGGGAGTCACGGCACGGCGTACCGCTATGATGCGCTTCATGGTGCGCAGTCGCCTGTCCTTCTTGCGCCTCTCGATGGCGCGCTTCTTCTTTCTCCTTCGGCCTCGCTTCTTCATGGGGTACCTCGGTTACACGTCATACAAAGCGTCTGTTTCGAAGGAAAACCACCCCACCGTGGACTTGGGCACCAGATTGAAGTCTATGTTGTCCGCCTTTTTGTCCCAGAAGAATATCGCATGGAAATACTTCTTATTGTGGCTAATGTCCTTATGGAAAAGGCCTATGTGGAAGTGTCCCACTATTGCGACGTTTTCCATGAAGGCTGCTCGTTCTTCGATGGTGTGACTCATGTCTTCATTACCTCGTGCAGAGCCTCGGCTTCGGGGGCGTCCACGTCCCAGGTGGAAGAGTGGTGGGTGTCGTCGGAGACTTTCACCTCCAGAGTGAACCATCCTATGTCAGAGCTTTTCGGAATGGAGGCCCATAGGCGTTGACGTTCATCGTCCCAAACGAATACGGCAAGGACCCGGATCCGATGATACGTCCCGCCGATTTTTTTGTAGCCTCCGTTCCTCTCCGTTGCCCCCACGCAGAAGCGCCCCCCAATTCTAACTATTCTCTTCAGGAGCCTTTTCGTCAGGCGCTGAAGCTTCTCTTTCGCTCGCTTCGCCCTGCGTTTGTTTTCCCTTCTCCTCCTCATCGTCTTCTTCGTTGTCAAGTTCAAACCTCCCGTCCGAGATCATGGCGTGGGCAGTTATCTTGTTGAACTGTTCCATCATCGGCATGATGCTGAACATCCGCCAGAAGCGGCCCGGGACAGCGTGGGGCGGCGGCTCGCACTCGATCTTGTCGGGTTCCCAGAAGAGAAGGTCATCCAGTCTGCCATATGGATGCGCCAGATAGGCTCTGTCGTTGTCGTCGTCGTCGCCGGTTTTGGCGTTGTGTTCGACATAGATCATCAGGCCTTCGGAGTCATGGTCGAGCTTGTCCATGATCGTTGCGCCAGCCCGGATCGTTTTCATTGTGCGCTTGGCCAGCCATGAGTTCATGACAACCGCGTAGGAGTGGACCTCGGTGATGGCCATCATGTTGGCGACCACACACGTCGCCAGGACAGGATGCCTGTTGATGAATTTAGTCAGGTTAACCCCAAGCACCTCTTCCTTGCCATCACGAGTGCAGTGGAGGTAGAATATGGGGTCGATCCATAGGGCCTTGTCGATGACCTGACGGGCGGACGCGTGAAGTTTTTCGGCCAGCTCCATGGCCGTGCGCTGCGCGGCGAAAATCGACTTGGCAGGATCATAGAATTTGGTTTCAATATTCAGCTGAAAGCACTTCCTGGCAAGTTCCTCGAAGTGTTCCGGCTGCATTTCAGGAGCTTCGTCCGACATGAGTTCCTCCTCAATAGGGTATCCAGATACGACTGATCCGCTTATACCACAAGGCGACCAATGGTTGACAGATCTCTTCTCCTACGATGACGTGCATGAATTGCTGAAAAGCAGCATTTTAGATATGGATAACGTTGTTCAGGAGATCCACACCAGTAAAGAGGGGGGCGACGTAAGCTGGAAAGAAGCTGCCAGCCCCTACTATGAGAAGATGTGCCAGTGTGGCCACAACGCTATGTTGGCGGGTCAGCAGTACGCCAGCTGGTTCGACCCCGATCTGTCGAAGTCCGCATTCGACTTTGACTGGGACTACAGATCCGATATAGATCAGATGGCTGGTGGTCTGGGCATACCGGTCAGCAAGAAGAATGTCGACACCCTTCATCGTGCGCTGGCAAACGGTGAACCCATCCCGACACGGGAGCTGGAGAAGGATTTCGACTACGAGAAGGCCCAAGACGTGGGCCGCACCGTCATGTTGAACATCTACGCCAAGGCCGCCCTGCGGCGCTGGGATGGGGACGGGATAGTTCACTGCCGCCGGATCGAGATGCGGGACCGAAAGACCTGCCCAATTTGCCGGTCACTTCACGGGAAGCAGTACGTTATTAGGGAAGTCCTCAATCAACTGTATCCTCAGTCTCACGATACGCATCCTCGGTGTCTACTCCCTGGCACCATGGTTAGTCCAGGGGGGCACGGGAACATACTTGGGGGCTTTGTCTCCACCTACGACGGCCCTATAGTCGAGCTTGTCCTGGCCGACGGGCGACGGCTCTCCGCGACCATTAATCACATGCTCCTGACGCCAGAAGGGTTCCTCCGTGCGCGTCATCTTCGTAAGGGCGACCACGTACTCGGTCGCCCCCTTGGCCAATGGAATCGCACTGGTGTCCCAGATGATGACGACAAGCCAGCCCCTATTGAGGAGGTAGTCGGTTCTTTCGCGGAATCTGGCAGCATGGCGACCATGAGCGTGCCAGTGTCCGCCGAAAATTTCCACGGCGACGGCGTTTTCATGAGCGGCAATGTCGACATTGTAGGGGCCTATAGCGAGCTGGGGGGTGCACTGAACCCCGAGGATTTCGAGTTTCTCTCGAAACCTTCTTTCGGTGGGTGTTTGGATAGCCTTTCTCTCTCTCCCCTTGGCATGAGCGATAAGCTCTTCCAAGCTTTGCGGCTTGCCACGGACGGCGGCATGAGCCGCCTTCGTGAGTCCAAGTCGCTCCTCCTTGGAGAGCTTCGACCAGCGGATGGTGCAGGCGTCAGAAATAGATCGCCTAGCGACGCCATGCTGCTCCAGGATGCGATACACCGTGATTTTGTTGATGCCAAGACCTTTAGCAATCTCAAGGGCAGACTCGTTGGCGTAGCGCCGAATCACGGCATCATGGTCGATGAGCCCACGCTTGCGAGCTCCAGCCTTGCGCAGCCGCCGATTGATCGTATTTCGGCTGACGCCGAGAGAATCGGCCAGGTCCTTAGCTTTTTCCCCGGCGAGGTAGCGCCGCTTGAGATCGTCGAGATCAATCAGAATTCTTTTCATGGCCCAGTTTATGACCTCTGTGTTGGCTCCTCACTATACTGGGCAGAAGGTATCGTGACAAGCAATTGTCGCGGGACTTTTTTACCCGTCCTCGATACAGCTACCACTTATAAGCCCCAGCGCCAAGAGTTTCCTGCGGGCATTAATTTCACCGTTGCGGGCAATGTGGCCGAGAATGTGCCCATGGAAATAAAGCCATGGCTGTATACGTTCATGCGCAGGTCCCCTGTCCCGCTCCATGTTAAGTTCGACGATGCTCTCGACGCTGCCTATGAGTGGGATGGGTTTGAGGTGACAATCAGTCCGGAGGCGCTCAAGCATGAGGATCCGCGTGAGATTATTCTGCGCTCCGTGGCAGACCAGATATGGCCTGAAGTTCAGCCGGAATTCAGCGAGTACAAGAATCTCGTAAAGGGCGGCCACGCAATCCCGGCTAAAAGTTGGGAGAACGATAAAGAGCTATTCGTGAATAACTACATTGCTTATCGCATGGGGCAGGATGAATACCCTCGATCCGTCGCCTGGCTCAAAAGGGTAGCGGGCTAAAAGAGGGGGCGCTTGCGCACCCCCTCCTCCCCCCCCGCGCGCTCCTAGAGGTCGAACTCCCCCAGGAAATCATTCAAACCGTTCTTCGTGGCGCTATACGTCATCAGCGCCGTGATCGTGGCGGCGAGCCCCGCCAGGACGCCGACCGTGATTTTGAGCGTCGTGCTCAATTCCTTGTCGTTCATAAACTCCATCCCCCTGGATCATTCGAGCCGCTCCTGCGAGACGGTCGATGGTGAATTGGACGCCTTCTGCCAGTTTGTGGGGGAGGGGTCCGAGCCCCTCCCCCAAAGGTCCGTCGAGGTCTTTTCGCTTCACCGCCTAGTCCTTGGCCTCGGACTCGGCCTCAGTCCCGATTTCGACCTCATCCATGTCGGCGAAGAGATCGAGTTTGGGCTGGCCGCACTTGGCGGCATGCTGGAGGTGCTTTTGGGCACAAACCATGTGGTACTTTTTCGCGCTGCGGTCGCGCACGACCTTGATCTCCGCCCGCACATCATCTTCCAGGTCCTTGAAGTGCATCTGCCGATTGCACTCTCCGACAAGACCCTTGAGCACCTGTGGATTCGCTTCCAGGTGTGCCTCCAGGTGCTCCTCCGCGACCGGTTGGCCGTTGACCTGGATGCCATCGAAGATCTCGGAGAGATCGTCGACGGACTCTTTCTCATTCTCGATCCGCTTGCACATCGCGACGGTCGCAACCGTCGCCCCGCCGATCACCAGCAGGCCGCCCACCACGCTCAGGCCGATGGTCAGGATCGAACCCCAACCTGACCCTTCCGCTGCCACATTCACATTTCCGTCGTCCATGGATACTTCCTCCTCTCGGGGTTGGAATTCGCGCAAACAACCCCAATGGCTGCAAGCGCTTATTCTTCAGTACTTTTCTTATACCCGGATTGGATACCTAAATTTCCATTCTTGCTCGTATGGTCACAGAGGTTACAATAAGGGGGTAAATACGCCTTTAGGAGGCCCCTCCGTGATCAACTGGCAAGAACAGGCGGCAAAGGCTCAGCAGGCCATAGCCAAGGGCATTCAGGCGATCTTCCCATACGAGGGCAAGATCAACCGCCTTGAGGCCAGCAAGATCTGGGTGGACCAGATAGCTGACGCCTCCACGGACTACGCCAAGCAGAAGGCGGTCAAGGGCGCTGGTCGCACGCTGTCGGCTCCGGTGTATGGTTCGTTTCGTCTTGTGAATAAAGCCACGGGAAAGGTCATAGACAGGACCGCCAAGATCAAGGTCACCAGCATACCGATCCCGACCACTCGCAGTAGCTACATTGTCAACGGGTCAGAGTATCAGGTCCCCAATCAGCTTCGTCTTCGTCCGGGCGTGTACACCCGTGTCGGTAATGACGGGGACTTGCAGGCCCACGTCAATCTGGCCCGTGGTGGTGGCGGCGAGGGCGGCCTGAAAATATATTTGAATCCGAAGAACTGGATCTTTTATCTGCGGAGGGGCACCACAAACATAATGCTCTACCACGTTCTGATTGCGCTCGGGGTTTCCCGACAGCAGTTGGAAAAGGCGTGGGGCGAGGAAGTCGTAAAGGTCAACTCCGCAAAATCTTCGCAGAGCACAGAAATCAAGAAGATGCATAAGGCCTTCATACAGGGTGACGTGCCCGCCGAAGAGGCCCAGATAATCGCTGAGATCGTTAAGTTCCTGAGCGGCACAGAGATCTCCGAGGAGACGACCAAGACAACCCTCGGTAAGTCCTTCAAGTCGTTCAGCCCGGATCTTATTCTCCGCACGACGGAAAAGCTGCTCGGAATTCTTAGGGGCAAGGAGAAGGTTGACGACCGGGATTCCTTGGAGTTCAAGGAGGTGCTCTCGGTCGAAGATTTCCTCGGCGAAAGGATCAGCAAGAAGGCCCATATTATTAAGGGCAAGCTAAGAAATAATATCGATAGGCAGACAGAGATCAGGCGCATACTTGTGCCCGGAATTTTCAGTCAGCACATTGATTCGTTCTTCACGTCCGGCGAGACCGGACTGTCCTCAACCCCCGAGCAGACCAATCCGATTCACATGGTACAGGAGGCGGACAAGGCGGTGCTCACGGGTATGGGCGGCATCACTAACGAGCACGCCATCACTACCGAGGCTAGAGCGGTGCACCCCTCGTCGCTGGGGTTCGTGGATCCCGTGAACACGCCGGAGAGTTCGCGCATCGGCACAACGCTGCACCTGCCGCTGGGTGTTGAGAAGAAGGGGCGCACGCTTCAAACCACTGTGTACGAGATCAAGACCGGCAAGACTATTAAAATCACCGCGCAGCAGGCGTCCGGCGCAGTCATATCGTTCAGGGATCAGTATGAGGCCAAGGGCAGCAAGCTCAAGGCCAAGTCGGCCAAGGTTAAGGCGTCCACTGGTGGCACCATAAAGATGGTACCGGCCAGCAGGGTCAAGTACGTCTTCCCGACCTCCCAGGCCACCTTTGACGTGTCCACCAATATGCTGCCCTTCCTGCCCTCCAATCAGGGCAACAGGGCCATGATGGCGGCCAAGCAGCTGTCACAGGCGCTGCCTCTGGTCAACAGGGAGTCGCCCCACGTGCAGGTTGTTTCCGAGGCGGGAAGGACTTTCGAGAGCGCAGTAGGCAGAGGCTTCTCCCATAAGTCGCCAACTAATGGCACCGTGTCCCGAGTGACAGACGATGCCATGTACGTCAAGGATGCTGGCGGCAAGTCGCACAAGGTTCCGATCTACAAGAACTTCCCCCTAAACAGCAAGACAGGATTCATAGACGCGGAGCATAAGGTCAAGACTGGAGACAAGGTCCGCAAGGGTCAGCTAATGGCCGACACCAACTTCACAAAGGGAGGCGATCTGGCGCTCGGCGTGAACGCCAAGGTCGCCTATATCCCCCACAAGGGATGGAACTTCGAGGACGGTGTCACCATCAGCGAGAGCTTCGCGGACAAAGCGACCTCTCTGCACATGTATAAGCTTCACGCCGATATAGATAAAGACACTGTGATGGATCTCAAGAGGTTCCGGGCGTACTACCCTGAGGCTGTTGACCTCGCAAAGGCGACCAAACTCGATGACACCGGAGTCGTGAAGAAGGGGCAGAATGTTCGCTATGGAGACACGGTTCTGGCCGTGCTTCGCAGGGAGGCCACTAGCCCTGAGGATGTTATCCTTTCCCGTATCCACAAGGCGTTCGTGAAGCCCTTCAAGAACCGGTCCGTCACCTGGGACGAAGAAGATGAGGGCGAGGTTGTCGAGGTAATCAGGACGCCCAAGAAGATAGAGGTGCATATCCGCACGAACGAGAAGGTTAAGATCGGGGATAAGTTCTCGTCTCGTTCGGCGAACAAGGGCACCGTGACAGCCATCATTCCTGACGCCGAGATGCCTCACACGAAAGACGGAGGCCCCATTGACTTGGCGCTGAACCCGACCTCCATCCCCAGCCGGATCAATCCAAGCCAGATCCTTGAGACTGCCGCTGGCAAGGTTGCGGAGAAGACGGGAAAGAAGTTCGTTGTGCGCAACTTCTCTGGAGAAGACTATCTCGACAGTGTGGAGAAGGCGGCCAAAAAGGCGGGCGTCTCCGACAAGGAGGACCTATACGATCCCGGCTCCGGCAAGACCATACCCGGCGTGAATGTCGGCAGTCAATACATGCTCAAGTTGGACCATCCAACTCGCAAGAAGTTCTCGGCCAGAGCGCAGGGCCCCGGGTACACATCGGAGCTTCAGCCGACACGAGGCAAGGCGTCTGGAGGGCAGGCTCTTGACCAGCTGACGCTCTATTCGATGCTTGCGCATGGCGCGAAGCACAACTTGCGCGAGATGGCCACCTACAAAGCTGAAAAGAACGACGAGGCGTGGCGCGCTCTCCAAACCGGGCAGGCTCTTCCCGCCCCACGGACCACGTTCGCCTTTGAGAAATTCACGGACATGCTGCGCGGTTCAGGTGTGAATGTCACCAAGAACGGCAACGAGCTGGCGCTCGGCCCGATGACCGACAAGCAGGTCACGGAAATGACCAAGGGCGAAATAAAGAACAGCATGGTCGTTCGAGGCAAGGATCTTAAGCCGGAAAAGGGCGGGCTATTCGACCAGGGCCTCACCGGTGGCATCCAGGGTGAGAACTGGAATCACATTCAGCTCGCCGAGCCGATGCCCAATCCGGTATTCGAGACTGCCATAAAGTCCCTACTTGATATGCGCCAGAACATGTTCGACGACATTGTCGGTGGAAGGCGCTGGGTCGACAAGCAGGGGAAAATGCACATAAAGGCGGGCCCGGGGCGCGTCACGGGCGGCGCGGGCATCCAGATGCTGCTTGGCAAGGTCGACATGAAGGCCCTGGCCGAGAAGCTTGAGTTGACAGCCAAAAAGAAGAAGGGGGCCGACCTCGACAAGATCAACAAGAAGCTTAGGTACATCAAGGCCCTACAGAAAAACAACCTGAAGCCGACCGATTACGTTGTAACCAAGGTCCCGGTGATCCCTGCGAAGCTTCGCCCTGTGTACGGGTTGGCTGATGGCAGCCTTGACGTTACTGAGGTTAACCACCTGTATCGCGACCTGATCGAGGTGAACAACCACCAGAAAGACTTCAACAAGATGGGCCTGCCCGACGAGGACAAGGCCAGGCTCCGCGAGAACACCTATAAGGGCATGAAGGCCGTTGCCGGGCTGCACCCCTCCATTGACGGGCGCAACAGGCGCGGGCTTATCGAGCAGATTAAGGGGCCCAGGAACAAGGAAGGCTTCTTCCAGAATCGCATCATGAGCCGGAGACAGGAGTTCACGGGTCGCTCAACGGTCACGCCTGACCCCGAGCTGGGCCTGGATGAGATCTCTGTGCCCGAGGATATGGCCTGGAAGAATTACCAGCCGTTTGTGGTGAGAGAGCTGGTGCGCCAGGGGTACAGCCCCTTGGATGCACGAGAGCAGATGGAGAAGAAGACGCCGCTCGCCAAGAGGGCGCTACAGGTCGCCATGGAAAACCGTCCGGTGATAATCAATCGGGCCCCGTCGCTCCATAAGTTCAACGCGCTGTCGTTCAAGCCGCAGCTGACGAAGGGCAAGGCGATAAAGGTAAACCCCCTGATAGTGAAGGGCTACAACATGGACTTTGACGGCGACACCGCCTCGGTCCACGTCCCCATCACTGAAGATGCCCGCCAGGAGTCTTTCGGCCTGCTGCCGAGTAATAACCTCTGGGGGCCTCGTCAGGGCGAGCTTATGCATCACCCTTCTCTTGAGGCTGTTGCCGGGCTGTATATGCATACGGTGACAAAGAAGGGGCGAGACGAGATAAATGCACTCTTGCCCAAGGGCTTCAAGATAAGCAAGCCCATGACCGAGAAGAGCATGATGAAGGTGTTGTCCGAGATTGGGCGCAAGAATAAGCCTGAGTTCGTGAGGGTTGTGAACAAGCTAAAGAGTATTGGAAACCGAGAGTCCTTCCAGCGCGGCCTGACCATCGGCCTCGAAGATCTAAAGATGGATCAGAAGGCCAAGTCTCGCATCCTTGGCGAGGCTGACAAGGAGGCAAAGAAGGGCGGCAACACGGACAAGGCTATTGTGAACGCCTACATGAAGGCCAGCAAGAAGCTGGACAATCTTATCGCCACGGACCCCAAGCTCAAGGCCAACGGGTTCCGCATCATGATGGACTCCGGGGCGAAGGGCAATGGCTCCCAGATTCGTCAAATCCTGGCCGCCCCGATGCTAGTGCAGGACATTTCTGGTCGCACCGTGCCGGTGCCGATCAAGAAGGCGTATGCCCAGGGCCTGGACATGGGAGACTACTGGGCCTCCATGTCGGGGGCTAGAAAGGGCATGATTGACCGGGCGCTGCAAACGGCTGAGCCTGGCGCGCTGGCCAAATCCATCCTGAACTCAACCGTCAGCGAGGTTGTAGGTAAGCCCGACTGCGGCACGCTCAAGGGCGTGGACACGCTGGTGACCGACCCCGAGATCGCGGACCGATTCCTCGCCAGGAACTTGGCTGGAGTGGGCAGGCGCAACGAACTTGTCACCCACCAGATGCTCAGGAAAGCCAAGAGGAAGCGCCTCAAGATGCTTCCGGTGCGCTCACCCATGACGTGTCGGCTATCACAGGGCGTCTGCCAGAAGTGCTACGGGATAGACGAGAAGGGCCGAGCGCCCGAGATCGGGACCAACGTTGGCGTGATCGCCGGGCAAGCCATTAGCGAACGTGCCACCCAGCTTACGATGCGCACCTTCCACACTGGATCGGCTGCGGGCAGCGGAAGTGGTGGCGTAACCGCCGGATTTCAGCGCGTCAAAGAGCTCATGGAAATGCCGAAGAAACTCAGGAATCAGGCGACTCTGGCAAGGGTGGCTGGCCGGATAACAGCCGTGAGAAACTCGCCCATTGGTGGATGGGATGTGTTTATTGGTACCGATAAGCACCACGTCCCAAAATCCCGCGCGCTGCTCGTAAAGCGGGGCGACACCGTGAAGCAGGGCCAGTCCATTAGTGACGGGGCCGTCAGCCCTCAGGAGCTGCTCCAGCTGCGCGGCATGCGCCACACGCAGGACTATCTGGTCGATCAGGTCGTGAAAGAATATGGAGGCCAGGGGATCAACATCAAGAGGAAGCTGGTCGAGACCGCCATCAGGCCCCTCACGAATCGCGTGGTGGTTACCGACACGGGCGGGCATCCCACGCTGGTCACCGGGGACAACACCACCTCGGGCATGGTTGAGGACTGGAACGAGAAGCAGCTCAACCCCAACAAGCAAATCAAATTCGACCCGATGCTTAGAGGAATCAATACCAGGCCACTGGTCGGTCAGGATTGGCTGTCTAGGCTCAACTTCCAGAAGCTCCAGGACACGATACAGGAGGGCGCGGGGCAGGGCTGGAAGAGCGACATAGCTTCGCCGTTTGCCCCCCTGGCCTCGTACGCCTACGGCCCGACAGTCGGTTACGAGAAGTTTTAGGAGGACACCGTGGACGAACTTCAGGAAATTATGCGCCGGGTGGAAGAGGGCATGGAGCCGGAGGATGCCGAGGCGGTGAAGCTCGCCAGGTACGGCTTCGGTATGCCGCAGGCCGCCGATCCCTTTGACGGGCAAATGGTTGGCTTGGTTCGAGGGGCGAAGAATCAGGAGGGCGACGACCGCTATGAAGCGCAAAAAAGCCAGGGCAAGGCCAGAAAGCTCCTGAAGAAGCTGTTTGCCGCCCACCACTCTCAGTATGGCGACCCCTATAAAAATCCCTCAGATCTTGACGAGGAGAGGACAAAGGCCACCGAGAAATAAGCCCATGTATAGACAAATGTAGTACACGCCTGTATTATGATACAAAAGGAGTAATTCATGGGCGAGATTCAGCCGCTATATACGAACGCGCCCGAAGGCCTGGTCTGCCGTGCGTTTGTCTCAAGCGTCTCTCCGGAGCGCTGGACAGTAGATGTTCAATGTGAGCTCCCTCACGGGGGACCGATATACGACATACCGATCATGTCTCCGTACTATTCGGCTGGAGACGGGCATGGCATGTTTCAGATCCCTGAGCCGGGCGCGCCCTGCGTGATCATGTTCATGGAGGGTGGGGCGGATCCTGTTGTCCTCGGCTTTCTTCCTATACCCGACTTCGACGTATCCAATAACGATGTTGAGTCCAACCCGCTCAACGACAACCTAAATAAGCCGCTGGCGGCCAGGACGGCTGCGGCTGTGGCTCAGGCCGGGAATCGATCCAGTGGCGGATTCGGTACGGACGCCAGAACTGGAGACGAAAACCCTCCAGGGAAGCAGTCGTACCGAATGAACCGAGAAGGCAGCATGCTTCCCGGTGACGGCATCCTGAAAACCAGCTTCGGGAACAAGATCAGATGGTATAGCAACGGTACTATCCTCGTACAGTCCACCAATCTATGCATGGATATTTGGCAGGAGCTAGGCAATAAGCGCACGTCCATTGCGGTAAACACCGAGATGACAATGCCCGGTCTGTTTCATAACCGGACCACGGACCAGGAGGAAGAAACCACTCTTGATGACTATGGAGTGAAGAGCTCCCTTCGGGATACGAGGTTCTCCTTGCTGGAGAGAAAGGGCACGTTTACGGCCAACAAGTCGACGATAGATAGCTCCGGGGCTGAGAGCGAGGCTGAAGCGGATGCAATCTATGAGCTATTTGTTCAGGATGTGACCACGCCGTCGGGAGGGGGCAGCTCTACAGCCGACGCCAAGACGAGAATAAACGTCTTCAAGGACGGTTCAGTACAGGTGAAGGCTGCTGACGATGTACCAATTACTGTTGTTGGCGGAGGAGATGTTAATCTTCGTGCCCGAAACGTCAATATCTTCACTGATCAAGAGGCCAAGATCGTCACCCAGCAGAACGCGACTATCGAGTCCCAGCAGAACGTCGAGCTTAAGGCCGCGCAGAACGTGGTTGTCGAGGCCCTTCAGACATTGCTCGGGGACGCAGCCGCCTCAGAGCCCGCCGTGCTGGGCCTGGCTATGACTACCCTAGTGAACTCAATGATTACGTTTATGACGACGCATACCCATCAGGGGGTGCATGGCCCGACCAGTGTACCCCTGGAACCATTCGCCCAGACCATGGGCCCGGCTGAAGTTTCCACCAAAGTCAAGGTGGCCACATAGTCCTAAACTGCTATAATGTATGGCCAGGAAGCATAATCAGGAGAAGACGCTATGTCGCTAAACGATCTGTTCGTTGGCCCTGTCGTGTACGAGATGGAGAAAGAGGCCCAGGTTAAGCTGTCTAGCGACGCTAATCAGTGGCCGCTCGAAATCGTACAGCACCTCCATGAGGAGCACCCCTATCTGGCTGACGCCAATAGCGAGGTGGTTCTTAAGCAAAAGGACGACCTTCGGGGCTATGGGTACGGACTCCTGAAGATCGGCCAGGATGGTGGCGTGCGCGTCCCCATTATCGTGCGCGAATGGAAGATGTTTCCCCTCGACGTATGGCTGGATGAAAGCGGCAGCGCCCGCCCCCTTAACGAGGACTCCATCAAGGAGGCCACTCAAGGAACGTCCCTTGGCGAGGCCGCCAGGGGTGAAGTGCCTGGCCGCCTGGATGCCTCCCTCTACAATCGCACCTATCCGCCATACGATGGCAAATATGTCTACGCGAGCGCCAAGGGCGAACTGCCCCTGGAGGTTAAGCCCCGAGAATATGGGAGCATCCTTTCCTGTCTTAACGTCCCCGAGGCGGAGAAGAAGGCCTGGGTAGAGGCCATGGATCCCGAGGTGCTTGTGGGGCTGAAGATAAACAGCACGTCCCATGTCGTGGGCGACTTTGTCAAACAGGCCGCCGACGCTGACGCCTATGCTGACGCTGTTCCGGTGAGCGGCAGCCCGCCGCCGGACGCCGTTGTGCTTGAGGATCTTAGTGACGAGGACGACCCCGGAGCTATCGACAAGTTCGGATCATACTGCTGCCAGGGATCGGGAAGCGACGCTGCGTATGAGGGCACGGCCTTCCCGCACGTGTACGACTTCAATCTCCAGCGCCTCCCCATGACGATCTTCAAGGGGCGTCATATTCCGGGCGAAGAGGAAGAGCATAGTGGCAGTAGGGCGTCCAGCATCCAGGACCAGATCGCAGGGGTCTACAAGGGCGCGGCCCCTAAAGTGCACGACGACTTCGCCAGCAAGGGCGACATGGGCTTCTTCGTGGAGATCCGCAAGGAAGCGGCTGTGGCCCTGAAGCCCGTCAAGATCCTTGTGAAGTCCACGAGTCACGAGAAGCACGAGTCGGTCAAGCACGGCTGTGACAACAGCATCAATAAGAAGGTGGAGATCGATTATAAGATCGAGCGCTTCCACTGTGAGGATCCTCTCACTCGTGAGCAGTTCAGCATCGTGCAGTCGCCCAAGGTGACCGAGATTTCAAAGGTTGGCAGCGATGTTATGCTGCCCGCCTCCATGAAATTCTGCCGTCTTGAAAACTCTGTTACCCTCAAGTCCGACCCGGGCCAGGTTAAGCTGGCTGCGGACGGCATGGCCAAGATCGCCATGGCCGCTCGCGGGTATGACATTGTGAGGCTTATCTCGGACCGTGGCGCGGTGGCCCTCCAGGGCGATGGTGTTCCCTCCGATCTCTGGGGCGGCACCAGCGAATCTGGTGCTCTTGACTGGTTGTCCGAGCGCTGCGGCAACTCAGCGCCGGTGCGTGAGAAGCTGGCATCTAGCATCGTGCGCTGGACGCGTGATGAAGAGGGTGCCTATAAGAAAGAGCCCGTGGTCATCCATATTGGCATCGCCAAGGAGGCAGCCAAGAGGGAGCCCACGGAGCAGGAAAAAGAGGTTGTCGCCCATATTCGCAACCTGAGCGTCGGCCTTGAGAAGTGTGCCGCCAGTCTTCAGGATGCTGGTCTGGTTGACACCGTGCTCAGCCTCAACTTCCTGACCACCGAGAATCTCAACAAGTTCGCCGAAATGACCCCGCAGTTCGAGGATGCCGCCAGCCATCTGGCTGACCTCCTCGTTGCCTCTCGTGTCGGCCTTCAGATCGATGAGCAGCCCGTCAAGGTTGCCATGCAGAACATCGCCAAGGTGGTTCAAGAGCTCAAGATGCTGGAGGGGAAGTGATGCTGAGGCGACAAGTCGCTGGAAACTTTGTTAAGACGGCCAATCTTCTGACTAAGGCGAGGGGCCTTGTTGTTGGGGGAGCGCGGAAGGCTAAGTCTGCGCCCAAGCTCGCGCCTAAGCCTGCGTCGTTTGATGCAAGAATGCAGCAGCGCATGCAGGCTGCCCGGGGAAGACTTGCTGCGCCCGCAAAGCCCGCTGTGCCTGCGCCTGTGAGGCCCGCTGCGCCCGCTCCAGCCGGGAGTTTTTCGCAGAGGATGGCTCAGCGCCAACAGGCTGCCAAACAGAGAATGGCCGCTCGGCCTGTCGCTGCTGCGCCGAGGCCTGTCGCTGCTGCGCCGAGGCCTGTCGCCCCTGCTCCCGCCACGCGGCTATTAATGCCCGCTCGCAGGCCTGGGATGAAAGTGGCCAGCTGTAGGCGACAAGCCGCCAAAGGGTTCGCCCAGTTGGCGTAAAAAGGACCCGCAAGGATACCCCAAGATTCTGTGAGGCCAACATGGCAACGATCCGGAACGATGGCTCGACTGAGATGCGGTTCATCCGCGTGCCTAGCATTTTCCACGAACGGGAGGGCGTCAGCCTCGTGCTCGCCCCGACCGAGAGCGGCACGGTGCCGGACGACTTCTTGCAGGAGCCGGGCCCTCTGGCGCTCGTTGAAGCGGGCGACCTCGCTGTTGTGAGCCCCACCGCTGGCGACTCTAAAATTGTGTGGGTGGACAACCAGCGTACGGATGACTACGTAGAGGATGGGAGCCGGGAATTTCCCTTCAAGACGTTCCCGCAAGCATTCGACACCGGCAAACCCTTTATATTCCTGATCGGCAGCGGCGTCACAGAGACCTTTGACTCCAGTGTCCTGCCGTTCGTGGTGACTACAGAGTCACATCCGAGCGGCCTTTACATCAAAGGCTTTACCAAAGAACTGTCTGTCCAGGACCCCTATCATCTCAAGGGCAGTGGCGTAGACCTGTTCCATCTTGGGAGCGACACCGTAGCCCCTGCCGTCCTTTGGATCGACAATCTCGCTGTCCAGGGAGGCTTCAAGAAGTTCACCATTCTGATGAACAACACGATACGCGGAGCCACTTTGATCGTCGACGACTGCCAGGTGGCTTCGTCGGGAAGTTCAGGCCGCTCCATCTACCAGCGTCAAACGCCTGGGGGAACCGGCAGCCTCTACGAACACAAGATCCAGGTCCGAGGAAGTAACGCGCTCGCCTGTGAGATCACGGGTGAAATGGAGTTCGAGTGGCACGCCGATGTGCCGCAGAGCAATATACCGTGGTTCCGCAATGCTCGAATCGCTCAAGTTGATCTTGGGTCTGACGCCTTAGACCGCGAGCTATTCTTCGAGAATTGTCAGATGAATCCGTTCACCTTCTGTGGAGGTAACGCCCTACATCGGATTCACTGTGTCAACTGCATCAACTGGGGTGATACGCTTACTCCGTATGGCAAGTCCGACTTGACTGTGTGTTCGCCAGCTACTCCTCTGGTGAGTCCAGGCAACTGGTTCACAGAATGGCAGATCTTCCATCTCGATGTTTCCGTAGGAGATCCTTTTGACTTCACGGACTTTGAGTTTGAGGATGAGCATGTAAGTGGATTAAAGATTGACCATGCTGGCCTCTCCTCTAATCTGGTTTCGTTTGATCCAGATGAAATCCTAGAAGAGACGTTGGATAATGTAAATAATGGCGGCATCTTGTCTGCTGGCCCTACGTTCACTACAGTAGGCGATAAGCGAGCGATCAGTGGCACAATGGATGCAGGGGCTACTCCAGGTGGGACACGTGTTCGCATCCGGTGGTTCTGGAATAAGCGCAACTTCGAGTTGCAGGTTCATCCTGTAGCTTAGAGGAGATAATCGTGGACGTAGACTTTGATGTAGCCGACCAGACCGTCACAGACGAAGCTGAGCAAACACATTCGTTAGCCGATTGGCTCGATGGTGTGGACGAGGCTGACCTCAAGGCTCAAGAGGTTAAGCGCGCCGGTGTTTACGACACAATCTGTAGTGCGGATCTTCTGGATGTGGACGGTCAGCCAATGCGCGGGCAGATGGCTTCCGAATGGCGAGCGGGCACCGCCTGCGCTTTCATTGTCAAGGGTTCGGTGTACGTGAGCATCCCAAAGATCTTGTGAGGCCAACATGGCAACAGTCAGTTTGAATTCGCACAGGGCAAAACCCGACAGCATAACTGTTGACCAGGAGAAGTTTGTTGAGGTGGCGGAGCGATTG
>Ga0255048_10000697_pt1 | contig 24920 bp, 7 predicted proteins | sample JV7_2_2_MG_FD_183619 | JGI IMG/M metagenome (GOLD analysis project Ga0255048, IMG submission 183619) | Seawater microbial communities from Jervis Inlet, British Columbia, Canada - JV7_2_2 | ecosystem: Environmental > Aquatic > Marine > Inlet | place: Canada: British Columbia | collected 2016-10-06
CAGGATTTCGTAGTTCAAGGTCGTTCGGATGAGCTAAGAAGCATATTTGAAAAGATGCACGATAAAAGTGAATTTGGGCCCAGAGATATTGGAGTTGATGGATCTCCTTCAAGTGAAGAAAATCCTGCCGTAAATGATGTAATGTATCAGCGTGCATTAGAAGATCTTGAGCTTTCTGAGAAACTACTTAAAAGTGTCGGCATTGGTGATTATGGCAGCGACATCAGCAAAGCTGCAGAAATGCTCAGGGATCTCGGTACAGGCGGAGAAGAAGCAGCTAATTCAATGGTGCTTACTGCTGTTGAAAACGCCTCAGAACAATACGAACGTCAGGAGCGTATCAATGAAATTCAGGAAATATTAAAAGATCCTGCCACTCCTGCTGCCGAAGCCGAAAAGCATAACAAGGACATAGAAGACCTCCAAGGCGAGATCAATAACCTCAAACTTGACATGGAGGATATCAAAAGCGGGAAGAGATTCAAAGAAACATTCATTAACAGGGCAACCAAAGCCCAGATGGACAGGAATCCTGCTTCTGTACCATATACGATGCCTGATGGCAAGAAGTCCTACATCAAAGCAAACCAGATGAGGACGTGGCAGAAGAATTATAACACCTCTAAAGAAGCGGAAATTGAACGGATCAGGGAAGCAAGCGAAGAACGAATGCGTGCAGAAACAGAGATCACTGATGTTGTTTCTGAGATAAACAAGATGGATGCAGAGAAGATGGACGTTAATCTGCTTCAAAGGATTGCTGCTATTCAGAAAGCAATAGGAGAGGTTGGCATGAGCCAAGCCAAGTCACAGGAGATTCTCAATGCCTTGGAGAGTAAAAGGCAGGAAATAATCGAAGCTATCCCCAAAGCGTTTGAAGAAGAGTTTGCTGAGGATTTTGAGAAAATTAAAGAAGCTGATGTTGGAGTCGGAATGTTTGAGATGGTTTATCCGGAAGCAAAGGGCAAAAAAGAGGGGACCAGGGCGAGATCTGCTGTTGATCTTTACGAGAATATCGAAGAAGCTATCGGAGCACAACCGCGTTCAGAAAGAAGAAGAGTTCCAAAAGAAGGGCAGGAGCAGGAATATGAAGAGCTTACCACCGATATGCGTAATGCAGCACATAACATTGATGCCTTCGATGATATTAATGTATTCGAAACTGAATATCGCATGAATCCTGAGAAATGGATAGATAATGCTATTGAGAAGAACGAGTTGATGATTGATAAAATGTCCAGAGATGTTGATGATATCTCAGATGAGAATGAACGCAAGGAAGCAAACGCAAAACTACTCAAAAGCAAAGAACAGCTTGAAAATATAAAAGAACTCAAGGATTTAACTGCAAGGCGGAAAGCTGTATCATCAATATCTGAACAAGATATTACAGGAAGAATACCTTCTGAGTTTAATGAGGACAGGTTCAAAACGCAATATTTCGGAAAATACTACTCAAAAGACAAAAAAGGTAATGATGTTTTGTTTGACATTGATGCCTATCTGGATGATTTCCTGTCCAGTGACCGTCAGTTTGAAGAGGAAGACCTTGAGGTTCTTAACAGGGTAGAAAAGGCAATCGAGAACAATATTCACATATCTCAGACCTTAGCTGGCATGGACAGGGTTCTCGGCAAGGATGTGGATAAAGCTTTACGTGATTATAGGTATGATGAAGCCCTGAGAATTAAAAATGCCAGGGAGCTTGCATTTATTAAGCGTGGACTTGCTGTTCGTCAACATACAATCGAAAAGATAAAAGATGACTATGCTCAGGCGATGAACGATAAAAAGGCCAGGCAAAGGAAAATCAATCACGAAGAGGTAAAAAAGCGTTCATTTGTAATTAATATTGCCACTGAATTTCCTTCTGATTCAAAAGAAAGCGAATTGTTATTTAACCAAGGCGAGAAGCTTTTAAAGTTGAATGAAGAGCTGAATGTCCTTCTTGACGAAAAGACATATTTCGATAAAGAGGTTACTTCTAAGTTAATAGAAGTTGATGCTGAATTAATTTCTTCTGAATCCACCCTGCATGGTATGCTTAATGGAAACGAATCAGAAGCACTCATTGAGCACATGACGGAGCATTTCAGGGTGATAAAGGGGAAATCGGCAGGCGTGAAATATACCAGCTACCTCGAATCTTTTGAGTTTAATAACAATGATTATGACCAGGTGGCTACTGCTAATTCGTTTATCAGCCAGGATGTTGATTCCAAGCAGAGCCAGTACTCAAGGATATACTTTCAGAATTACATTAATTCATTAAAGAAGCTCGATCCAAAAGATTTCTATAAGGAATACAGAAAAATAACAGATGCAGTAACTCCTGATGGTGGAATCATCCCGTCTTATGAACAGGAATTATTGGCTTATCATGGAGTGGCTTTTCTTTCCAGTGCAGACAATTCTGCTTTATTGCAAATGGAAGAGCTTTTTGTAAGAAGCAAAGAAACTGTCCTTGGTAAGACAGGGAATTTTAACTCACTCCTTCTGCGTGCATTTGCAGGAACAGGCAAAACAAACGTGATGATCAATCTCGTGCTTGATGTCTATAATAAATTATACGGCAAACCAATGAATATACTTGCCGTAGCTCCATCGCTTCAACTTCAACAGGACATTAATAATAACATCAGGGGCGTAAGAGCCAATAAGGATTCTTCTTATGACATGGCGGGAATAATGGAAATGATTTCTCTTAGCGAAAAGGGAAAGGGTGATGGACTGAAGGGAATTGATTTGATTGTTGTTGACGAGGCACAAACAGTGCGTGATGTGGTGCTTAGGGAATTTCATCAGAAACTGAACGATCAGGCACAGAAGCATGGAATGGGAGAAATTAAAGTTTTGTTTTTTGGCGATCCATCACAAATATCACATCTCGATCAGCGTGTAGGAGAAAGTGTGGCCGTTGAGCGTGTCATGCAAAGGACAATGCCGCTTACTGAGGTATTTCGCAGTGGTGATGTAGGTATATCCTCTTACCAGAATGCACTCAGGCAGGTATCATCCGGTATTGGATCAGAAAGTGCTGTGGCGTTGCTTCCTGTCACTACATTTGATTCTGCCCGTTACAATGGGTTGGAATACATGGATATTCCCAGAAGGGATATGTATGATAAGTTTGGGAGCGACCTCAACTCAGAAGATCAGTTTATATCTGATAATACATACCTTATTGTACTCAACGAGAAACACAGGCAGGATGCTATTGCTAAGGTATTGTCAAACAAGAACAACACCAAGTCAGTTGACTTTATATCTGAGCGTGTAAAATATATTGACTCCGGTGATCACAGTGCATCGGGATTAGAGCTTCCAAGGGTGTTTGTTGCTATCGAAAGAGCCGATGCCGGTAATGTGTATAATAAGATCATGCTTACGGCAGCTACCAGAGCAGCACAAACTGAACCGTCAAGCCATGACGAAGAAGGAGAACTGATTAGTATTGGCAAAAACGGATATGCTGCGGTCATAGGAGACGGAGTTAGCACAGAAGGGGAACCTATCATTGTGCAGATCAAAACGAACAGCAAAGATGATATAGAGCATCAGAAAAGTCGTATGAATGCCATCACAGGAGAAAAGTCAGCCAAGACGGGTGCGAAGTCCAGAACTGCTGCCTCTGATGTACAGGAGGACGAAACCAGCACAATGACTTCTGTTACTTATGAGGATTTCAGCAAGACGAGAAAAGATGCCAGGTATCCTGTCAAGAAAAGCAATCCAAGCAGAATAGCGACTGCTGAGAATAAAACACTTTGGGATAAAGTTACAAGAAACAAATTCCGTTATCTCATTAAAGGAAAAGGTATTTTATCTGTAACTGAAAAACTTGACAAGAGCATAAAGGGAACGTCAGCTATTAATGAAGCCGGAAAGGTTCATGGGCGGGCAGCCATGTATAGGGGAAATATTATTCATAAAATTGTTGAGGTGCATCTCAATTCTACCACAACAGCAGAGCCTGAGCTAAGTGACTTTGATGTAAAATATCTTGATCGTAATCTTGATAATTACAATAAGTATGTTGATAAAAACAACAGTTACGATCAGAATATGAGGATGCAGAAGATTGATCAAAGCAATCTGACTGCCAAAGAAGGTTTTGTTAACTATATTATTGAAAACGTAGCAAAGCCAATTGCTGATCAATTAAACGAGGGAGGAAAATATACGCTTCCTGAAACAGTGGTTGGTATTTATTACAATGATATTGCGGGCACAATTGACATTATTGATGTGGTTGGATACAAGGGCAAAATTCCCGTTGTTGATATCTGGGATATTAAAACCAAAACGCCAAGATCTTTTTCAATGTTTGGTAATGCAGACGGAAGGGTTGGATTTGGTGAATTTAAAATTGGTGCTCATTCACGAATAAACAATCCTAAAAACAAGGCATTTTTACAATTAGCCAGTTATAAGAAAATCCTTGAATCAGGTGATCCTGTTACAGGAACCCCTAAGTTTATTGTTCGGAACATAAATGTGGTTGCTGTTGCTTTGGATGGAAAGAATGATGTTGTCTCCATGAAGACATTCAGTGAAGACACTGAATCAAAAGAATTCAAAGCTCAATATGGAATAGTTGGTGATGAATTGGTTCAGTCCGGGCAGTGGGCAGACAGTAAAGCTGAGAAAATTCACGACCTCAATCATCCGTTGATTAATACGCACTGGACTGAGAGGGACGGTGATTCGGGAGCGGTACATACAGTAACAGGGGCTTTTAGCCAGGCAGGTGGTGAGTTTATTGTCATCAACGGCAATGAAGTTGATGATGGTCCTGTTTCAGAAGAAGAGTTTCGCAAGAGATTCATTGAGCGTTCCTATGAACCGGAGCAAAAGATAGATCCGGAAAAGGCAACGGCTGAAGCTGCTAAAAGCAGTTCTGCTGTTATGGGTGCCGACAGAAATAAGTATATTTCGCCAATTACAGCGTCCACTACAAAGCCAGGCGAGGGTGAAACGGTTTACAACCACAATCATGCCTTGGTGCGGAATAGGCTTCTTGAGAAACTCCAGGGAAGAATATCTGACCGCAGAACAGATGTCCTGAAGCTCGACCTGATGTATTATGACTCCATAGCCCTTCAGGTGGAAGATGCAGAGTACAGAAAGGTGGCAGATGCCGACAAGAACACTGACGGAAGCGTTACGTATCGCAATGTGCTTCTCACCAGGGTAAAAGAATCAGAATACCCTTTGCTTATTGCTTCAATCCAGGAAATACTCAATGTAGATGAAGCCGAAGCTAAAAGGTTAATCAAAGAGCAAGGATTTGATGTGGTGTCCACGCTCTATCATGCTGATGCTGATATTGCCAGAAGCAAAATCACTACTAATGCTGATATGCTTACAGACGGGGAATCCCTGCTCAATGAAATAAGTAATGGATTTAAGGAGCATGAACATCGTCAGCAATTGAGGCATGCTAATAAAAAGCTGACAGCATTAAGAATACAAGGGGCTAAGAATCTCAAAGAAACAGGAGAGAATCTTCTCGATGAGGTGAAGGTGTTTGGTATTAAACCGGGAAAGGTGATATATCATTCAGATAATAAAAAGAAGGTTTTTAGCAAGTTTCTGGAAGACATTGAAAAACAGGGACTAAAAGCGGGGAAACCTTATTTTGACAATGCTATCTATACCAAAACCGATGACCAGGGGAACACATATTCCGTTGCCGGCTTTGTGGTCGATGTATGGCAGTTTGACAGTAATAAACCCTCAAGGGTTATTCTGCGGGCACCAATGATAAGAAAGAACAATGATGCTGCTGCTGAAAAGAAAAGATTGCTTGAGGATGTTGCTAATCTAAAGAGTGCAACATTCAGTGAGGTGTATAATTCCCTGGGATATAAATTCCTTGCCTTTAATCAAAGCTACTTCCTTGATCGTTCATCCGGCAGGATGGCAGAAGACGTGGGAGGTCTTTCTGAATATATCTACGCTGAAAACGGCAAACTGAAGATTAAGGGTGACGAAGCCAAAAAGACCAGCAAAGCTATTCCTGTAATGACAAAGAACTTAAAGGCAGCGATTGAGTTTGTCTTTGAGGATGTAGAAAAAGCAGGATCTAATATCGCTGACGTGAGAATGCTGGTTGGCTTTACCAGTGGAAAACATGGTCGTCTTGATGTTCCCGAAAAAGCATACTCTAAATTAGAAACCGCTGCAACTGAAGCTTATGCTCCTTCTTTATATCTCGGCCTTGATGGCATTGACACCAGTGAGCAATTCAATGATGATGCACTCGGTAATGATGCAGAGGCAAATAACGGATCTCCCCCTGTGCCTAATTTCAACATATCAACAGATCCTCATAATGGTGATATCGATTATTTTGCAAAGTCGGTTGATGAAATAGAATCAGATACTCCGCAAAATGAATCAGAGCCGGAGATTATTTCTAATGAAGCACTCGATAATGAATACACAGATTATGGTGCTTTGCGAAATGTATTTGCAGACAGTTATTTAATTAAAAAAATAAAGGGTGATGTTGCCGGCAGGCTTCTGCATTTCTCAAACCTTAATCCCAATCCCACCATACCCGTTAAAAGGCACGGAAAAATAATTAAGGATGTCCAGGATAATTACATAGCGATGTATGAAGGCATGAATGATGCTCAGAAAGAAAGAGCTGATGAAATCAATGCCTCTAATATACACAAAGCGGATCAGGGTGACATTACCCTGTACTCCATAATGAAGTTAGCCACTGACGAGGCAGTATTACTACGTTTTATCCAGAAGATACAACCTGATATCAATATCAGTAAATACGTTGATGAAACGCAGGAAGATGTTGGTCTGTCCAGGATCGGAACAGGACAAAAGATTCAGTCAGACATAGAGTCCAAGTCCGGTGAAGAATTTGAAAGGTTATCAGGCGGCTCTGAAGTGATAGGCATGAGTCATATCATTGATAGCAACGATGAACTAAAGGCAACCGAAACAATGTCAAGCAATATTCATCTTGCTGTTGATAATCTTGAACTTGGCCGTTACAAGATGGTGACTGCTAAATTAGCCAAAACGGATCTGGCTAAAAAGAGGAAATGGAAGATTGGCGACATAGTTGCTGTTAATCTTGATGAAAACGGATTCTCAACAGATCCCAGGTTGTCACGAAAAGTCAACCCGTCATTTCTGCACAAAGAACTCGTTATTGCCTGGAGCATGAGCATATATCCAACTTCTGATCAGATTGGCATGGATCGGATAGAGAGAGCTGTGGATAATCTCCGTAGGGCTGCTACGTTTGCCGGATTGGGAACGGTTGCTTATGACAGCATTATGAGTTTTGTTGATAAGTACATGAATGTCACCAACATTAAAGATACTGACTTTCACAGGTACACACCGGCATACTTGGATAAGAACGTGAATGAGGTTGCTGCTATTGGTGGATTGAATGAAAACACCGTTAGGGAAAAAGCAGAGAAAGCAAACGAGTTGATAAGTGCTTTCTTCACTCACTATGGATCTATTCAGCCAAAAAGAAACCTCAGTGTTGATGTTTTGCCTGACAGGACATATAGGACGAATAAAACCTATTCCAAAATAGGGGAGGTTATAAAAGAGCAGCTCAAGCAACGTATTGACAATACCATATTCACTATCACCGATGGTGGAATGTCAGTGAAAAGTGAATTCAAGGATAAGTTTGTCGGCAATGACCGCCAGTGGAGAGTTGATCAGTCTGGTGTTTATGATACCAGGTCAGGAAAAGATGTGCTCATGGTGAAGATCACCAAAGAGCCAGGCGGTAAGATCCGGTTTGGTTTTGCCAAGGACAGTGCCGGGGGAATAAAGATCACGGATAATGATGCCAAACGTATGCTGAATGTATTTGGCATGAAAGAGTTGATCAACCTGAAAACCATGTCAGAGTATCTCCAAACCGAAAGTGATACACAGGGCAGAAAGAGCTACGATAAGATTGAGCAGGAAATGCTTGCCGAGCTTATAGGGGCTATGTTTATCACAGCTCAGTATAACATAAGTGAAAACTCAAGTGTAGCTGAAATGGTATTGGGCTACTTTAAAGCGGGAGGGAAAGATAATCCCTACACCAACCGGTTCAATATCAAACCACCACTGGATGAACTCCCTGTGATTGATGGTGATCAGAATGCTGAAATAGCCACAAAAGGACGCAGGAAAAACAGGGTACGTCCGTCAGGATTATTTCATTTGCTTGAAAATCTTGCCACTGCACAGGCGAGCGTAAGCGGGAACGATTACCTCCGTCATTTCTATACCGTGAAAAACGCAAGAGTGTACATGGATACCAATTCATCTACAATTTATCAAACATTCCCTGCTGCTATCAGGGGGAGATTGCCTCATGAGGGCGTTCAGGATAAGTTCAATAATGAGATTATTAGTCTTATTCGGGATGCAAAAGGCGATGATCAGGAAGCCAGGGCATTGGCTCATCAGAAGCTTGCTAACAATCCACTTCTTTCGGAGATAGATATAGATGCTGGAACGTACAAGATACTTAATGCTGTTTTGGATAAAACATCCGGCTTTGCAATACATGAAGTGTTTGAAACAGATGGTTTACGCATGGGAACCAACAGCACTAAGTATGGTGCTGATATGCGTGAGAATGACTTATTAGAAATGTCCTTTAACGGGCTATTTGCAGAGGATCTATTAAAGAGAAGAAGAGTGCAGCGGTTTTTACTTCCGTATCATAATATGGGAGAACGTAGCCGTATCCCGGCTTTTGATGTGCAGCTTTCCAATGATGCAAACTATCCGATAATTAAAATTAACTCCGAAGGTGAAATAACTATTGATCATACCATAATTGACAGAGAAATTGAAAGAAAGTTTGATTATCATCATAATGCCAGGAGCACGTCTCTTTATGAGTGGGGTAGATTCTTTTCTGACTTCACAGGTCAATCATACACCGACAACGTAGAAAGCTGGATTAAATCAGAAAATACCGAGAAGGATCCGGGCATACTGTCTGTTTTCGATACAATGAACAATACCCGCAGTGTTGAGTTTTTTGATGCTGTCAGGGCTGACACAGAACTGACAAAAAACAAAGATTATATTATCAGGGATGGAAAAATAGTTCCCGGTAAGGGCACAATGATGGACGTGGACAATGTTTACTCCATGAGAAATTACAATAAATTAAAAGCTGCTTCTTCTGAGGAAAAAAGAGATGTAATTGATAAGCTGTTCCATGATCGTCACATGAAGGCAGCCAGTTTATTTTATGAGAATAATTTTGAGTTTCACCCCGGTCTTAATTTAGAGAGCAATAACACTATTCGCCAGGTGGGTGAGAAGGAATGGAAACCGATTCCAATACTTGAAGCATACTTCTATCTCTGGCATATAGCCGATAGCAACATCAGCCAGCTCGTGCAAGGCGACACCACTAATTATAGCGACATTTCTGATTACTTCAAACGGTCAGCAAATTATAAATCACCTGGGTGGACAGGCAATACAGTGTCTCCAACAGGCATGGGTGCCACTCTAAAGATTGCTATTATTTCTGATATCCTGCACAATGAAGGCGAGCCTACTGCTTACAGGCAGCTCAGGGATATTTTTGGCTATAAGGAAAGCTATAATGAATCAGACGGTCTTGGTATCGTCAGTCCGCTTAGTTTGATAAGAATGAAAAGATCAGTGGGTGGCGAATTGGGGATTATCGAAGATGGCATGTTGAAACCACAGTATGCTGAAAATGATCTCAGCACAAATAATAATCTTACAGTAAAATATGCTCTTCTTAATCTGAGCGATGAAACACTTATTAATTCTGAAATAGCCAGGGGTATATTTAAAAAGATGCATGGTCAGGAAATCCATGATTATTGGTGGAATGATGGCAAACCAAGAGACATGAAGGATGTCTTGACCTGGGTGGAGAAACAGGGGCTTGCCGGCACTTATGTTGATCAAGCTGTATTTGAAAGTGCCGTGAAGTCAGGTGTGAGAAATATAAAGAACATAAACGATGAAGATTGGCGTGGTACGGAAGTGACTATGAATAATGAATACTTCAGAATTCAACTTAACCCATCACAGGATATCACAAAAACAGGGAATAATTCCGGTCCATCGCAACCTGCTGCCCAGATAGGAATAGGCGATCATAATACAAAGCTCGCCAATGACCTATACACTGAGCTTGCACAGGAGAATGTTCGTGCTACCAAAGAAATGGCTGATGAGTTCACAGACGGTGGTGTATTTAACAAGGATAAGTTTGCTGATTACCTGAGAAAAATATCACAGGAGGGCGATCAGGAGTTTAATATGTACCAGGAAATCGTACAAGATGCCAGCATCTCACTTAATATTCCGACATTCAGAGTGCAGGCAATGCAGAAGTTGCTCAATAAGGTAAAAAAGGAAGCTGTTCTGTTAAAATGGAATGGACTTCGCTACAACCAGGCACCTGGATTTATGTTTAAGCTTATTGAGCATGATGGTGTTAAGTATATGGAGAATGAAGCAAGGGGTTTTGGTATAGAAGGAGAAGGAGAGGCATTGCAACCAATGAAGTTTTTCTCCAATGAGGAAATGACTGCAGAAATAATGACAGCCGAAGATTATGGTGCTTTATTAGAAAAGCAAAACAATTCCGGAGAGCAAGCGATATGGGTTAAAGCTGCTGATGTTATTATTCCTTTCAGTTATCTTAAGCAATTCAGAATTCCTGAAAATACATCCCTTAATGAGGTGTTTGTCATTGTCGGACCGGATGGGCCAGTCAATCTAAGAAAGATGTCTGATGATAAGATGAGGGCATTTCTTGAAGGAGTTTATGCAAAACCGGACGAACACCAGGGGCATATCCTTAATTTGTTTCCTCCTGGTGAAGCTGCAAAAGAAACCGAAATAAGCAAGAAACTCAAGGAGTCAGGGCTTGCAACCGGAGATCCCAATATTGAGAAGATTATATCATACGTTGAAAACCTGAACAAAACACTTAATTTATATGTTTCCCGTATTCCGTCCTCATCAACTGCATCAGGATTTATTGGCGAGGTAGTTGGCTGGATCAATGACAACGGCAACACTGCTTATATTTCTGCTGCTAAGAACATACTCGATGGCTCTGACTACGATATTGATGCATTGAGTATTTATTTCCCGTCTGTTAATGATGCCGGTGAGGTGGATGACTCTACCACCAACAGGGCTATTGAAACGATGCGTGACTATTACAAAGACGCTAACAATGCAGAGATGTATATGAGTCCTATTAATCTCACTGACATGCGTAATGCCGTAAATCAAAAAGTCAAAGGCGATTACAGGTTTTCTGATTCAATGAATGACTTTGGTTCCAATGTCTTCTATTATGATAAAATACAGGAAGGTAGCAGGTTGATCGATATATTCGCAAACACATCAAAAGCTTATTCGTTATTAGCCCATGCTAATAATCAAATGCTGGCAAAAGGGCAAAAATCTGTCGTTGGGTTTGAATTGTCTCCGGATGGCAAAAATGCTAACGGAGAATACATTATCAATATACTGAGTAAGTATCTCAATGCTGCCCTTGATAATGCAAAGGAGCTTATACTTGGCACTCTTGGTGCTAATCAGGCGGCAGGGAATATTATGGGGGCTATGGCAATCAGGGGGATGTCAGTGGAAGCTGTGGTTGGTTTCTTAAACAGACCGGCAATACGTGATGTCTTTGATAAGATTAAACGATCTTACTCTGTACGGTACTACGGCACTATGGATGTGCTTGAAGCAATCAATGAAATTCAAAAAGACATAGAGCGTAGCAAAAACAAAATAACTGAGCGAATTACTGTACGAAATCGTGAGATTGAAACACTGTTGCTTAATCATGGTGATAACATTGCACTTGCCACATCTCAACAAACAGATGATGGCTCGTGGGATTACATGAATGTAAAGGAACATGAGAGTGCTATCCAAAGCGAAATACTCAAGTTATCTCAGGAATTAGCAGAGAATAATAAGATATTGGCTGAGCCATCTTTATTGAAAGAAGAATATGCACCGGATTTAGAGCAATTAAGGGACTTAGCTATGCTTGGGGAAGCATTGAACAGGTTTAGTGCTGTGTCCCGTGTAATAGGCCCAAAGGGGCTCAAGGTGGAGGATTATGAGATATACAGGCAGGTAAAGAATATTGAAAATGCATTCAGCATGAGCTTGAGTGATTTTGCCAGGGGAAAATCCGATGAGAACTGGCGTGATTACTTGCTCAACAATGTAAAGAAATACCTCGACAACAGTCCTGTTGAGCAACCAAAAGAAGGTCCGCCTGTTCTTAATGAGCAAGAGATGTACATGGAGCAAGAGGCAAAGATCCGGGCTTATATTAATGTGACTCCGTTAATCAGGGCACTTCCTCATGTTGACCAGGGAGTGAAGACGCTGGACAATATGGTCAATAATTGGTTTGCCGAAGGATTTGTTGATTATCATCCCGTGATGAAAAAAACACAACAAAATTTTCTTGATAGGGTAAAGAGAGATGCATTCACATTCAGCTCTGAATATTATGCTTATACAAAAGAAAGAAGTAGTTTTTTGACTGCTTTGTATTTTACCACAACAGGGAAGAACAAAAGATTTGTTGACCTGGGTGATCCTTCTGTCACCTATGACATGACTACACCAGAGGGGAGATACAGCTTCGGAATGGAGTTTCCTGCATTTGCATTAAAGTTATTCAAGGATGTTGTTGATAAGCATAACAAAGGTGATGTTCTCAGTGAAGAAGAAACAGACCTTTACGACAATCCATATCTGCGTAGGCTATCAACAGATTCCCGTAATTCAGGTGATTTTCTGACATTCAGTAATTCATCTCAGCTCACTAATGACGATTACATTGATCTGCGTAATGGATTCAAGCGTCTTCCTGAGCACATAAAAAGCAGGTTCCGTGCCTATATTCTCTCAAAAGACGGATTTAAGTATCACAAAGGAGGATTGCAAGAATCGCTTGATAATAAACTATTCCACGATTACAGCATATTCTTAGATGAGGTAACAGAAGCCCTTGATGATTCTGGATATGTATTTGAGAAGATTGACAGGGATGGCAAGAAAACGTGGATGACATTATCTGATTCGCTTAATAATGTATTCAACAGGGATGTTGGTTTTTATGCAGATAAAATGATTTTGCTTCGCAAGTATAATTCCAGCACCATGAAGGAAGGAATTAATCTTCCGTTGATGATGAAGAAGCAGATGGAAAAGGGTGCGTATAATGTGGATATGCTGATATTCGATATAAATGATAAAGAGGGTTGGGGCGGAAGAACCAAGCGTACATTTAATCCCTATGATCCGTTTGAATCAATGCTTACTCAAACTCAGGTTCTTCGTAATATATCCAATCATGATCTGAAGGAATTAATGAAGGGCAATCCTGTTGATATATCCTTCGAGAAAAACGTCAATTATAATAGGGGGGAAATACACATACCTAACGGGGAATTGAAAAATGTTGTTTATATCAAGAACAATGTAATGAGAATAGCAGAGCTTCCGGGGAAGAGCGAAAAGATGAATCGCTATTACATGGCAGAAACCAAAGGAGCTATGCTTGATCTTATATCAAAGCTATCAGACAATGAGGCTCATAAGGAGCTGGCAAAAGGCATGATTGCTGCGGATGCTATCAACCAGATAAGAACTACGGGCACCGTGAAGATTTCCGACAACGATAGTGATTCTATATTAAATGCTGCCGATGAAAGAGGCGATGTGGTTTTTGGTTATTATGACCGCAGGGAGAATCGCAGGAATATCGTGTTGAATAAAAGCACAATCAAAGGAGATGTTGATTTGTTTGAACAATCCTTTTTGCATGAAATAAGCCATGATTATATCAATGATGCCCTCAATGATAATATCCCCGTTGAGCAACTAACCTCAGCACAGCTTGTATTTAGAAATGATATGAGCAAGCTATATGATGAAGCCAGGAAGATTGCCGGTAAACGCAGAAAAGTGAAAAGGTTTGAAGGTGCATGGAAAAACAAACGTGAGTTTGCTGTTTACGCATCAGTGAATCCTGAATTCCAGCAGTTCCTCAAGGATGAAGAAGCAACAGAAGTTGTTCCTGAAGAAAACTTTATCACACGTCTTTATGACAAGTTCATTGATGCTGTCCGCAGGTTATTCGGAATAAGCGATACCAAAAACAGTTACACTATGCTTGACCAGGTTCTCGGTGTGATTGGAAGATACATGGATTATGGTGAGTTCCAGATAAAGACATCAGAGGGTGATATTGATTTCTCAAATACTAAGACTGGAAAGTATTCAAGTATAAACAGCGATTTAGCCAATCAAGTGAGAGATCATCTTGGCGGCCCTAAGGCTACCAATGAGATAATCAATAGGGTTCTCTCATATGCTAAATGGTTGGATACTCCTAAGGCAGACAAAAAACATGACTTTTCAAAATCGAAAATAAGGAATGAGGATGGTACTCTCAAGATTATGTGGCATAAGTCATTCAAAAAAATATCAGAGATACATCCTGTTGAATCTGGAATTTACTTTACTCCAAACAAACCACCATATGCAGGAACAATAACAAATGCTGCATTTTTGAATTCTTCTAATCCATTCAATGTTGATGCCTTAGATAAAGGTGAAATTGAAAGCAGGTTTGATCGTTTTGCAATTCATGAGTCATCCATAGTTGAACTCAAGAAGGGACCAGAGAAAATCAAAGATCAAATATACGCACCAGAATTTTGGAAGCAACTTGATAAGTTAGGTAAAGGAAGACGTACTGATGATCAAAAGAGTATAAAGATCGCCCACGAAAACACCAAAAAGGTATTAAATAAGGCAGCAAAAGCAGATGTTATTTACGGACCAGAAGCAGGGTTCGAGAATACAATAACAACCTATGTTGCATTTGGCCCCGAAAGTGTAGTATTACTCCATGATTTATTTGATGTAACAAATAAGTTTGAAGAGAAAATTGAGTTTGATTCTGGTATTGATTTCTTTCATAGTACATCCAAGAAAAAGAAGCCGGTTGAAGAAGTAAAGGACATGCGTGAGTATCTTCAGAATCCGGATGAATCTATTCGTACTTATGAATCTTATCGTGAAGACGAACTGGTTAATGCTATTTACAGAAAATACAATAAAGCCGGTGGTAAGTATTCCCTCAATGGTGAGATTTTTAGTTTTGATGAATCACTGGGAGAAGAAGCTGTCAAAAACAGGATCCGCAATGAGATAATCCCTGAATTCACCAAATATGAGAGAAACTACAAGAGCAGCACTGTTGATTGGTTGAATGACGGAGCCAGGGACACTGAGTCGATTCGTTATTTTGGTTCAAGAAGTAAAACCAGGGATGTGCCCATCTATGATGGCAGCGTATTGGCAACTCTTCGCAAGAAGATGAATTATATTGAAGGTTCTACTTATATGCTTTATAGCGATCTTCAAAAAGGTGGGTATGAGAACATACCCTATTTGCCTGTGTTTAAAGGATACGATCCCATTATTGCTGTTCATCGAAGCAAAGGAAGCCCTGATACGATTTCGGTGTATGATATCACATCCAATCCATTAAGCACAAGGGGAGTTTCAGATCACAGCAATTTGCTTTCAAACTGGATCACTGACACGGAAGCTAAGAAGCGTGGAATTGATCTGGGTAATAACGAAGGAGACATCAGGAGATTATACCTTGGCCTGTTGATGCTGTCAATGAAAAACACCAATGCCGACATTAAGATCAAGGATGTTATGGTTCTTAATATGCAATCAAGGCAGGTTCCGTCAGCCAGTGTATTTATGGAAGCCGACATGCTCAGAAACCTTCATGCAATGAAGGGTGTGGATGGATTTATAGATATTCTTCCTGAAGAGATAAAAAAATTATTCAATGATGATCTTCTCCTGAAAACCAAATGGGAGCAGCCGTGGATGTCGATGCTGCGTAATTTATTAGAAGAACAGAAGGAATACGCAAGTGAGCTTGGTGATTTCCGCTCCACTGTGGACATTAAACGCATTGATGATACAATCGGAGAGATGGAAGCTGTTCTCAACGGAGACGGCTCTAAGCAGCACCTCAAGGAGATGCTGCGGTTTCGCATTAGTGAACTCACCAGGAGGTTATCAGAATCTGAAATGGCAGAAAGCAAAGAATATCAGTATGCTGCCGGTCTTCTTGTTGATCTGGAAAGAGGACCTACTTTTGAAGTGTCAAAACTTCGTGACCTTGGCACAATATCAAGGGAATACACCAATTCACATGATATCGAGAATGATCAGGTTAAGCTGGCTCTCAGAAAAATCATGGACGGAAAAAACATGATCAGTGAATATGTGATGAAGTTTGAAGATGAGTTCAATGAAGAACTGGAGCCATTCAGTAAACGATATTATGCCAGGAAATCAGGTTTCGGTCTTCGCATAAAGGAAAGACTGCCTGACATGGGGGGTGATCGCTTCAGGCATTTATTTAAAACGGCAAAAGTCAGGGACAAGGACGGAAATGATGTGGTCATTAATACGAATATGATTCACTGGAATGCCAATGATGAGGAAACCAAAAAAGCGAAAATATCAAAAGATGATCTGAAATTTGGTAAATTCCTTGCTGATCGCGTTGAGGCAGAGCTAATAAAAAATATCCAGCATGACCGGAGATGGGACAAGGACTTCACTAAAGACGATGCCAGGAAAGAACTTTATGATAAAAGAAAATACGTAAAAGGCATGATGCCTGCCATGACTCAAAATGCTAATGAGTTATTATTTAAGAGAGATTTTAGAGCGACCTTTGGTAAGGTATGGAATAAGATGAAGGATTTGAATGATGTGTTTGATGAAGCTGCGGTTCAGATGAACCAGGAGAGAAAGGACACCCACATGATCAGCGAGGTTGTTGAAAGGTTTACCAGCCAGTTTAATGCTGAGGATGCAGAAGGATACGGTTCCAGGTATCGAATGAAGATCATGGGACTCAGGGAGAATATGGGAGAGATTGAGCTTGATGATATCAATGCCAACGATAATCTTACTACTAATCTTGAGACCTTGGTTAAATATCTTGTTGCTTCCGGTGAAAATAAGAGAATTATGGAGTCAAGAGTTCTTCCTTATGTCAACAGTGCCCACATGATGCTTGCTACTATTAATGCCAAGGGAGTGTCCATGAAAAATAACATAAAATATCTGAAGGATTATTCAGACAGGGTTGTTCATAATCGTAGCAGGTCATCAGACCAGACCGTAATGGGCAAGAATATTGATCCGGTGATTAATCTGTTGGTTACCACTACTACCTTCACGGGGCTGGCTCTTAATGTGCCGGTAGCTATTACGTCCGGTATTATGAACTCATCACAATTTTGGAACAATGCCCTTGCTAATGATTTTGCAGGTAGTGACTTATATGGCAAGAAAGAAGCTGCCAAAATACTCAAGCTATGGGCATCAAGTCCTCATGCACGGGCAAAAATAGAGGCACTTATGGGACTGTACCAGGTTATTGACAGGGGAGAAAGAGATTTGCTTCATCATCCATTAAGATCAAAGACAAGAAAGACCTATTTCACCTCTCACCACTTTCATAAACTGCATTGGTACACTGATTATTATGTGCGTGCATTGGTGATGGGTGCTCAGATGCTTAAAGACGGCACATGGGAAGCTCATTCTATTGATGGCGGGAAATTAAAGTATGATGTGAAGAAAGACAAGCGGTTCTATAAAGCGGGCAGAATGACTGAAGACGGTAAACTCCTGCATGATGACATTCGCAGGGTTCTTATAGAAGATGACATTATGGAGGAGAGCGAAAAAACAATTACAAGGGCTTATGATTACAAGGAAGCAAGGAGATTGAAGTGGATTGCCGACAAATACATCACCGGCTCTTACGATGCCACCACCTATGCAAACATAGACGGCATTACCCTTGCTCGTCTTTTCACTCAGTATAAAAAATGGTTACCGGCTAAAGTTCATGATTATTTTGGCAGCGAGAAGTATTCAGATGTCGGAGGAAGAAGGACAATAAAGGACGTTGACGGACAAAAAGAAGTGGCATGGGAACAACGTGTGCAGCAAGGCATTATTATTTCTTTTGCTCAGATCGCCAAAGAGATGGCTACCGAAGGCAAGCATTTGAGTTTGCGTGAGTGGAAAGAAATGCCTGAGCATCGTAAGCGTAACATGATGAAGTTGGGGATGGATATACTTGTTGGTGCCATGTTAGTTACATTATATAATGGACTTACCGGAGATTGGGATGACGAGGAAGCGATGGTTAAGGATTCCAGATTTATGCGTGTGTTTAAATACGCTGCTGCTGACGTATTGTTGTTTTTGCCTGGTAATCTCGCAGCTATTATAGGTGAACCTTTTCCTGCTGTCAGTCTCATAAGCAGATTAACAGAAGTAGCAACCGGTAATTTCAGTGGATTAACACGGATTATTCCTGCTGGCTCCTCAGTAGAAGCAGTAGCCGAAGTTTTACCTGAAGAATAACTATATTTACACCGGAAATGGGATATTTAATTACTGATTGTGCTGCAATAGCAGGCCCGTTTGAGACAGACGATGACTTAAGTGCCTTTGTAGGCAATGTAATAAGGGTAACAGAATACCCCGGCATTTGCTTTACGGTCAGTGAGTTTGTCGGACCGGCTAATCCTCATGTTAGTGTCAGTCCTATTATCACCTGTGGTAATAATGGCATTTACGCTGATTGTGCAGAATGTATTGCTACGGTAAACATACCCGGATGTACAGATCCCGAAGGGTGCAATTATGATCCATGTGCTAACTTTGATGACGGTACTTGTACCTTTGCCAGGGTGAACGTACGGATAAATTGTGATCAAACATTTAATGATTGTCAAAACTGTTAGATAATGGCTACTACTATTTACACCTGCGGGCAGCAGCATAAAATTGCCAAAATGGTTGATGACGGAATAACCGTTGTTAAAACCGATGTATCACCAGCGGTTCCAGACACTACGCCTTTAATGGCATTGAGTTTTGACACCGATCTGCTTGGGATTGTTGTCGGAACAAACGGAAAAGCATATCATACTGTTGACGGTGGAGTAAACTGGACCACTCCTGTTGGTTTAGGCGTTGAGGATTACTTTGACGTATGGCATGGCGACTCTTCTACGGTTTATGTGGCAGGATCTGTTAATGTTTATAAATCTATTGACGGTGGATTGAATTTCGTTGTTACCGGATCTCAGCCTGCATCTGGCGGACCTTACTCCGCACTTAAGTTTCTTGATGCTAATATCGGTGTTGTGGCTGCTCAAAGTGGAGCTGTGTGGCATACGTCTAATGGCGGAACAAGCTGGACGCTTTATCCATTCACTCCATCATTAAATAGCCCCACAGAAATATTCTTGTTTTCTACTAACGGATTAAATGATGTTTATATTATAACTCCAACTGAATTTTTCAGAGGTAATCTTCTTGGTGCTACAATTGTGCTTATTCCTTGGACAACAACAGTGGTTCCGCCATTATTCGGAAGTGCTCCGATAGCAGGAGGATGGTTTCCTTCAGAATTAGTCGGTTATGTTTGTGGCGTAGGAGGAGCATTAGCAAGAACAGCCGATGCAGGAGCTACCTGGGCTTACCTCGGTCCTGCATCACCTGGGACAGGAACAAGATTTACTTCGTATTTCACTACTGTTAATAATGGATATACTTCAAATCAGGAGGACCTATTTAATACTATTGACGGGCATGTTACCGAAGCTGTGTATCTCGATACTTCAGTTGAATTTGCATGGACAAATGAAATGTGGCTGGAAGATGTCCAGGCAATCGTAGATCCACCCATTCCAGGATGCACCAATCCTCTTGCCACCAACTATAATCCACTGGCAACAATAGATGATGGAAGTTGTATTTTGCCACCAGATTGTTCTTATTTCAATGTCAATATCAGTGAAGCTGCATGTGCTCCGGATTGTATAGCCCCGGGAGAGCTTATTACTTTTGATGTATGCGGAACAATAGATCCGGCATTCTATCCAACACAAATCACATTCTGCTTATATGATGTAGCTACAAATACAATAGTGCAGCAATATGTCTCCCCTATTATTAATGATGATCTTGAGCTTTGTGCCTTACAGTTTGTGTTCACTATTAATGATCCGGGGAAATACAGAATAGAAGTATGTATTCCGGGTTGCAACAACAGGAGGGTTCTTGCATTTGATATCTGTGATCCTTTTGATGTTTACAAAGACGATTGCAACCAGTATCATATTCACCGGCCACATGAATCATTATACAGTGTCTTTAATGTGACTGTGACAGAATTTGGGGAAACCACACCTATCGTAACAGATGATCCCTGGGATATCACTCTTAATAATGAGTATAAGTTCACGGTAACCGGTGACGGTATTTGGATCATTGATCTAAAGGATCCCGCTACCGGTGCCATTATTCACCAGTTTGTTCGTTTTGAGCTGTGCCAGCTTCTTGATTGTTTGAGAAAGCTCATAAATATTTTATTCTGCAGTGGCGATGAACCATGTTGCACCACTTGCGATAAGGATGCCCAGGATCTTAACTCTTATGCCAGGATCACATTTAATCGCCTTCAACCGCTTTACTTCCTGTACTTGTCACTGGCTAAGAAATACGGCTATGACAACGTAGGGTACAATATCATTGACCAGGAAAGGTTTGAATATCTTACCCGTGCAGATGAAGTGCTCGATAATATCAATGAATTAACCTCGGACTGCAGTGGAATATGTCCGGAAGTTACACTTACATCAGCCACCTCTGCTGGCGGATGTGCATCATGTTAAACTATGCCTTGTTGTCCTATAACACTCACTGACACAGAACGGCTTCACTCAGCTTATTGGGCGGAAGTTGCTGAAATGATGTCCGGAAAGCTCACTAATCTCAAAAACTATGAATGTTTTGGTCGGGCGGAAAAGGCAGACGCAGAAACGGATGCTATGAATGATTTTCTTTATTTGTTTACATATTTATTCACTATTGCCCTCAATGCCGTAGATCTTAATAAAAACCGGGATATACTTCCCGGGCCATGCCCGGATAAGAATGCGATAGCTGCAGCTAATTGGGATTTTTACCGAATGGAATGTATTGTTGAATACTTTAAATGTAAGCATGACTTTGATGTTGAAAGAATACTTACTCTTTTTGGATTAAGCCCAACGGCATTAACCGGCATTGATCACATGACGATTACTCCCGGAGGACCTTGCGATAATTTATTCACTGTTAAATAAAAACTACCATTATGTCAGCTCAACTAAAAGCTTTTTTCTTTACACCTACTTTGAATCTTGAAAGATTCTTATCTGGTGATGATCCCACTGAAGACAACTTTCGTCATCTGTTTGACTCTGTTGCTTTTAAATTAGAATCAGGAGATTCTGCAACGGATATCCAACAGGGGCTGGTAGAGCGTGCTCTTCAGGCTGAATTCGATGCAGGCACTAATGCTAACGGAGCAGGATTCTCGCTTTATGCCAAGCCCAGTCAGATCATAGCTATGCGTAATGCATTACAGACACTACTGCAGGCTGGCATTGATGCTAATACTGCAAATATTGTCATCAATGCAGCTAATATACTTACCAATTCCACAAACATTGGAGCCAATACAACTACGATTGGTGTTAATGCTGCCAGCATCGCAGCGATATTAACTGACTATATCAGTGTTGATATTAGCAATCCGGCATTGAGTGTGGTGGTTGCCCCTTCAGTGCCTGGTGGCTTCGCCATCACTACCTTTGATTTCCATTACAAGATCATCGGAAAGATGATGACATTCCAGTATGCTATGGTATTCGATATCGGAGCACAGGATCACATCGAGTCAATTACCATTGAGGGATTTGAGAGTATGGCAGGAACTCCGTTCCAGTTTCCAGCAGCGGGAAATAAAATTCAGAATCATCATGCGTTCATGTCAAGAGGAGCCACTGGATTCACTTCATTCCAAGCACTCAACGGAACTGCGAAGATTAAAACAGGATTTCCTATTGCTCAATTAGTAATGGAACCGGGACACCGTGAGCAATATCTTGGATTAACGGCTGCTGCATTGGATACCTGGATAATCAGAGGTTCGGGTATTGCGAATATTGCATAAGTTTCATATCTTTGCTTTTTGCTGTTTTACGCATCTACCTCGTGATCTTCACGTCCCAGTGTGAACACGTTCTGATGTAAAAGGGGGCCCTCTGTTAAGAGGGCTCTTCTTTTGTATTATTTATTATATCCTATTATGTGCAAAGCGTACCTTGTCACATATTGTTGGCCATTGAATTCAAATACCTCCTGACCATCTTGAGAGGCTTTGCGACACTCTTCAGCAAAAGCTGACATATCTTGTTGCTCAAGAGCCGCTACTGGCTCCTGAACAACTTCCGCATATAAATCTTTACTCATATTGAATGTAGTATTTCATAGTAATCAAGTATTAGAATTAAAAAGAGAGAAAAGAAAAAGGACAAAAAGAAAAGAAAGAAAAAAGCTCTTAGAAAAAACAAATTGTCTGCCCATTGGGGCATTTGCCTGATCCAACTGTCTATTCTGACAGAAGTTTAACCCAAAAGAGAACCCTTTATTCAGAGTTCTTGGTATGCTCAAGAATCTAAACAAAGGGCCTATGATGGGCCTCCCGTGAAGGAGTGTTACCTCTTGCTTATTACAGAGCATACCTGTAAGTGGCAAGGCAAAGATAAGCATTATTTTCACTAATCATCTTTTTTATTTCTTATCCTCCAATAATGTTTATCGCCACGCTTGAACCGGTACCATTCCCGGTTCTTCTGCGTGACGAATTTCCCGAATAGAGAGCAAATTAAACCATAAACCAAAAACCTCAATTTCGGGAGGGGAAGAGCGACTAACATACTTGTATCGGTTTAATAGGATTGTAGTCCTTGCATGCTTTTTCAAGAGGGCAATCTTTACAGTTGTTGTAATTGGAATTAGTGTCCCATGTGGTGTCATTATGATGATTAATCTTTGCAACAGTGCTGCGGATTGATTCCTTTACTTCACGAATCTCCATTTCTTCAACTGTTTTTCGAATGATCTTATGCTCCGGAGCGGGCTTGTAATCAAATACCATATAATAGAAAGGTAATCGCTCGTCATGAATGAGTTCGTGCAACATGGTGTACATATATGCCTGTGTGTGATCCATATTATGTGGAAAATACCAGGAGTAGTCACCAAATTGCTTATAAAGGCTTGACGTGAGCTTCAAATCAACAATTGCCTTCGGCTGGAGTCCAAGCTTAGTGTCTTCAATAGAGCTGATAAAATCTGCAGTTCCGAAGAGAATAACGTTTTTACCTTCCACTTCAATTGGGAATCGATATTCCACTTGCTTCTGGTCGATCTTCATTTTGTACTCCTTAAGCACATTGCCGAAATTATTAATTTGCTTATCAATTCTCTGGTGATCAACACCCTTATTGCCGTTTTTAAGCCGTGGGAGATCCATTGTCTTTTGTCCTTGAGCACCCAGACCAATGCATTGAGTTTCGAAGTACTGGCCTCGCAGCATATACTCATTTACTTTGAGAGTATGCGTTTTATCAACGTACATGGATTTGAGTTGCAATGGGCAATATTCGTCCTTTGAGAACGCTTTAATTGCTGTTTGGTTTAGTTTTATATCAAGCATCGGTTGGGATTTTAATTTCTTCAATGTCTGTTGCCAGTGTCTTTACATCCACCTCACCGTCTTCCAGGTAATCCTTGATCAGAAATGTGCGGATCTTCCTGAGTTCATCGATAGTATTATTAACTCGCTCAATTTGGCACCTTGCTGATGAATCTACCGCTGGAGCAATCTTGTCCATCATATATTTCTCATAAACCAGATCGTAAGAATCACGATATCCACGATGATTCGTAGAATATAAACTTGCATGAGTTTTGAAAGAATTAATGATACTTGAGTGATCTTTGATTGTCATTTTCCCCACAACCGTATAAACCATGCTCTCTTCGTGGACAAGGATGTGTGAGATCATGGCTCTACACTCGACTAATTCATGATCGCGTCTTCTTGACAGAACAGCTCTTTTGCTTTGATCCATTATCTCACAAACGAGATTAATGACCTTGAGTGCCGTAAATTGATCTTCTTCAGATACGTATTTTGCTTTCATGTTATTTTTATTTTAAAAGTAGCATTTCGATGTACAATAATTTTCTCATAGTATGAGTTACAAAATCTATTTAAAGACACAAAAAAATGCTTAATATACAATAAATAATCGTCAGGTAGAAGAAAGCTCCTAACCAACTTAGTAAGAACCAGTAAATTATGTTTATTAAGAAGCTCATCGTTGTTTTAGCCAATCTTCAAAATCTGTTTCAAAGGTTGATATTATCCGGTCTCTTTTTTCTTCCTTATACCACACTGCAAATTCTTTTATATCTTCTTTAGTAAACAGTTCATCATTAAGGGCTGCTTCGATTAGCTTAATCTGTGTTCCGGTAAAATTGTAATGCCTGTGGTCGCTTGGTTGATGCCTGCACTCGCTCTCTCCTTCCTCTTTATCTTCTTTGCTGGGGGCATTATCTACACGATATAGTGATATTTCTCCTTTTTCACATTTTCGTAATAGTTGTTTCCACTCCTTAATTACTTTTTCTGCAAATATTTGTTGCCTTTGCGTAGGATAGCTATTAAGTGTTCTGTGAGCCGTTCTCAATCTCACTAATTCTTTGGGTGAGATCTCCCTCTGCTCTTTGTTTTGTTGGGAAATTATTAAATTACAAAGGTTATCCAAATCCCGCTTCATTGCTTTTGCCTGTGAATCGTTATCGGTGTATTTTTTTATGAATGCTGTTTCTGCCTTGTC
>Ga0255048_10000698_pt1 | contig 24915 bp, 27 predicted proteins | sample JV7_2_2_MG_FD_183619 | JGI IMG/M metagenome (GOLD analysis project Ga0255048, IMG submission 183619) | Seawater microbial communities from Jervis Inlet, British Columbia, Canada - JV7_2_2 | ecosystem: Environmental > Aquatic > Marine > Inlet | place: Canada: British Columbia | collected 2016-10-06
ATTAAAGACTATCGAAGGTGTTGTTAAATTGGAAGTTGGTGATGCTAAAGAATATTTATAAATACCAGAGGATCATGTATGACAAATAAATATAAAACAGCACGAGAAGTATTAACAGCGATTACTATTGAAGAAGGGAGTGTTCTAGAAACAGTTGTCGAAATTAATGAAGAAATCTTAGAAGAAACCATGCGAGAGAATGGTGAATGTGTTTGGGATGGAGACTATGAGGAACATCGATGGGCAACTTTCTTCACTGTAGTGTCTAAGTATGAGGTAGAAGGAGAGACTTATTACTTATCTTTCTCAGATTACACAGCAGGTGGTGATAATGATGCAGAGGGATGTGGTTATCATTTTGAAGGTATTGATAATGTTCAGGTGATGGAACCTTATGAGAAGATGGTTATTGATTACAGAGTTATAAGTTAATTTGCAAAAAGAGGAGAGGATTTAGAGAATGAGAGCAGAGTATATTACACATATGGGTGATGATTTAATGATCGCCAACACAGCTAGGGTGTCTTTTGATAAAACTAGTGAAGAATTTACCTACAGGAAGGATAAACCAAGGGGAAGTGATGAAGGAATCCTTGAGTATTTAGCCGATCATAATCATTGGACGCCTTATGGACACGCTATAGTTTCCTTACGGATGAAGGCTCCTGTTCCTATCAGAACTCAATGCTTTAAACATAAGCAAGGTTTTGTAGAGAATGAGGAATCTCGGAGGTATATTAGCTCAAGTCCAGAACTATTCATACCAGATCACTTCAGGAATAAACCATCTGGTAATGCAAAGCAAGGGAGTGAAGGGATTCATGTAGGGTCTGATTTATATTTAGAGGTTTACAAAAAACAATGTGAATCTTCAATAAAAATCTATGAGAATATGGTAGCAGATGGAGTAGCCCCAGAACAAGCACGTTTTATCCTTCCTCAAGGTTGCCAAGTTAATTGGATTTGGACAGGAAGCTTATCAGCATTCTCAAGGTTTTATAATCTACGTATAGATTCTCATGCTCAAAAAGAGATTCAAGATTTAGCTAAGGAAGTTGGTAGTATAATTGAGCCGTTATTTCCAGTGGCGTGGAGTAAGTTAGTTGGTGGTAAAAATGATTAATCGTAGGAATGAATTACTGATAATGTTATTTTCCGCTTGTGTTTTATATACGTAGCGGTATTATGTATGTCCTATTTATACGACGCCACTGAGCACATCAGAGAAGAATCGAAAGATTACAGAAAATCTTGTCATAAACTCGGTGGTGAATTTGTGTATATAGAGTTTCATGGTAATGTTTGCATAAATGATTTAATAAAAGATAACTAAAAACATATACATTACACAGGCTCCTCTTCATGGAGTCTTTTATTTTATTAGGAGAATAGATGTTAAATTATGTAGTAAAAAGTGACGGAGAGAGAGAGAAGTTCTCTCCAGATAAACTTAATAAGATGGCGCAATGGGCAGATAATGTAGGAGTTAATTGGTCAGAGGTTGTATTATCTGCAGTTAAGAAAGTATCAGATGAATGCACCACTCAAGAGCTTCAAGACGCATTAATTTCTTCTTGTGCAGAGAAACAAACAACTGAACATATTAATATGGCTGCACGTTTGTTTCTTGGAACTTTATATAAGAAAGCTCACGGAGGTTTTGAAAACAGACCACATTTATATGACTTCTATTATAAGATGGTAATAGAGGGTGTATGGGAGCAGATGGATTATGACGCTGATGACTTAGAGCACATTAACGAATTAATTGATCACGATAAAGACCTTTCCTACAAGTACACCACAGTTAAGCAGATCTCAGATAAATACTCTAAGAAACTTAACGGAACAGTATGCGAGACTCCCCAGTTTACTTTTATCGGTATTGCTATGAAAGTAATGGAAAGTCAACCAGAAGATAGACGACTTGATGATATAGAAAAACTTTATAATTACTTAAGTGATTTAAAGATTAATATGCCAACTCCATTCCTATCAGGATTAAGAACCCCTTTTAAAGGGTATGCCTCTTGTGCTGTATTTGTTGCAGAAGATGACGCTAAGTCATTAGGAATTTCAGATTTCATGGCATATACAATGACTTGTGCTAGTGCAGGTATCGGAGGGACGATCAGGACACGTTCTAAGGGTGATAAGGTTAAAGGTGGTGCAATCACCCATACTGGGAAGTTACCTTACTATAGATCATTACAAGGCTCTGTGAAGAGCACTAAACAGTCCATTCGGGGAGGAAGTGCAACTATCCATTACACATGCCTTGATCCTGAAGTTTATGATTTACTTAGATTACGACATCCTACCACTGTCTCAGAAAAACAAGTTAATGGACTAGATTACAGCTTAGGTGTTAACAAGTTCTTCATGGAAAAGGTAGCTAAGGATGAAAAGTGGATGCTTGTCTCTCTTGGAGATGGGAGAGAGTTACATGATTCTTTGTATAAACCTTTAGAGTACTTTATTAAAGAGTACGAAGCTTATGAGAAATCTGAGAAACCTCGTACTTATGTTAGTGCAAAAGAATTAGCTGAACTTGCCCTTATTAACAGACAAGATACAGGAAGAGGAGTTTACATTCATTGGTTAGACGAGATGAATACTCATACCTCATTTAAAGACCCAATTTATTCTTCAAATTTATGCAAAGAAATCTTCCTAAGAACAAAACCATACTACAACATGACAGAGCTGTACGACGATACCACTAACCCTGACACAGGTGAAATGGCCTTATGCTTCTTAAGTTCTATTGTAGCGGGAAGGGTAACCTCTGAAGAGTATGAGGATGTTGCATATTACACATGCTTGGCGATTGATAATGTGATCGATATTATGGAATACCCTTTTGAACATTTAAAACGTACAGCACAAGCCACTAGGAGTATCGGTGTAGGTATTACTAACCTTGCACATTACATGGCTAAGAATAAGAAAAGTTATTGTGATGTAGATGGTAAGAATTTTATACACAGACATGCAGAGATGCATAGTTTCTTCTTACACAAAGCTTCAGTTCGTTTAGCACAAGAGAAAGGGGCGTGTGAGTGGATGTACAGGACAAAGTATAATGAAGGGTGGTTACCTATCGACACTTATAATAAGAACGTTGATTCAGTACATACACAAAGCCTCATGTACCCTTGGGAAGAGTATCGTGGACTTCCTGTAAGATTTAGTGTTAATGAAGCCACAGCACCTTATGAGTCATCTTCTGGAGCTACTGCGACAACTAACAGTCTTTACCCTATCAGGTCTTATGTAGTTATTAAGAAATCAGGAACTAATAAGATAGTCTTTGATGCACCTGATATAGATGATCCTGAAGTTAAAGAGTATTATGAACTTGCATGGGATATTGATACTAAACATATGATCGATGTGTACAGTATTGTTCAGAAGTTTAGTGGACAAGGTATAAGTGCTGACTTCTATAAAGATTATAGTAGATACCCTAATGAGAAGATTCCTGTATCTGAACTAATAGGAGATGCATTGTACGCAACTAAAATGGGAATGAAGAGTTGGTATTATCAGAATGCACGTGCTGGTATTAAGAGTTTAACAGATGTACCAGATACCATAAATATTAAGCAATTAGAAGTCGTAAACGAAGAAGATAGTGAAGATGACTGTGAAGCTTGTAAAATGTAAAAGAGGAGATATTAAATGACAGTACTTAATTTAAACAATACAGGATGGCAGACAGGAAAGTATCCCCTATTCTTAGGAGAGGATCTAGGACTTCATGATACAATGAATCGTCCTTACCCTGAGTTGTTTGATTTATTCAAAACTTTAAAGTCTTTAGATTGGGCTGAAGATGAAATTGACTTATCTCAGTCTAGAATGGACTTCATGGAGTGTGATGCTGCTAGTTATGATGTGATGATCAAAACATTAGCTTGGCAATATGAAGCTGATAGTGTTGCTTCTAGGTCAATCATTTCACTGTTTGCACCATTCATTACTAATAGTGACTTAAATCAACTAATGTTAAGATGGTCAGACAATGAAGCCTTACATGCAACGACTTACTCAGAGATTGTAAGACAATGTATAAGTAATCCTGATGAAATATTTGAAGAGATAACTAAGAATAAAAACATTACAGAACGTTCAGGTAAAATTGTTGAGTCTTTTAATAACTTAAAAACTTTAGGAGCTGTGTATACTTTAAATAAGAACGCTGTTCCTGAAGAAGAGATAATGAAGACTATTCTTAAAGCTTTAGTAAGTTTATATTGCTTAGAGAGTATGGAGTTTATGCCATCATTTGCTTGTACTTTTGCACTTGCAGAAAGGGAGTTATTCTTATCAGCGGCGAGTCTTGTACAGAAGATTATGATTGATGAGACTATTCATACTAAGTTTGGAGAGGCTATTCTTAATATATTACTTAAAGACCCTAAGTGGTTAAAAGTTTACAACAGTATTAAACATGAAGTTAAAGATATTGTTGATAGTATATTTTATCAAGAGTTAAGTTGGAGTAGGTATATCTTTTCGGAAGGGAGAAGTATTGTAGGGTTAAATACTCCTTTACTAGAGGACAGAGTTAAGTATGTATCTGCACCTACCTACAACTTCCTAGATTTAGATATGCCTTTTGAGGAAGTTTTAGAGAATCCATTACCATGGATGGATGATTGGTTAGATATTGACTCTCAACAAACTGCTGCACAAGAGACAGATCTTAATAATTACAGATTAAATTCAGTAATTAAGGATACTTATGATTTAACTGACTTTGACTTTGGTGACAGGGATTCAGTAAATAAAGAGGAAACTTTTATAGTTTTCTCTAAAGATAACTGTCCCATGTGTACAATCCTTAAAAGTAGGATGAAGGAGAATAATATACCTTACGAAGAAAGTAATATTACTAATGATGAAGAAGGTAGAAACTTTCTTATTAGTGAAGGACTAAGATCTCTTCCTCAAGTATTCACTTCAAACTTAAATTACATAGGAGACGCTAAGTTCTTCTCAGACAACTATTTAAGTTAACCTACTTGAGTTAAACCAACAAATCCCGCCCAATAAAAACCCGTTAAGGAAAGTATCTCTACTTCTCTTAACGGGTTGTACCTTTCAAACAGATAAACTATTAATCTAATTCAGATTTTACTATTACGTTATGGATCATATCGTTTATCATTTCATTATTCAGTTCATTACCTTTTCTTACCCATTCCAGATCATTCTTTATTACCGACACGTTACTATTCAATTCTGAGAATTTCTCACTCATCATTGCTATAAGTTTAATAGCATCTTTCAACTCTTCTATATCCTTAGTATTAGCTTGTACTTTGCTGTAGCCAGAACTTAGAGTTAAGAGAAAGGAAGTTATTAGTGCAACCAGTAATGCTTGAATGCCACCTGTAATGAGACCTTTAGACTCTTGAGGCATAATTAATTAGGTTAATTGGTTAAGTTAAAAATAAAGCTTGATCACATCCTTGTGAAGCAAGACAAACTCTTGTTGAAAAACCTTTCACCAATCTTCCTATGATTAAGTGAGATAAATTTAAATTTGTCAAACTCTAGTATCAACTATTAAGTCTAGTGCAGTTTGATCCACTGCTGCTAAAATATCGGTAGTGAGCTGAACCTGCCCTATTGACCCATCGTCATTTGAAATACTTGTATATAAATACTGCATCCGATCAACTGAATTTTGAACTAATGTATTTATATCTGGAAGTAATGTAGTCTCACTAATACCGCCAGAGAGTGTGAATATCAAGTATGGTGTTGCCGCTGAAAGCTTCAATGGGTTGTTTCTAAGGTACTCGTAATCAGTGTAATACTTATCTGCATCAGATTTTGTCAGTATAACTTTATTACCATCCCAATCATCCACACCATCATTCATTAATTCATCACTTCTTAATCCCAATCCATCAATGAGGTTCATTTTATTTGAGAATAAACTACCAGAGGTAGCCATCGCTATAACAGCATCACATTGTGCTTCAGTTGAAATGTCAGTACTAATAGAAATCAATTGATCGTCGGTAAGGACACCATTAAGTGACTCATCAATTATATTAAAATTAGCATCCATCACACCAACTGCGGATAAAGCTTTCTGTAGTGTGCTAGCACTTCCTAAGTCAATCGTATAATTAAAAGTTGGCATTATATAATCATCTCTTTAACTAAAATTAATATGTCTGAAACTGTAGCCAAAGCTCCACCTGGACCATTACCAACTCCATACTTAACTTCAATAGTATTATTTCCTATAAGCAAGGGAGTATCTACATTCTTACATTGATATGAATGATTATTTGCGTCTTTTTGTTCAATATCAGACTCAAGGCCTTGAAGAACTCCATTGACAAAGAGACCAACTACCGTACTTCTGTTAGCAGTAGAATTTGAACTTTCAAAACTAAATGATATTTCAGCTCTGTCATAGTCCACGTTAATTACCTCAGAAAGTGCAGTTTGTGGTGACGTGGTATACACACTTGATGTTGTAGCATCACCTACTAGTTCCAGGACTTTTGTTCTTCCTTGTACCCAATCTCCGTAATGCTTCCCCCCAATAACTCCATTTAACGTCCCATTAACTGTTAAAGTTCCTGTCATAGAACCAATGACCACAAAAGCTCTAGTACCTGCACCGATGGTAAGGTCACCTTGCAACTGATTACAATGTAAAGCAAGGTCACTATTACCTGAAGATTCTACACTTCCGAATACTGTTGAACCTCGGTGCTGCAAAACACCCACTCCAGATACTGTCATATTTCCGAAGACAACGCCAACTGTGTCATAAATACATGATCCATCCGTAACGATGGTACTTCCCGCAACGGTATTGGCACTTACGGTCAAGATGCCGTTAGCTTGTACATTTGCAGCAGTACCTGCCGCAATAGAGCCTGCTCGTACCTTTAAGATACCATTTTGCACCAAGAGTCCTGTAGTACCTGTGTAAGCAACACCACTAGCATTAAACAGACTTGATATATTTACATCAGCAACATTTACAGGAGAGAGGGGATTATAGTCAAAAAATGTGGCGTTATTATTACTAAATGAAACTGTGTTGAAGTTGAAATCAATAGGAGTGGCACAATCCCCTGTGACCATAACACCTTTACTTCCATCACCCCTCAACTGTAACTGACTGATAGTGAAAAATATACTATCACAATTATTCTTTATCTCTACTCCAAGTCCATTATCACCGCCAACGATCAAACCACTCATTGTTGTACCAAAAGAAGATAATGCATCCACCTCCAGTACTGTTGCATTATCTGTATTGTTAACCAGTGTCTGTGGTTTGAAAGATAGAGAGTTAGCTCCAGAAACCCCAACGAGTCCTGTACTTACAATAGTTGTATGTTGACCTTCAAATAACACACTATCATATAACGTCAAATCTTCTACGTATACCCCACCTTGTGCTTCGTTTACAAAACCAATACTACTAGGACTAGGTGTTGGAATTAAACCAGAAGCTCCATCTAAAGCAGCCTGTATGGTTTTCTTAGGATGCTCAATACTTTTACCGTCTAAAGTATCTCCACCAGAATCGGCATAAAAGAATCCTCTAACTTGATGGTTTATATTAGATCTATATCCCATATTACACCTCCACCCAAGCTAAAGTTCCTGGTGCGAAACCTCTTACTTCTGTTGGAGATATTGTCAATGAATTTGGAACGGTAGATCCATTACCATCAACTGTATCGTTAGTTACACCTTCATTAATTATGTAAACAGGTTGAGTTGCATTTGCTAGTAAAGGAAGTGTTAAGGTATTACCTCCATCACTTATCACATATTGATCTGTTACAAGTATTTGGTAATCTCCACTAACTCTTACTAAGTTAGCACCTTCACTAGGAACACCACCGCCACTAGTAGATAATTTACCCATCAAGATAGTCATTACACAACCTCCTGAACAGCCAAGATAACTCCATTATCACTGGAACACCTACACCAAATTCTATCAGAACCAAAAAGTACATTAGCTACAGAGTAATTCTTCCCCCTACTTGTTATCAGTTTACCCACTTCATCCTCAGTGGGGATAGATGAGTCTTCTGTAATGAATACTTTATAGTTACCTTTATTCATTAATTCCATTGCAGTACCTACCGCAATAGTTGAAACTGTGTTGATATCTACCCAACTGTCAGACACAGCCACTTCGAATACAACTGCCATTATAAATTTCCTTAGTAATTTTAAATTATATCAGTGGTGTGCCTAACCAACTTTATTTCAAAGTTTTAGGACAATATGAAGAACACTCTTCATATTGATTGTATTTTATTGGGTTGTCTCTGTTGATAAATATATTACCTTCTTTAAGACCACCTAAGGTAACTAATGAACAACCTGATCCATTGTTCATTAGTTATAAAAGTCAATACTTAAGGAGGTAATATTACCTCTCTGTTAGTATCATAAAAGATTCCAACTCTGCCGTTACATTACTAGTTGATGAAAGGTTAGCAACTTGCCACTTAACATAATCGTTAACCTCTAACCTGACCGCGAACTGTCCGTCAAAAAAAGCTACATCCCTACTACCGAGTAAACTGCTTACAGGCCGTCGTTGTATACCGACATCTTCAAAAGATGAAGTATTGTCATTCCATTTTACAATTTTAAGTGCTAAGTCATTATTTGCAGTCCCCTCCAATACTGCATCGAAGTAGATTTTATAATCATGAGGACTAGAACCTAAATGACGAAGTTGTGAAGGAGACGGACTGTCAAAATGCTCAAGGAGTGAAGTGGTCGTACTTCCGAGTATATCGTAATAATCGCCTTGTACTGTAATTACTGTAGCCACCTCAGTTGTAATAGTGGACCTACCTCCAACATGAGTATTGTTTACACCAACATTACCTTCCCAGTGACATGGCAGTTCAGAAGCCTCTATATTAGGTGTGATGTTAGCATCACTAGGGTTTTGCGCCCCATTTCTTGTTAAGAGCATACCCTCAAGTTGCAACGTAGATGGATTTGGAAAATTAGATGAGGTGAAATCGAGATAAGATGCGCTGGCAGGAAGGTCTACATTTTGATTAGTTTTAAACCTACTATTCATAACAAAACCAGCCCCAGCCTCAAATACAGGACTAGTCATAGCTGGATCTAAACGCCTAACTACAGAACCTTCTAAAAAATAACCCCCACCCCAAACTCCTGCTAAGGTTAAGGTCGGTTGTCCTCCAAACCTTCCCGTACCTGTCTCAAAACCTTGCATGTATTCTGTTATAACACCAAGACTAGTACAGTCGTTATAATTAACCCGTGACATCTCTATAGCACGAAAAGTATCAAGTGCTGTTATGTCATAAACCCTAGAGTTAGTTGTCCCTGTAATCTCTATCGCGAATTCTGCCCCGATAATATCTCCGCTTCCACCGACAGGAGAAGTGAAAAGTGTGTAGTTGTCATCAGAACAGATTAATTTAGATATATTAAAAGAATGACCTCTTAATGTAAGTCCTCCTGAAGGAACCTCTATATTTATACCTGTTCCCGTGAAATCTATAACACCATCTAAGAAATATTCAACACTAGATGACAAAGTACCTGATAACTCATTAGGAGTCTTAACTGCCACCTGTAAGTCATAGGGATTAGGAGAACCAATTACAGTTAAACCTTGAACTAAGGCTATATCTATGTAGTTATACTGTCCATTGGACATGGAAGGTCCATTAGCTAAAGTGTTTAAGGCTACCCCTCTATCATGATACATTTGTATCTCTACTGTATCCCCTGCTGACAAACTTACATTAACAGATCCTTGCACATGTGCATTCATAACGCCTGTGACTTCAGCATAGGTCGTGGATAAGTAATCATTAAGTGCACCATTTACATGAAGTTCTAGTATACATTTCTCTCCAGCAGTCCAAGATTCTTCACTTGAAACAGATGCAGATATATTATAAACTCCTTCAACTGTTGCAGTAAATATACCTAAAGTTCCATTCCATTCCCCCAGTACATCATAATCAGTTTCATTATAAATAATAGTGGTGGCCACAGTTGAAGGTATAGCTTGTGTTGTCCCTCTAACAACCCTTAAGGATGTTACAGGTCCACTGGAGGTAACAGTCCCTCCATTACCAGAAGAATGAAGTATAGTCATTACACAACCTCCTGCACTGCTAGTATAACGCCATTACCACTGGAACATCTACACCAGATCCTATCAGAACCTGTAAGGACATTTACCACAGCGTAATTCTTCGATCTACTTGTTATTAACTTACCTACCTCATCCTCTGTAGGGATAGACGCATCTTCTGTAATAAATACCTTATAACTTCCTTTGTTCATTACTTCTACTGCAGTCCCTACTGCAATAGTTGTTACCGTGTTAATGTCCACCCAACTATCAGATACAACCACTTCGTATACAACTGCCATTTTTAATTTCCTTAGAGTTTTAAATTAGTATCAGTATTGCCTAACTAACTTTATTTCAAAGTTTTAGGGCTGTATGGAGAACACTCTTCATATTGATTGTATTTGTTAGGGTTGTCTCGGTTAATAAATATATTATCTTCCTTAAGACCGCCTAATATAACTTGTGAACAACCTGATCCATTGTTCATAAATTCTGTTCTGCATTGAGGTAATAAATTCCAAGGAGCTTTTAAAAAGTTACTTAAAGCTAAGTACCATTCTTCCTCTTTACTTGATTCCTCAATTTCTATTTCTCGTCTACCTCTCTTTTCTCTGATACGACCTTTAACAGACCCCGCTAAAGCAGTTTCCATTAGCCAAAAGTAAACAAATTTAATTGTGTTAAATAAAACAAGACATTCATTGTCAGGGTATAACTGTTCCCATTGTTCTAAAAAGTACGCTACGACAGCCCTTGGAATATCCTCCTCAGTTAGACCTAAAAGTAAATAAATAAGATCAACTAAAGAAGAATCGGGAGGGATGATATCTTCACCACCTCCCCATTTAAATATACCAGAACCAAAAATACCTGATTGTCGTATTCCTGATCTCATAATACACCTTACTTAAAGTTTAACGTTACCTCTTAAACCTCTTCTACCTATTCTAGGTTTTGGACTATAAGGGGATGTTTCACTGTACTGGTTAAAACTATTAGGATCATCACGAACTCTTTCAACTTCATCCTTTTTAGTTCCCCCGACAGTTAACCTTGAGTTACCTGCACCGTTAGCTACAAAATCCGCTCGGCATTGTGGTAGTATTTCCCATGGAGATTTCAAGAAATTATCAAGAGCTGTTTTCCAATTAACCGCGTTATTTGAATTCTCTACTTCTATTTCACGACGACCTCTCTTCTCCCTACGTTTACCACTCACTGCTTTAGCACTAGCACTCCCGACTAACCAATTGTAGATAGACTTAACAGTGTTATAAATAACCATGCAATTATTATCAGGGTAAATTAAAGACCATTGAGCAATAAAGTAATCTATCACTTCAGCAGGAATATCTGCTGGAGTTAGTCCAAGTAGTAAGTAAATAATACTAGAACCTAATGCAGATGTTGTTACATAGAATGAAGAATCTGCAGTACCTACAGTTACCGTTACTGTGCTTGTGGTGTTATTATCTAATGAAGAAAGAACTCTAAGAGTTACAGTATCATCATTAACAACTGTTCCTGCTACTGTAGTAAAAGCTCCACCATTAATAGAATAACTTCCACCTTCAACTTCAATAGGAGATGCACCAGTTAACCCTAGTACAATTTCTACATTAGAAGGGGTTAAGGTATTTACATCAACATCAATTACACTGTTAAAAACAAGTTCTGGTATAGGATTTAAATTACCTGCAGTCGTTACTGAGTAATCTGTATCTAATTCACCAACACTTAATGTGATTACAGTCTCTGTTAAGTATGAAGCAGATGAAGTTTGTCTTACAGAAACAGTGTCATTTAAATCAATGGTTCCTGTTACAGAAGTGAAAGCACCTCCGTTAATAGAGAACTCACCACCAGCAGTAACACTTATATCAACTGTATCTGTAATACCTGTTACAGTTTCTGTGTTAGAGGTGTAAACTGTAGATAAATCAGCATCAACTACCGGAGTAAATACTATTGCATCTGGTAAGAAGCTTTTTACCGTTGTCACAGTCCAATCTGTTGACCATCCTCCAGCATCTAAGGTCGTTATGACGGGAGTAAAGTGAGAAGATGAAGAAGTAGTCCTTAATTGTAAAGTGTCCCCTGTATCAACTACAGAAGGCGCTGAGGTGTATGCTGCACTGTTTAATGAGTACTCACCATCAACCACACTCAATGCTACAGGATTTATTAAACCTTCTACTGTTATTATATCAGATATAGTGACAGTATTTAAAACTATATCACTTTGATCTGTGAAATTAAAAGGATATGGCGTTGTATCAGGTCGTGTTATGGAGAATTCTAAAGGAGGAAGTACAGTGCTTGTACTTATGTCTAAAACTTCCCAATTCCCATACACATCGTCTTCAGGATCAACTGTAGGTAACCATGAACCATCTACTGTTAGTCCTACTTCCGATGAAACTCTTAATTGATCTCCAACTTCTGGAGTAAAAGCTCTGTCATTTACTGACAACCAATAGAAACTTTCTGTACTTCCTTCAGCAGGAATAGGTCCTGTAAATAACTCAGAGAACCAACCAACTCTATTGAGAAGTGTTAAATCATCTACTTGGACTACAGAAGTAGAGTCATCTGCTATTAAACTTAGTCCTGTAGTTTCCCAAGGAATATTAATATCATCAGGAATAGTACAAGTTACTGTAGTCCCGACCTGACCATCAATTACTAAAGATTCTCCGCCAAGAGTTACAGATGTAATTGGGTCAAATATATCAGGAACATCAAAAGTAATAACTCCATCAGGAACAATGTCCCCAGTTAAGTTTTCTATTAATGGTTGAAAAATATCATATGTTTGTTCAGCAGACCTACTATCTGTACTTACATCAAATACTGCCCAAGAACCTTCTACATTTAAAGCAGGATCTATTGTAGGAACCCATGAACCATCTACAGTCAATCCAACACTATCTTCATACTGTAATTGGTCAGGGATTAAAGGAGTTATTCCTAAGTCATTAACTGTTAACCAATAAAAGCTTTCAGTACTTAACTCAGCAGGGATAACTCCGTCGAACAGAATAGAACTCCAACCAACCCTATCTAGTAAAGTTAATGCTGGGATATCTGCTGAATCTGTTCCATCACTTGCAGTAAGTGTAAGTCCTGCCGTCCCCCATACAATATTTATATCGAAAGGGATAGTGCAAGTGACTAAATTAGCCACCTCACTATCAATCGTAAGAGATTCACCGCCTAAAGTAGCAGAAGTGATTGTGTTAAGATCTGTTGTAGTAAATGTTATAATTTCATTTGGGGCTATAACACCCGTTAAATCACCTATTGCTGGCATTTTATAACCTCTACGTTATGCTTGAATTTCTGAAGTTGTCCAACCGTATTCAAAAGAAGGAATGGGTCCAATAAGTGCAATCAATGCAGGACGTGGATCATAAACGAAAGCTCCATTACCACCACCGTTAATAGAAACATCTGTACCAGCTCCAATATTAGAAGAGGGACTGTTACAGTAAATCATAGGAACTAAAGGAGTTCTAGCACACCATAAATTAAATACTCTCGTAATTCTAGGTACTGCAGGAGCAGCTAAGTCTGCATCAATTATATAAACAATAGGAGGTGCAGTTTTATCAGTTGTGTCTACACAAACACCTAATGTACCGCCACCTGAATGAAAAGCTGTGTTGTTGTTAGGTAAGAAGAATGCATTTCCAGTTGGAGTTAAGTTACTTCCATTAACCCATTGCTGTCCTAAGAAATCTCCAGGATTTACAGCAGGTATAAAACTAAAACCACCAGCGTTATCTGCTATAGTACCGGCTGTTGCACCAGACCACATTCTAGAAGTAGTGGCTAAAGGTAACATATTCAATACAGATGACAGACCACAACCAAATTCACCATCACCAGCAACTGCTGTAATTTCGAAGTAGCGAAAGGTTCCCCAGTTTGCATGATTTGCACCAGTACTCAACTTAAACGGATCTGAAGTTTCAAATCTTACATTATTATCTGTTATATCAGCAATATCAGGATGAGTTTTAGCGGCATCGAATACTGTATTTCCAACATGAGTTAAAGTACCATCTACTAAAATATTAACCGTGTCAGTAAATACACCACCGTAGGTATCTTCATAAGTAGCCCTAATACGGTAATAACCTTCTACTTCAGGGGTAAACGTTAATTGTCCTCCTGTAGGAGTTGCTACACCACTATCAGTCCAATTAATGAAATCATTGAACCATTGAATGTCAGAGGTTCTGTCTACACCATCAGCATCTGTACATACAGCATCTAATATAATCTCTACACCAACAGCAGGAGATACAGGAGGAGTGGTTGTAATGTTTAATGACGTAGATCCTGCAGGAGTAGGTCTATTGCCTTCAATACCCCATCCTAGTACTAATCCAGTTGTATCAGCTCCAGCGTTTGTTAACAGCGTGTCAACGTCAACGGGAAATGGTCTGTTATTAACATCTCCACCAGTGTTAAGTTTAAAATACCAATCTCTTTCTTGGTCTGTATCGTTTTCTGTTTTAGCAACAAAAGATACAGGAGTTGTAATACTTAACAGTTGATCAAACACTACAGTATTTAAGTCAACATCTATTACATAGACATGTGGGTTAGTTTGATAGTTAACAGCAACTACATAATCTCTACCATTAGCAGAAACAGACGCACCGTTATAATAAGCACTTTGTCCAATTAATACAGTATCTAAACCACCACCACCTTGATCTTGTGCAGAGAGGATATCAGCTTCCACTCCAACTCCCCAAAAAGATCTGAATGTTGGAATAGTTTTCCCTTCACAATGTATAGTTGACCAACCTTGTCCTTGAGTAATAGTTGAATCTACTTTGTAGACCGAATTACCACCTGGAGCACGTACTCTCAGCCTTTGTCGAGATATGTAAGGAGTCACAGAACCTACAGGTAATGATCCTTCCAAAATAAAACGTGGCATAACGATAATGGCGTCAATTCTTATTTGTAATGCTGTTTTAGTTGCACTTGCATCTAGTGCAGTAACTAATGATTGTGCTGTAGATACATCAGCTTGTTCTGTGGTATATTCAGCTAATTCAACAGCTTCTGTTGCTACTTCTTCTGGTGTGGGAGGTGGTACGAAAGAACCGTCAGGATATGCACCATACATAATTCCATCGATTGAAGCTAGGATAGGAATTCTACCGTTGATACTAGCCATTTAAATTCTCCATTGTGTTTTTTAGAAACAAAAAACCCGCCAAAAGAGGCGGGTTTGTATAAAAGACTAACCCGTTATTAAGTTAGTTGGATAATAGCTCCAGGCTTAGTAGTCCAATACAGCTTACGGGCTTGAGTTTCCAAAGTATGACCTTCATCATTAGCTTCAGTTTGTTCGAAAGAGAACAATTCAGCACCGCCTTTATTAGCCATTGACAACTTGTTAGCAGGACCCCAGTAACCACGGAATAGATCACGTGTACCACTAGGAACAGCAATACCTTGACCAGCACCTAGTACTTTAACTTCATTACCATCTGCATCGGTGAAAGAAGGATTATAAGCCATGAAGCGAACTCCACGATGCTCAAAGTTATCAACAACACCCCATTTATAATAATCTACGTTTTCATCACGTAAACGTTGCTTACCGCTGTTTTGGTACATGTTGTATACATCACGGAACTCAGGATTAGCAACGATCTCATCAAACAAAGCTGGATCAAGGTAAAAGTCAAAACCGCTCATCGCAGAACCAGCTTTATATCCAGCAGAACTTTTACGTTTAACTAGAGAGATTTGCTCGTCTAAAGTATTAGCAGCAAGGTCTACTGTGAAATCTGCGGCTTTGTTCAAACCAAACATGTCATACATGTCAGTGAAACCTGTAGCAGCTCCAGCAGGGATATTACCAACCATTGCTTCAAATCGTAAATACTCATCAGTTTGGTCATGAGCTAGTCTAAGATCCATCAACTTATCAGCACGTACAGCAGCAAAAGTTTCTTCCATATCAGAATCACCTGGACGACGTTGACCTTGAATGTCTTGAACATCGATATAGTCATCATCTGAGTAATAAAGAAGAGCCATTGCAAATTGTTGAACGTCACGATCTTTACCAACATTACTACCTTTAGCACGAGGGTTACTCGCAGGGATCAAACGAATCTCGTTAGAGATACGATCAAAGATAATAGAAACTTGTGAAGTTGTTTTAATATTGAAATCGCCGTTAGCTCGGATAAAGCCAAACTGGTTATCAATTTCATTAATCTCGGTAGTCCAATCAGACAAACCGTTGATGTTACTAGGATCGCGTGTTACCGCTTTAAGTAATTCAGTCATTGTTATTTATTTCCTTAAACCTGAGGGCGTGTCTTAATACCAGTATTACCAACTAAAGCGGTAATAACAGCATCGATTTCTGGTTGAGTATCTACATCTGCACCATAAGATAATGCACCATCAGAAACTTGTGAAGGACCATCAGTTAACACAGCAAGTGTGAAGTCTGCAGGTAGTGAAGTTTGATCAACAGCGTAAATGCTTTCATCAAGCAAGACACCATCAGCGTTAGCAGTAGTAGCAACTGTAACAAGTGTATATTTACCTGCAACAGAAGTTGATTCTAGAACAGCACCTACTTCCATGCCAGCGGTGACGGTTACTACAACATCTTCACGACAGTAACCTGATTGCGGATCATATTCATTTTTAAGAACGTCACCGACTTTAGTACCACGTGTACCAATTTGACCAGTAGCCATTTATATATTACTCCAGTAATTATTTATTAGTTTTAGCGTTGCGAGCTTTGATGATTTCAGAAGTAATACTTCTTGATTTTTCTAGGGAATTTTCTGTTGGCTTAATGTCGCCATCTTTACCTTCCTCTGCTTCACCAAAACTTTTCTTAAGGTCTTCAATTTTATTATGAAGGGCTTCCATTGCTTTCAAAAGTACTTCAGAGTTACTTGCTTTATGTAAAGCTTCAACAACCTCTTCAGTATTCTCAACACCTTCCCAAGCTTTAACAACTTCGGTCAGCTCTTCTTTAGCTGCAGTTTCTTTTTCAAGTGCTGCAGCTTTTTGAATTTCTTCTTTTTCTTTTTCAGCAGCTTCTGCACGAGCTTGACTAGCTTTAGCAAGGGCTGTTAAATCTTCAATAGATTTCTGAAGGTCTTCAAGTTTAGGAGCGTCAACTTCAGCTTCAACGGCCTTAGCAACTTCCACTACTTCTGTTTCTTTTTCTTTAGACATATTTTTCTCTATGTTATCGATGCCGCTAGGCACAGTGGGGTTATTATCTGATGCGGCATCAGATATCTTTTCTTCGAAGGACTTCAATACCATTGGTAATTCATCTTCTGGGAAAAATTCTTTGTAAGCTTTAGTCACCTTTCCGTAAACTTCACCTTTAACATCAGAATCAATATCTTTATCGAAACGTGTTAGATGTTCTACCGAAGCTTTAGTAAGCTTTTCACTATCAATCCTAAACTTCCAAGAACTATCGTCCTCAGCGTCAGGTGTATATGCGTAGTTTTTATTTAACATAGAAGCTGCTTTTTCTACTTCTACATAAACAGTCTTTCTCTTGACTTCTACTTTGTCATCACCTATAGTTACTTCACCTGAAGCATTTACAGTATAAGAAGAACAATATGTTCTATAATCCAAGGAGTAATAAACTTTGTCATGAGTAAGCTTTTCAATCCAAACTGAGATATAAATATCTGGAATCAATGCTTTGACTTTATCTTCGATAGCTTTCTCAACAGTATCTTCAAGACTCATACTGTTTACATCAACTTCAGCTTTTTTAATTTCCGACAAGAGTGATTCCTGTGCTTCAGTAAGTTCTACTTTAGATTCCTTACCTTTTAATAGGTATGGTTCGTTATTTTCAATAGCATTACCGTTGAATCCATCTGTATTTAGACAGTAGGCAATATGCGCAGTTGGGGAAGACATGTCAATATCACTAAGTAAAAACTCAGCTTTGGTATTCTTTACTTCCATTAAGTGTCACCTTCGTAATCAGGATTAGGTATTCTTTTACCTTCACCTCCAATACTTACCCCACCAAGTTCTCCAGACTTTCTCTTTTCCCAAAGAAACTTATCGGTGAATTGCATCTCAACAACAGGTTGGCCTCTCTCTATAATCTTTAAAGAACTAGGTACATTAATATCACCAAGATGTACAGTGAAAGGGAGTCGGTAGGCTTTTACAGGATAGAATCCATCAGTATCGAAAGAGTGGTGAATATTACCTGATATGTTTTCAATGTTTTTATTAAAATTATCTACAAATTTATCTAACTCTTCATCTGTAATTCCATCACCATGAGCATCTACTTCCCCCGTATTAAGGTAAAGTGGCTCAAAAGCTATCATCTCTTCTTCATCAAGTTGCTTGACGATTTCAATAGTGGTAGGTTTTGGGTTAGATTTAGAGATACTATTTGAGATATATTTATCTAACTCTTCCTCGGAAGTGTCTTCAATATCCATAGTATGTATTCTGTTTATTAATTACCCTTGAAGAGGGATATAAGAAGCCACTACAAGAATGTAATAGCTTATACGAAATGTCGTATGGTTTAACTCATTATATCATAAGTTATACAGACGTGCAACAAGATAAGGGCAATTAAATTACCCCTTTAAGTTAAAACCATCTCTTAGTTCTTCTGGTAATGACTCTGGATCGAAATAAACCTTCACATCACCTTTTGTTTTATAAACACCAACAGAATCTACACGGTAAGGAGATGTTGACTTATTCTCCATATTGTTATCACCACCAGTAGAGTTTTGAGTATTACCTGTACCAGAAGTACCGTTAGATTCCCCTGCCCTCGTTTTCCCTTCTACCAAACTCCCCATAGATTTGATAAGTTCCTCTTCCGTCATAGCTTCCATCAATGAAGTATCAAAGTTAAGAAGTTGATGATAGTAAATAATATTATCTTTTGTTGGAACAAATCCACCGACTGATATAATACGTTGAACCATCTTACTAACTTCATCATAAGATGCTTTATCAATCTCACCGGCAACGATCTTAGGCATTTCATCAACAGTTAAATCAAACTCATTCATCACATTAAGTAACTGAGGTAACATGTCCTTATTAAGACCATCTTCAATAACTTTAATGTCACGTTTGATATAATGTAAGTGTGATGCATTCTTAACTTCAGCACTGTTATAACTACTAGCACCTTCACCTGTTAATGCATGTCCTGCACCCCAAACATCAAAGATAGCTTTACGTCTATTCTGAATCATTCCAGATGGATCAAACTGTCTACCGGAACCTTCTAACCCTAATAATTTAATACCAAAATCTGAAACAGAGGAGCTACCTTCTTGCAAATCACTTGGACGTACAAAGTAAGGTTGTTCTCCAGCATGAACATTAGCTGCAGTGATTAATAAATCTTGAACCATCAAATATTCAGGTGAAGTAGGATCACTATGAGCGATGTCTAATATATCTGCAGGGATAGCAAGTTCAATAATACCTGCTAAGTCTTTTGATGCTCCGTTAACTTCTAGGTCTTCTAAGAGGACTTTCTCTTTCCACAACTTGTAACAAGCTTTTAATACAGGAGTTCCGAAAGGTGTAGAGTCTGTAGCATTTTCTCCAAATAAGATAAATTTCTTACGTGGGATTAACTTATAACCTCTACCTCTTGAATTTTCATTAGGGTCAATGAATAAGTTATTATTATGATAATTTTGGAAGTACTGTGTGTTCTGTCTGGCAGCTACTATCCTTCTACCGCCATTAGTAACTTCAAAAGGTTGACTTTGATCTAAACTTGCTTGAGGTCTGTTTGCAAGTTGAGATAACTTCCACAAACCTGCATATTCACCTTTTAACTCTTTCCTATAAACTTTTTCTAGGATAGAGAAACCTTTCTCTTTAAATGTCTCAGCATTACGAATTGTTTGTAAGAATGTCTGACCTTCTAAAGTTTCAAGATTATTCCTTACAAAATCGGCAGCAGCTTTACTCTTCTCGCTACCTTTCTTATATTTAACTGTGTACCTAGACCAAGCACCCTCAATAAGGGTGTAGTCGTAGTTAAGTACCGTACTGATAGCATCATCATACTTCATAACTTCATATGTTCTCATACTCTGAGGCCATTTAAGTTCGTATGGAGCTATCCTGTTAATAACATCTTGATAGAAAGAGATACCTGTAGTACCAATACCTGATCTAGGAATTCTTACAGTAGAGGCTTTCTTTTCTTTCTTAAGGGTTACTTTAGGTTTTCTTGGTTTTGACAAAGAAATACTCTCCTGAGGTGTATTAACCTAACTCTTCTTTAAGTTGTAAGATCATATTAGGGAACGATTTGCTTCTTGAAAGATCGATGTTATAAGTATCTTTTACGTAAGTTTCTAATTTAAGTTTACTTCCACTTTTATCTTCTTTATCTAAGAGAGATTTTAAGAAGTCATAATCTACTTCGACAGGAGCAGGAACCTGAGATTGATCATTAAAGACAAACTCTTCTCCTGAGATAACTTCTTCAGGTTTACTTAGATCTATTTCATTAAGTTCTACTGGAGTTACAACGGGAGTTAATTGAGTAATCTCTTCTTCACTTCCCACAAATACCAATTTCTCATTTTCAGTATCAAAACGTACTTTATCTTTTAAAAATAAAGAGAAATTAGAAACACCTGCAAATGATCTCATTGTGTCAATAGGGATACCGAAATCTTCTTCAATCTTAGGGAAGAATTTATACCATGTGTAGTAGTTCTTTAAATCTCCGTCATCCATAATAAATCTGTAATTATATAAGTACTGTGAATCACTTAATGATAATTTCTGACCTTTAGTTTGCAACATGTCAATCAGTTTGATAAACTCACGGTAACCATAACAACGAATACGATTAACACCTTCATCATAGTAATAAAATTTGTTTTTATTGGACATTTAAAGCCAATCCTCTTATAATTAAAAAGAAAGGGCAAAACCTGCCCTAATTCCGTATTGTATCACAAAAGCAACATCTTATCAATATTACCTAGCTCTAAAAGTCTTAACACTTCTGTTTCCCATACTTCCCCTCATTGCTGATAGTTTAGTTTTAGTATTATTAGTCGGCATTGGGGTTGGTTTATGTGTCTTAGCTTTAACTAAGTAGTTGTAGCAACTGGCTGCTCCATCAGGGATATCATCTTTACGACTTGAAGTAGATCTCTCTCCATCAAATGTCTCCAGTTCTTTGTAGAAATGATCTAATGTCTCCTTATTAAAAGTAGATTCAACTATACTTATAAGTCCATTTTGCGCCGCAGAAGAGAATGGTTCAAATCGAGTTAATTTAGACTTATTAGAGGGTGTTGGGTCTGATTTAACTCTAAAACCTTCAGCACTGATCTTCTTTGCAATTTCACGATAAGCTGTTTGACCAGATGCCCCAGGATCTATCGGAAGTACTACATGGCAATCATCTCCATCAATTTTAGATTGTCTTATAATACTGTTATCACGTTGTCCAGGTCTCTGGAAGACTCTCCCTTTAACCTTAGTGGCCTTATCTTCTGTCTCTGGGTCATAGTCCCCAACGATAATGAACTCTCCGTCACGGGTCTTGAGCATCTTCACAGAGGCAGTTGCATCGGGGTGTCTATTCTTATCAGATGGTTCAGAAGACGCTAAATCCCAAGCACGAGCCTCTTTACAACCAAAAGGTCTCTTATCTAGCTTATGAAGCCATTCTCTTTGGAAGTAATTAGATCCTTCAGGTTGAGCGTGCCAACATCCATCTAACAGACGCATACGGTTAACACGGCTTTGAGCTTTCAAGGCAGAGAGATATTTAGGATTGCTATTAATTAATGCTGGGTTATCAAAGATCGTTCCTCCGATAAACAAGAATGTTAAAGGTGCTACATAAACTTCCTTCCCTTCATTCTCATTATAAACCCAACATAAATCAGGGTACTCTTTTTCTAACTCTTCAGCAGTGTCAGCAAACTTAGGCATATCATCAACAATTACAAAATGACGGACAACTCCTAGTTTATTTTCATCAAAGTATCCTTCTTCATCAAGATACCAACTTACCCAATGATATACCCAAGATTGATAATCAGGGTTAGTTGTTGCTAAGAGGAATGAATCATTATCTGCTGCAGATCGTAACCTTCCAATCAAGTAAAGGAATTGACTTTGTTCAAAATGTGTCAGTTATGTTCAAAGAAGATCGCTACATCTTCTCCAGTTCTCTTATGAACTTCTGCATGTTTCCATACAGCTCAGACTATATCATCACCCTTTCAAGAGGGTGCTGTGCGCTTCGGTCATCAAAAGCTTATGACCTACTCTACTAACTCCTTTTCAGGGTTTTCGATAGTCGTTGCACGCCATGTTTATAAGTATAGTAATTAAAATTTTAAGTTTTTTGTTATTCTTTTATAGCTCTTTCTGTCTCTAATACTCTTAATCTTCCTGACAGTTAAAGAATTGTTAGTACTAATATTAAGTACCTCTTTATCTGTTAATCCACTAGAGATCTGATGACATATCCATTTTATAGTATTTTCTGATAACAAGTTATAATCCTTAGTACTATTAAGGTCATAGTTAAGTGTTATATTTTTGAAACAACTTTGGTTTTGTATATTCTTTACTACAGACTTACTCACCCTTTTAATCTTAGCAATGTCTATAGGTCTTGTACCTTCCATTAAGTACTGGCAGATACTTATTACATCTCTCTCTGTAAGTTTCGTATTTGGACTGTCAGTACTAGAAGCTTTATGATGAAGTCCTGAATCATATGCATGTTGCACGTTTTCTGAGACTGTACACCATTCAAGGTTACTTATACTATTGTTTCTTTTATTACCATCTTTATGGTTAACTACTGGTTTATTATCAATATTATGTAAAAAACTTTCAGCTAATAACCTGTGAACATATTTAGTTTTTCTTACACCGTTGTCATTTATAATAGCAACAGTTAAGTAATTACCAAATCCAGTACCTCTTGGTATTAACGTATAATCTCTTTTTATATTAACAACATCACCATTTCTTGATATTGTATAATTACTAAAATTTTCTATAACTTTCTTCATAAGTATTTCCCCTACTGAGATTCGTGGTATACTTATAAACACATCGCTCAGGATTACCTCCAACATAACTTGGTAAGGCTTCCCCTGAATTCACACAGTTTTCGATGTACATTACTGTACAAAGGCTCTACAAATTAAAGCTCATCGAACCCGATCGCGGAGTATTGGAGACCCTGATGGTTCTTTTCTGCATCTTGCTCATGTTCAATATGAGTAAATTCAATACTACCTGCACCATTAAAAGTAACCTTCATTGGCTGCTCTTTAGATCTTATACCAATAGGTTTGTACAGTTTCTTAGCTTCTGTAAATAAACCACCTGCAGCTTTTAAAGGAGGGGATGTTCTTCGAAAGATTACCCCTTCGAAATTATCATCAGTTGCTGCATAATAACCTACTTTGTTTAAAAGAAGTCTACTCTTACCACTACCTGCCATAATGGTTAAATGTTACAGTGCAACCGTCTCCGCTACACCTCTGTATGTTTCTATACAGATCAGATCATATCTTCATCCTTTCTCATAAAAGGAGCCTCACGTTTCGAATCTACTTAGACCCTACGAGCACAATGCTCTGATCGTTACACCCATGAATTTAATCATTCGGCTCGGTATTGCCCTCATCTCAATGTTAGGGGTTCCACCGAATTAGCGAGGTTTAAAGGCACCACAGGAATTATTTAGCGCCACCGTAAATCATCACATCTACATTTGTAAGAGCTGCTAACTCTTGTTTACCCTTTTGAGGTGCTAATACACTCATTATTATTCTCTTCTAGTTTATCAAGCAGTTCATATACTGGTATGTCTAAGTTTTTAATAACTTTAGCTATAGATTCTATTTTCCTGTGTTTAGATTCTGATGGGTCATGACTCTTATAGTACCTAACCACATCATAACTTTCTTTAGGATCAAGATGTTCAAAGAAGTAATCATGTGCCTCTTGAACCGTAATTAAATCTAACTTAAGCTTACATAAGATATAAGCAACCTCATTGAAGCTTTCACCTGTGTCAATTTCTAAAAGAAACTTTTGATCTAATGTATGTATTCCCCCAGACTCTTGTTCGTATATAAAATTCATACTAAACCTCCCTTAAGTTTATCCTTCAACAAATACCCTTCCAACAACCAAATCTTTTCCCTAGCATTCTTCTTAGCTATATCTTTACCAATCTCTTCATTAAAATTCTCAGGAGAGACACAATTACTTTCACCTGAAATTTTAAATCCATTCTTAAGGGTCAATAGACATACCATAAATGTAGTGTTTGGGAAAACGTAATAGTCCTCATTGACAATACATGAATCAATGTAATCTGGGGTTAATCTTGGTGCGTTGAGATTCTTATCTTGGATCTTTCTTTCAAGTTCCTGTTCGTTCATTATTATTCTCTTATTTGTTTATCCATTACAACACTCATAAGCGTTCTTTTTGGATTGAAATCATTACCCTTTACATAAGATAATCTGAAGTATTTATACTTAGTTATAAGATTCTCTAATCTCTTGAAAGGCTTATCAGATTTCATTCTAAGCATGGTTATCTTCTTCTGTCATTTATTCGCCCACTCATACAACTCATCACAATTATTAAAATCAGGAATCTTAATGAACCCCTGCTTTGCCTTCTCTTGTAATTCTTCTAAATATTTGATTGTCTCTTTA
>Ga0255048_10000699_pt1 | contig 24889 bp, 34 predicted proteins | sample JV7_2_2_MG_FD_183619 | JGI IMG/M metagenome (GOLD analysis project Ga0255048, IMG submission 183619) | Seawater microbial communities from Jervis Inlet, British Columbia, Canada - JV7_2_2 | ecosystem: Environmental > Aquatic > Marine > Inlet | place: Canada: British Columbia | collected 2016-10-06
CGGATCTGACCGCTTAGGGCCGCTCTCGGAAGAGGACCCGAAAGTGATCGCTACCGAGGGCGGCCCATAGGTGGCCGCCCTTACTTTTTGAGGCAGTATGCCGAACGAAGCCCAAGCCCAAGTTGAGATCATCGCGAAAGTCGCGGAAGCCGTAAAGCGGTTCACGAAGCTCGCTGACTCTGTGGACCGGCTCACCAAAGAGCTGAACGAACTCAACACCAACAAGCTCAACAAGCAGCTTGGCAACTCGCAGGCGGCTCTCAAGAAGACCGCGGCGCAGGCGACCCTGTCGCAGAAGGCTCTCTCCACCCTCGCGGTCTCATTCAAGGGCCTGCTCACGACCCTGGTCACCTCGAAGCTCATCCAGGCATTCACGAACTTTGCTCGGCAGATCTTTGAGCTCGGCAAGGCGGCCGTCTCGACAAAGATCAAGTTCGACCAGATTGACCTCACCCTGAAGGCGGTTACCGGCTCGGCGGCGGAGGCCGATAAGCTCTTCAATATAATTCGCTCGACAGCAAAAAACCTCGGCTTCGACCTCGCCGCGACCGCGAAAGAGTTCTCGCTCCTGGCTGCCGCCGCCCAGGACACAGCACTCGAAGGCGACAGAATCAACGATATCTTCCGGTCCACCACCCAGGTGGCCCGCGTTCTCGGGCTCTCTCAGAAGGAGCTCTCGAACATCTTCAAGGCCTTCCGGGACATAATTTCCAAGAACACTGTGTCCATGGAGGAGCTCCGGCGCCAGCTCGGAAACTCCCTGCCTCGAGCGATGCAGTTCGCCGCCGCCGCCCTTGGCACGACCCAGGAGGAAATGGTCAAGATGGTCGAGAGCGGCACGGTCCTCGCCGAGGATCTGCTGCCGGGGATGGCTGACCAGTTCGACCGATTCTCCGCCTCGAACATCGACGAAGCGATGCAGACCCTCGCGGTTGTATTCGGCGAGCTCAGGGTGGTCGGGCAGGAGCTCCTCGACACCATCGGCGACGGCCTCGAGCCTGGCCTCCGCGCCGTGGCCGAGGCGGCGATCGAGGCAGGGGAAGCGGCGAGGCCGTTTGCCGAGGACCTGTCCGAGATAGCCTCGAACATGACGGAGATCGCGCTCAGTAGTCCCACTCTATTCAAGTCGACCGCGCAGAACATCCAGATCGCAGCCGAGGCCGTGGCCGACCTGACTGAGGAGATGAAGGATAACCCGATCTTCAATACCGAAAACCTCAAGCAGGTCCAGACGGACAATGACGCATTCTTCAAGGCGTTCAAGCAGAACCTCATCGACCTCCTCGGGTTCAATGTCCAGTGGCGAGAAGAGTACATAGAAAACTGGGAGGACATCGCAGAGGCGGCCGAGAAGGCATCCGAAAGGCAGACGACCGCTGTCGTTAACGCTCACAAGGACATCACCGAGAGTCTGGATATCTACAAGAGGACTCGCGAGAAGGCTCTCCAGGAGCAACTCGACGCTGCGATCGCAGCCATCGACGCAGAGACCGAGGCGACCGAAGATGCGGTCGACGATCGAACCGATGCCATGAAGCGGATCGATGAGTTCCGCAAGAAGATCAGGGAAGCGAACGCCAAGGCTCGGGAAGCCGCCCTCCAGCGAGAGCGAGAGGAATTCGAGGAACACTACCAGGAGCTCATCCAACAGGCCGAGGCGGCCGCCGGCAAGAGTCTTGACATCGTCGAGGAGACCACCGAGGAGATCTCCGCGGAGCTCGACGAGAGAGTCGACGACCTCGAGGAATCGGCTACCAAACAGGAGAAGATCGAGGAGAAGCTCCAGCTCGCCATCCAGAAGCTGTCCGAGGCGACCTCTGAGAAGAAAGAGAAACTGATCCAGAAGTTTCTCAAGGACAAAAAGAAGAAGGACGCCGACCAATACGCGCTCGAGAAGAAGCTCCAGGAAGACCTCGCGAAACTGATCGAGGACTTCGCCGATAAGCGCGAGCGACTGTTCAATCAAGCGGCCGACGCCTACAAGGTGGCCCAGGAGAAGATTCGAGCAGAGGCCGAGAAGACTGCCAACAAAGAGATCGAGCAGTTCGAGAAGCGGCGGAAGGCTGCCGCAAAACTTGCTGCAAGCCTGAAGTCTCTCCTGACCGGATCGTCCGCTGACGAGCCCTCTGGTGGTGGCGGCAAGGCGGCGGCGAGCGCAGCTCGGGCGACGACGTCAGCGGCGGCCGACCTGCGAGCCGAGCTCGAGGCGCTCCAGCGACTGCCGCTCATCACTCGGGAGCAGCTGGCTCGGCTGCACGAGCTCGAGGACCGGCTTCGAGAGATCGCCGAGGAGCCCCAGAAGGTCGCATCCTCCACTGAGGACATGACGGACGCTCTCGCCGCCTTCAACGACGAGTCGCTCAAGTTCATCCAGGCGCTCGTCGACAGTGACGAGTTCACCGACCGCTTCAAGGAAGCCAACGTCGGCGCCCGCCAGTCGATCATTGAGCTCGTCCGAGAGTTCGAGCGGATGGCGCAAGGTGGACGGATCACCGAGCAAGACATCCAGCGGCTACTGGTATCCCTGCACGAGCTCGGCGTCACCACGGTCGACACCAGCGTCGACGCGACCAACCTGAGCGACAGCCTCCGGGATGTCTCCAGCACCCTCGAGGAGCTCGCGGCGAACACTGATGCAGCTGCCGAGGCCACAGCTTCATCTGCCTCGAAACTCCCGGAGGCTACCCTCCAGTGGATCGAGCTCGAGGACGCCGCCGGCAACCTGGTTAAGGAGCTCGTTCAGCTCACGCCGACTTTAGACACAGTCGACGAAGCGATCGTGGAGAATACAATCACGCTGGACGAGGCGGCCGAGAAAGGGAACCTCTACGGCGAGGCGATGGACGGCGCGGCCGAGGCTACCGACAGAGTCGGAGCGGCTGCAAATACAATCGTCAACGACCTGACCGGCGAAGTCACCGTCATCGGCGAAGTCGCAGACGCCGCCACCGAGGCCTCTCCGGAGATCGAGAACCTCGCCACCGCGACCGAGCAGACAGCGGCCGAGGCCGGCAAGGCAGCGCAAACCGTTGGCGACCTCGCGACCAGTCTCGAGGGTGTCGTCTCCGCCCTCCCCGAGGATCTCGCGACGAGGCTTGCGGACATCACCTCGTGGCTCACCCTCCTCAATGAGCCGCTCTCGATCCTTGCCACCAACCTCACGACCGCCCAGGAACCGACCCGAGTCATCGGCGAGTCTGTCGGTCTGATCAGGGATCACATCTCGGTCCTGGTCGAATCGTTCCCGCTGTTCGCCGACGGGTTCCTCATCTTTACCGAAGCGGTCCAGAACGAGATCGAGGCCGGCAACCTCGCGGCGCTCTCGGAAATCTTCGTCGAGATGCAGGTGCCGGTCGAGAAGCTCGGTATCGGCTTCGAGAAGTTTGGCGTCGCGATCGGGACCATAGCGACCGACGGACCTCAGAGCGTGGACGTCCTGATCCAGATGCAGGAGGCTCTCCTCGCGATCACCGAGCCGCAGGTCATCGAAGGGATCGCCACCCTGGCAACCGAGCTCGAGGACGTCGTCCGGGCGATCATTAGAGGCGGCGAGGAGGTCGGCAGGTTCCGCGAAGAGCTCGAGAGTCTCGGCAAGTCGGTCCTCGACCTCGCGTCCACCATGACGGACTTCGCCGAGTTCCTCAGGGGCACGTTCATCTCCGCGCTCCAGGACGTGGTCGCCGAGCTCGGTCTTGTCCAGTCCGCCCTCGAGGCCAGCAGGGACGCCTTGGTCGAGCTCAATGACGAGCTGCAGCGCCTTCAGGAGGAAGGCGTCCCGGCCATCACCGCGGCCAACACGGCGCTCGACGCGATGGCCGATAAGCTCAGGACGGCGAAAGAGGAAGCTCGACAGTTGGCGGCTGCTCTCGCTGGGATTAGCATAGGCGGGTGATATGACGAAACTCGAGAAGCAACTTGACAACCTGACGAGCGGTCTCAAGGTGGCGACTAAAGCCGCAAACTCTCTACGGCGCGGACTCCGCGGAGCTCGAGCCAGGAAGCCTGGCGGCGGCGGTGACCCAGTCCTCTCTGAGGTCAAGAAGCTGCGGAAGCAGATCGCCGGTGACGGTCAACAGTTGCGGAGGATGGGACTGTGAGCACGCTCGGATACGCGAATTGGACGACCCTTGTCCTCAGGAATGGACCGATCATTGCCGGTCGACAGATGGGCGGGTCCCGGTTTACAGTGTCGGCCGCCGATCCGCCGGCCGGCATCGCAGTCCCTCATCTCACCGGCAGCAGCGTCCACCAATACCCGGCGGCTCCGAGTGCTGCGCCGATGAATCTCGACGGCGCGGACATGGTCCTCTCGATTGACGGGATCGGTCTCGAAGCCGACTTCGACCACCTGCTCGAGGTCAAACAGCGAGCCGCCTACGACCCGGTCGAGGTATTCATCGAGATCCCGACTGTCGATGTGTGGATCCTCCGCGGCGACGGGACCACGGTGTGGACGTTGACGCGGAGCTTCGCATTCGCGACCGCCGGCTATGCCAATTACATCCCGACCGCGAAGATCATCGACCACCCGAACAGCGGCGCGGACGCCTCGCCGATTGCGCTGTCGATCGTCACCGCCGGCACTCCGACGTCGACCGAGTTTAAGGTCGACAACACCGCTGACGGAACCTCGATCGAGCTCGCCAATCAGGACGCCGAGGTCGGCCGGAGCGTGGTGCTTAAGTATCACCCACTGCGGAAATTCGTCATCGGATCCACGGAGCTCGACGCTGAGGAGTTCAACAGCATGATCCTCGAGGTCGAGCTGATCGAGGTCGTCCCGAGTAGGAGTTACTGATGTACATCCGAAGATTCTTTCCGATCGTCTACCGCCAGGATTCCCTCCTCCCCGACTTACTCTTCGGCATCGAGGAGTCCCTGAACGACCCAGCGGCCGCGGCCATCGACGTCGTCGTTCGTAGGTTCAAGGACGGATCCGCCGTATCGATCGGCTCTCCGACCAAGGCGGTCGAGGACATCACTTCGTCTGTCGACGCGATCTCCGGCGAGACGACCTACTGCTACCAAGTGAGAGTCTCGGGGTTCACCCTTGCCAGCCTGGCGGTCGGCATGTACCTGGTACAGGTGACGGTTGCTGATGAGTACTTCCCGAGTCGCGGGTTGACGCTAGAGGTGAGGGCGTAAGAGTGCCAGTCCTCCTCGAGCTCCGGGCGACGGCGAGCTTCCTTACGACCGACACTCGAGCGGTCGGGGTCGAGGCTCTCGTCCAGGTGACTCCGGCATCGCCGGGGCTTGTCCTCGCGACGGTCACCATCCCGGCCGGACTCCCCGACCAGCTCAGGCCTGCTCTCAATGGAGTTACACAGCGGGTGTTCCTGCGGATCACGGCTGACGGGATCCCTGGCGAAGGGACGATCACCCTGCTCGAGCACGAGCTCTCGAGCGGAGGGTGGTCTCTCGATGAGACTCTCGACGGTGGGTCCGGGTGGACGTTCGCGCTCCCGGCATCGACCGGCGAGTGGGTCAGGAATACCCTCGGCTATGAGACCGACTGGAACGCTCCGCCGCCTGGCCCGAATGACGTTCACTTCGCGATCGTCTACGTCATCGGGGGAACCGAGTACTCTTACCCCATCGTCAGCGGCAAGTCGACCTCGAGCCGGCGAACATTCGATGCCGAGGACGGTCACGTCATGGAGCTCAGCGGGCTCGGCCCTGAGGGGTGTTTCGACGGCGTCCGGGTGTCCTACGCCTTAGCGCCGAGCCACGGTAAGACTCACGGGGAAATGATCAGTGAGATTGCCGTCCTTATGGGCGTCCCGGCTGCAAATATCGGCGTCGGGGCCAGCCTGGGAGCTCCGCGGACTCGAGCTCTAGACGTCATCTGCGAGGAGGGTTGGAGCGTCATCCAGGAGATCGCCGACGCGATCGGCCACGTTGTCATCTTCGACGAGAACTCAGTGCTGCAGGCAGTACCGAGAGCGCCGGCGACCGGGTCCGCGTCGGCCACTTTGGACATCGGCGACATCGAGGCGGGATCCGGCTTCCAGTCGGACGGTGACGCCGACATCGCGACCATTTTCGAGTTCTCCGGTACGAGCCCCCAACTGCCGGACACCGCGGAAGGCAACGTCACCAAGGAGTCGGTCATCGAGTCGTACGCGGACTATGCCGTGCCGGGGGCGGTCACATACCAAGACGGCGCCGGAACGGTCGCCGCGGTATCCGGCACCCCTGGGGACCTTGACTCGAAGTTTCAGCTCGTCTCGAGGGTCACCACGAGGGAGATCTACAGAGCCGGCTGCCTGGTCGCTGACGAGACAATCACCGAGAGCTGGTTTGCTCCTGAGTCCTATCGATACACGATCGACACCGCCGGAGCGATCGCCACCTATAAATCGAATGGGTACTTCTACGAGTCCGGAGTGGTCAAGGATGACAGCAATCAGGCTTATTGGTGGAGGTACTTCAGGTTCGTCGAGATCTCGCGGGTTAGAAATGAATACACCTACGGGACGGGCGGAGTCCTCTTTCAGGTCGACACCTACTATTCCGGATGGCTCAATCGCGAGGCTGCACTCAAGAGCCGAGCCAACCCCTCGACGACGTGGGAGTCGACGCTCTTCGTCAACGCGACCAAGGTCACCGGCGACGGCCGTGGGGTGGTACTCGAGACGGAACACTATTTCAAAGGGCCGTTCGATCCGGAGGACGCCGGCTTGCCCCCGGTGGTCGCTTCGGACTTGGTGTCGCTGACCGCGTCGACCTACGCTCGGCATGACCTGAAGGAGATCACGAACTCGGGGCTCAACTTCGTCATCGACGAGGATGTGAGGAACGGGGAGTGGTTCCTGGATCCGGGAGACCTGAAGCTATTCCACGGCGAGAGGACGTCCAGCGCAGACACCTCGATCGGGGATATCAAAGGTAGAACCCTTACCACCTACGACGCCTTTCAGAGCGGCAACCGAAAGGTGATCGTGAGCAAGTTCGACAGCAAGGGGTCGCTCACGGGGCAGACGATCACCACCGAGGACGATTATCTGCCGGCGGCTACGGTCTGCTCGCAGGATAACCTCGAGCGATCGAACGCGGCGCCGATCGAGGTCAAGTATCTCTTCGGAAACGGGTGCGCGAAGACGGAATCATTCTCGAACGACTTCGTCGAGACACTCGAGGAGGCCGAGGATTACCTCAGGATGCAGGTCCGTCTGATCACTGCGCCGACGGTCACTGTGGGGGTCATGGTGAACGCTTCACTGAAGCGGTCTGACGAGGTGATGCTCAACCTTCCGCGGCTCGGAATCGTCGGCGTCCACTGGGTGGAGTCGGTCTCTCACGCGAAAGAAGGACAGGACGACGCCGCCCTTTCGGTGGTTAAACTGCGGAGGCCGCTCCTCTAATGGGCAGGACCCTCAAGACCGTCCTCGATCGCCGGCGCCGGAAGCATGCGGACGTCGGCCAGGCGGAATACATCCAGCCGGTGGGCGGCGGCCTTCACTTGGTCAGGTATCCCGGATGTACTCAGACCAGAACAGTGTCGACGACTCGAGGGTCGACGACCTTCAGGCCAGGATCAGCGGTCCTCGTTGGCTCGTTCTCCGGCGATCGCCAGCAGTCGATCCTTGGCGTACCACCCCCAGGACTGAAGGGGACGGCGGCGTTCTCGCTCCTCGACCTGACGCTTTCCGACAGTCAACCCAATATCATCCGAACCTCGCCGATCACGGTCACGGTCGGTTTCCCGAATCAGCTCGTCTATCTAATCGGGATGAATCTCCTCGAGGACCCGCTCGACACCTTCGGCGCGGTCGTGATCGACGGGCAATCATGGATCGCTGACCCTGACGTCACCATCCACACGCCGATCTGGATTGCCGACCCGTCGACAATTCCGCTGACGGTCACCCCGCTCCAAAAGGTGGTCAGCGTTCTCGTCGACGTTGCGGTGACCGCGGCCGTGGGCCACTTCCCAATCATCCGAGTGGAGAGATCGTGAGCCCAGTCTTTACAGGACTTTTGAGGGTCGTGGCGCCGGACCTCCATAACTTCTACGCGGCTCTCGTCTCCGGCGGGAACCTGACGCTTTCGACGTACTACGCCGGCGCATGGGTGGCGGACATTGGCACGCTGAACTCCGCGAGCTTCGACGCCTCGAGCGCGATCATCATCATCGGTGACAGCGCGGCAAACGTCGCCGACGGCTCGCTCGCCTGGGAGACCGCGAACGGTCTCAAGGTGTGGGACCCGATCGCTGACACCGTCTACACCTACGCCGGGACAATGGACGGGATCAGCTCTCCTCGACATATCGACGGGTGGTTGTACTGGTTCGAGGTCGACACGTATGGGCCAGGGCCCGGAGACTTCAAGCTCATGAAGGGCCGGACCGATCTGACGAGCGTATCAACGGTCAGGTCGGAGAGCGCGGTCAACTACCACGCATCGGACACCAGCGGCCCGGTGATGGCATTCGACTCCTACATCGAGATGTCCATAGCCGGCGGCGGCGACGGCGACGGCGGGCATCTCCGGGTGAGACTGTCTCTCGATGGCGTCGAGTACAGCATCGCGACGGGGGATGTCGTCGGGTACCTGATCAGCGGGACTGGTCTCGAGCCCGACGCTCATGCGAAGACCTCCGGGGGGCTCGGGTTGTACCTGACGCCGTCGGAGGATGAGTTCGACGCCTGGGATGTCAGCTCTCATCCGGACGGATGGGACGGCGGCACCCCGATCACCGCGTCGGTTCACTGGACGCGGGTCGGACTCCAGCCCCTGCTCTGGGGTGACGCCTCGGCCGCCGACTACCTGAACCTCAACCCGGACGGGAGCAAGGTCGTGGTTTACGACGGCGACGCCGGGAGGGCGGTCGTCGCTTCGGCCACCGCCACCTCACCGCCGCCGCTCGAGGTGGTCGACGTTTTCGCGGATCATCCCACGCTAGCGGTCAAGCCTGATATCGTCTTTCTGACGGAGTGATGAAGAAATGCCGGATCCAGTACTCAAAGCCTACGACTCGACCGACACGTCGATTGTCACCACATTGACCTTCGCGAGCGTTCTCCCCGGTACGCCCACCGCGGCCCAGGAGCTCCACTACTGGAACGACAAAGGTGACGTTGTCAGCGCCGACACCGCCAAGGGTGTCAGGCTGAGCGTTCTCGCCCGGAACCAAGGGGACGCCAATTTCGTCGGCTCGGGCCTCGAGGTTCTCGACACGAAGGCTATTGAGGTGAGAGTGATCGGCGTTCAGGGCGCCGCCGTCGACGTTACAACCGGGTGGACGAAGATCGGAACGAACGCAGATCTTTCGCTGCCTGACATCCCCAAAGATTCAGCGGTGGAGCTCGAGCACCGGATCAGCATGCCAAGCGGGTCGGATACAACGACCGTCGAGATCGCCTTCAAGCTTTCGTCGGTTCAAGCGACATTTGTGGGACGGTACCACGGTTTGCAGAACGGCATTCGGCTCGGCATCGGAGACGGTCAGTCGTTCGGCCTAGCGGAGTCGGACGGGGTCCTCGAAGACGGTACCCCCGACGACACCGTGATCATCGACGACGTCGCGTGGATCCACGAGGGGATCCCGTATCGGTTGCTGAACTACAACGAGACGATCAACGCGAATGACGGCGACGTGGCGGCGCTCGCATCCGGAGAGAGCTACTACTGCGCCCTCACCCTCGGCGCAGGCACCGTCACGCAGACGAAGGGCTCGAAGGCTGCCGACCCGCTCACCGACGCCGACAAGCCTGCCCTGCCGGCGGATGAGGCGTTTCTGGCCTGGGTGGTGAGATCGTTCGACAACATCATCAACACCGCTGACATCACCGAGGCCGCCGCGGTGACGACTCCGGACTTCTTCGGATACTCCGACTCCGGCCTCGCGGCGAGCATCGGCAAGGGTGAAGCCTACGTCAACGGATCTCTGGTCGAGACCGACTCGATAAACCAGTACACCCTCACGGCGTCGACCACGACCACGATCTACCTCCTCGAGGATGGGTCGCTCGATGACAACCCCGGCACCGCCAAGCGTGGCATGCCTCTCCACTACTTCGTCACCGACGGGTCTGGTGTGACCGCACACACCGACCTTCGACAATTCTTCGACCAGCTCGCTGTCGTCGCGATGTTCCACTTTCACGACACTCCAGCGGCGACCGATTGGACCGCCTGGAAGAACCCTTTCAACTATTTACTCTACCTGCGCCCGTTGGTCAATTCGATCCTGGTGCAGCTGCATCAAGAGCCCGGCTCGCTCGGACATGCGTCCGGCAACTGGATCCTGGACGTAGAGAAACAGGGCACCGGCGACAGCGGCTGGACGACTATTTTCACCTCGCAAGGATCCGACGACCAGCGTCCGACGATTGCCTACGACGCCGGCACGACCAAGGAGACCGGGGCTGCTCGCCCCGAGGTCCTGGTGGTGCAGCCAGGAGAATCTCTCCGGGTTCAGGTCGACGCCATCCCGACGGGTGGCTCCGACGTCGACGCAATCACCGTCGCAATACCGCTGGATGTGTTCCGGTGAAACAGAATCTCGATTCTCGGCCCTTACATGTAGAAGGGAGCTCGAATGCCTAGTGTGCCGGCAGAGACCGAGCTCTTCTTCAGGAACATGGAGACGCGTCTCAAGGATCACTTCGACGAGAAGATCGACGAGGTGAAGACCGGTCTGAGTAGGGTATCTCACGACTTCGATCTCCACCGAGCCGACACCCTCAGAGTCCACAGCGACCACGAGCGGCGGCTCGATGAGACCGGTTCCCGGATCATCAAGCTTGAGTCAAAACTCGAGGCCAAGGACTCTGAGCACATTGAGATCTTCGGCCAGAAGATCCGGACCTCACTGCTGGTTCTGGTCGCCCTCTTCGTCTTCGCGCTGATCGTGTTCGATGTCCCGTTCAAGTGGCAGTCGGCGGATGGAGCGGTCGTCGAAGTAAACGCATCCTCGAAGGACGCGGAAGGTGTCCCTGATGATGACTAACCAGCTGAAGACCGTGGTCAAAAGGTCCGAGTGGTGGGCGGTCGGAGCGGTCGCCGCTGTCATCCTCGTTGGCGGAGCTGAGTGGAGGATGAGGCAGTTCGCTACCGCCCACTGCGAGCAGGTATCGGGAGACCTTTCGGCTCTCAATGGCAGACTGAAAACCACCGAGGGACAGCTCGAGGCGCCAAGGTTTCACGCCGGCGACGGGCTCATCACCGTCGAGTGCCTGATCCGAGGGCTGAAGGTCGCGGACCTGTACGTCCACGGCCGGCTGCCGGTCGACGACCCGGAGTCTCTCCCGATCATCAAGGACGACCTCGCCAACTGTCACGAGGTGCTCGAGGGGGTCCGCCGGGATCTCCAGCAGAGGAGCGACGACAGGCTATGACTTGGCGGCGAGTGATAATTCATCACTCCGCAGGGTCCGACGACGAGGGACCCCAGACACAGGCCTATCGCCGGTACCACGTGGGGGTCAGAGGGTGGCGCGACCTCGGCTATCACTTTGTCTGCGAGCTCGTCGGTGCCGGATACGAAGTGCTCGCCGGCCGGCCGCTCAATATGGGCGGCGCCCACACCAGGGGCCACAACTCCGACGCGATCGGGTTCTGTTTCGCGGGCAACTTCGAGCTCGAGGATCCCGACCCTGAACAGCTGGCGGTCGGGGCTCGGTTCCTGGCCGGCCTGATGGACTGCCTCGAGATCCCGTCAGCGGAGATCTACCCGCACAATGACTTCCGGCCCACCGACTGCCCCGGCAAGAATCTCAACATCGCCGAGCTCATTCAACTGGTGGACCGGTACAGGATCAGCTGATCAGCTAACCTTGTCGCCTTGCGGGCCGAAGAGGGTCGGCTCGGCTGACTGCTCGAAGCAGTGAGCGACGTGCCTGAGGGCATAGCCGGCGACGAACGTCCCGGCCTGCATTGATGCCTGGTCGAGTTGCGGGTTGGTGCCGATCGGCATCGTGATCATGTTCATCGCCTGACTGACGAGCCTCATCCCGATCGAGTCGGGGTGAGGTTTCATCGTCCGGAGTGACTCATCGAGAGCTGTCGCCGACATCGCCGCACTGGCGATCGCGAGGGCGTGCTGGTCAGTCGCCCGCATCACTCGCATGTTGTCTCTCGTGAGCTCGAAGAGGACGTGGAGCTCCTCTTGCGTTACCATCATGTCTTCCTTAAAGATCTCGATCATTTACTCGCTCGTCTCTTTGTTGGAAATGTGGCGACACCGGAGAGCTCAAGCTTGAGAGCCTCGACCTCCTTCCGCGTCGCGCCGCGGTCACGCTTCACCGACCTAAGCTCTTTACGGACCTCCTCGAGGTCGTGCTCGGCTCGCTCCTCGATCGCCTCGATCGCGTCGTGGAGGTCGGCGATCTCCTCCCCTCGCTGCTTGGCGATCCTACGTAGCTCGACCTCTGCTCCTGGGACCCAGCTGGCTGACATTGAACACCCTCCGTTCACCCTTCGGTTTCGTAAGCGTTCCCGAGTCTACAGAACTCTTTCAGCCAATCGCGGAGAGGCCAGCCCCAGCGAGCGGTCGCATCCTTGACCATCCCGACGCACGAGGCCCGAGCCTCCTGCTCGAGCTCGACCGAGCACTGCCCGCAGACGGTCAGCGTCCGCAGATACAGGAAGTAGGTGTCGAGACAGTCACAGAGACAATACGCCGAGACGACATCCTCGCCCTCCTCCTTGAGGAGCTTGGCAACGGACGAGCCGTCGACCTCGAGCTTGCCTGGGAGGTTGATCGACTTCGCGAGGACGTCGAGCGAGTACCCGCCGCGGACTGCGCCCGAGTTCGTCCAGAACTCTCGGAGGTCGAGGTGGTGGCGCGTGTTGTATCGGTTGCGCGGGTCCTCCCAGGACTTGGCGCCGATCAGGAACCAGTGAGGCATCCGGATGCCGTTGCGCATCGCGTGATGCTCGAGCACTGGGAGATCGAAGCCGCGCCCGTTGAAGGTGCAGAAGGCCACGTCCGTCGAGGTCATCCACTTGAGGAAGGCGACGACGTCAGTGGTGGCTGCGAGCTTGGTCATCTTGCCGACGGTGTCGGTATCCAGGAGACCGATAGAGACCACCTCGTGGAAGGGGACAGGCGGGAAGCCTTCGCCCTTCCATTCGGGGGTCACGGTCTCGATGTCGATGATTGTGCGCCTCATGTCATGATCAGAACGGGATGTCGTCCTCGAGCGCGGCGGCCACGAGCTGCTGCGCCATCTCGACGCGCTCGTCGTTCCGCTCTGGCATCAGGCCGAGCTGACGGTGGACGAAGAGCTTCGCCTTCCTGGCGGCATCCTTCGGATCCTCGCCATCGTCGACCTCGACCTCGACCTCCATCCGCTCGTTCTGGTAGTCGTGGAGCTTCACGAGTCTCGAGTAAGTGATCCTGGTTGCTTTCATGTCGTCCCCTTTCACCGTCATTGGCTGAGTTGTCTGTCCTGTCCCTGACGGATCGCCGGCCCGATGCCTTTGATCTCGGACAGCTGGCGAATCAGGTACCACGCGACAGATCGGATGCGCAGATCGAAGAGGCTCGCGATGTTCCCGATCTTTCTGGTGAGCCTTGGCTCGATCGCGAACCTGGCGAAAGTGACCTCGCGGTCCTCGGCGAGGCCGGCGACGTGTGTGATCTGCTGAGCGATGAGCTCGCAGGGCTTTTCGGCGCCGTCGAGAAGAAACTCGAAAGCCCGTGACGCGCTGATGGCGTACTGACCGGCGATCGCCTTCAGGCTTTCGAGGTCGCCGGGGTGGACTTGACACTCGTGCGGTTTCATTCGCTTTGCCATTGGTACCTCCATTAAGTAGTTGACGACCGATCGTAACACTGCTATAGTCCGAATGTCAAACGACGGAGGTGGAAACATGACGCAAAGACGAGGACTCCCGGACGACTTCACCGCTGGCGCGGCTGCCGCTGAGCCAACCGGTGGACGACCTCCTGCGCTCGTTCATCCCGCTAGCCTCAGAGACCTCCGTCCTGGGCAAATCGCGTGGGTTTCCCGACTTGGTCGTGGGTGGGTCTGCGATCGGGTTGTTGGCTCGAACGAGCGAGCAGCCAGATTCAAGTCGGGGTGCGTGATGCAATCGACCCGCGAGGTCAAGGTGGAGCACTCGTGGAAGCGCACGCCGACCGTCATCGTCGTTTGACCGATTAGGCGGGGGCCGGTCGGGATTGAACTCGGCCGGCCCCCTTTGCCTATGGGGGTGAGAAACCACAGGCAATGGAGGCAGTATGGCAGACGACAAGAGGGTGCGGAAGATCTCGCACCCAAAGACCGGTCGACCGCTAGTTGACATCCACTTCGGCAAGGGCCCAAAGGGCACGCGGCTTCGGGTGTTTGCGCCTGACGGCACTAGCAGCTTCTACTGCTCGCCCGAGTACCTCGGCGAGCTCTACAAGAATGTGGAGTGGCGAGGAGTCCGAATGGCAGGGAGGCATCAATGATAACAGTTGCGGATCTCAAGAAAGATGTTGCCGAATGTAATGGGCGGAGGAGTCTTGGAGAAGGCTACGCGAACCTCAGCGACGCGAACCTCAGCTACGCGGACCTCAGAGGCGCGAACCTCAGAGGCGCGAACCTACCATCACCGACAGTCGTGCTCCTTGCGCTATGGCGTGAATTGTCAGATCTCTTGACGCGAGACCTGATGCGATTCGACGCGGCATGCCATCCTGACTCAAGGGCTTTCCAGCGGTGGGCGGCAGGTGGGGCCTGTCCGTATGATCGCGTAAAGGTCCAACGGGCGGCGAATTTCCGTGAACGAGCCGACCTCTGGTCACCGGGTACGCCGCAGGGTGCCCATCGTCTCATGTGTCGAGTTTTGGCTGAGAAGACGAAAGGCTGGGAAGAATGAGCGGCTACCGCCCGACCACACTCCGGCTCGCTCAGAACCACTGCTCGAAGGCTATCGAGCATTACGAGAACGGCGTCCCATATGACCGGCGGTTCTTCGGCGTTGGGATCGCGGCTCACGCCGTGCTCCAAGCGGTCGGCGAAGCTCGCACCAGGAACCCCGAGGCGATCTTCACGATCGCCGACAAGGTGGTCGCTCGGTTGATCACCGAGGGTCGGACCTTCGAGGGCGAGGGCGAACCGCCGATGGATCATGACTCCGCATTCGCCGGCAGAGATCTCGCGCTCGAGTATCTCCGCTGGCATCCCTTCGATATGCGGGAGGACGAGGTCTTCGAGCTCGGCCTCGCTGTCAACTCGAACTTCCGGAGGACCGACTACTCGCCAAACGCCTATTGTCGCTGCATCCTCGATCGAGTGTCGAGGTACGTCTCGCAAGAGGAGGACTCGTCCGGAGCTCGAGTGGTCAAGATCATCGACTACAAAACCGACTGGCCTTGCGACTCGTCCCGACTCGACTCGCTCCAGCTGCGGGCTCAGGCCGTCATCTACGACGCCTGTGAGAGTCGCAACAGCTGGGACATCATGATCCGCGAAGTGGTCAACATGCGGACCCGTGAATCCTGGCAGGACGTCATTGACGTCGAGGACTCAGGGGTGATCGACCGGTGGCGGAGCGACCTGCGGCTGATGATCAAAGCGGAGGAGGACAAGCTCGACCGCGAGAGCGGAGCTCGGCTCGCCTCTCCCGGCGGCGGGTGTATCGGCTGTCCGTATGCCCTCAGGTGTGACGATTCCCTGGACTTCTCCGTCGATAGCCACCCGGACTTCACTTGCTGCGAATACGCCACCGTGCTCGCCTTGGCGAAGGGGATCGAGCCGGCATGCCGCGAACTGACCGCGCAGGAGCCGAAGGACATCGGTGGCGGCAAGGTGGTCGGCACGGTCGCGCTCGAGGAGAAGGTCATCAACGCCGAAGGCGCCATCGAGATCTGGGACGAGTGGGAGGAGAAGGGCGGCGACGTCCGAGGCTTCCTCACCGCTGCCGGGGGTATGGGGAAGGGGAACGCACTCGCAATCGCGAAGGTCATCTTCCCATCAAGGAAGCAGAAGAAGGAGCGCGAGGAGTGGGTCGACGACCGCTCGGTGGTCGTGGTCAAGCGACGGTTCGGTGTTCACAAGAAAGAGGTGGACGATGTTGAATAGGTACATGGAGATCGACGGGCTCGACGGCAACCAACCGGTCGGAGCGGCGCTCACGATCGGCACCAAGGGCGACCTAGGCTTCCCGGTCGACCGCGATAAGCTCTACTTCAAGACGCCGATCATGGCGGACGGAGTTCGAGATCCCCACCCGGCATTCAAGGCCTGGCACAAGAACGCGAGTCCCGAACAGCGGAAGACCATCCGCGGCAACATCGTCCACGCCTCGAGGTCGGAGTGCTTCGAGCACTACCTTCGCAACCAAAGCCGTAAGGGTCACAACCCACCGAACAAGCAGCCGTATTGCACCGGCGACGGCAAGGTCGCGACCCGTTGGGTCGACGGCGACTGGAAGGTGATCCCCTGCCCGCACGAGCTCTGCGAGTTCAGGCTTGGAAACGTCAAGGCCTGCAAGCCGTTCGCTCGGCTGCTGTTCATGCCCGGCTGGGACGCCGGCACCCTCCCGAGCCTACTAACGAAGTTCACGACCGGATCCTGGAACACCGTCCGCAATCTGGTCGGCTTCTTCGAGTATGCCGAGAGCCAGGCGGCGCAATGCGGGATCGAGCACCCGAACTTCTTCGGGCTGCCGTTCGTCCTCGAGCTCACCAAGAAGACGAGCGCTCGAGCGAAGACCGCCTATCCGGTGATGACGATCACGCCGACTATGAGCCTTGTGGACTTCTTCGCGCACCAGCGCAAGCAGCTCGAGGCCGCCGGCTCGAGCGGAGCTCCCCGGCTGCTGGCGATCGGGTCGCCTGACCAGCAAGACCCCGAGGTGGTCGCCGCCGACCTCGCGGAGATCAACCCTGGAATCCCGAGTGTCATGACGGTGTCCGATGGCCTCGAGGTTGTGGTCGCCGACCACGCTGAGGTCGACGCGGGAGCCTTCCCCGCTCCGGCTGATGAGCAGGCGCCTTTGAACCGTAACACCGAGGAGCTGATCACCTACGACCAGGCTCAGATGCTGATCCGGCTCGGCAAGGCCGCCAAGCTCGACGTCGAGCGGGCGATCATCGATCGCTACAAAGTGACCGTCTATAGTCTCCCGCTCGAGAAGCTCTCCGACGCCCAAGCTCACATCGGTCACCTGGCGAAGGTGAACAAGCGATGAAGGCCGCCGGTATCCCGACCGGAGTGGTCTGGATCTGCAAAGGCTGCGGCTCTCAGTACGAGACGCCGCGCCGTATGGTCGAGGACCGGTGTAGCTACTGTCTCGGGGCCAAGCCCGACCCGACCGGGTGTGAGCTCCCGGAGGGCTTCGTCTGCCAGCACGGCCGGCACTGGAGGATCGACGACAACGGCACCCGGATCGGCGAGGCGAAGTGTGGCAACTACGAGCAGAACGTCGTCCTCGCTCGAGCGAAGGAGATCGAGAACCAGCTCGCTCGCCGCGACGGCGGGGTGAAGTCGTTCGAGAACTTCGACGCTTCGAGGGAGCCGCTCGCGTTTTCGTCCTGCAGGAAATGGGCGCGGCGACACTTCCCGTCCCTCGCTCGAGGTCCAGGTCCTCGTGAGATCGTCACCCCTCGAGGTGATCGCCTCGTGCTCGTCAGGAGCTCGGAATCGGAAGCATCGAACGCCGGCTGCGGCAAGAGTCACCTGCTCACCGCGGCGCGGCTGAACCTGGCTCGCCGCGATATCTGGGTCTCCTGGATCTCGAGGGTCGACCTCGGGCAGAGCGTCAACGGGATGTACTCGAGCCACACTGAGGCCTCCGGGCAATCGCTGGCCGCCTTCGAGGGTTGGGTCAAGAACGACGTCGTCATCATCGACGACCTCGGCCACGAGACCAGCACGCCGGAGAAGACATCGAAGATCCTTTGCGAGCTCATCGACGACCGCGGCAACAAGCCGATGGCCGCCGCGTCGAATCTCACCCGTCAACAGATCGAGCAGAGGTACGGCGCCGCCACGGCCTCGAGGTTGCTCAAGGCGTCCACAGTCATCGAGATGAACGGCGGCGACTTCAGAGGGGTCGACTGATGGGGGCGAATAACGGCACCGGGCACCCGCTCACCTTCGCCTGTGCGAAGTGTCGAGTGAAGGGTTGTTTCGGCAGCGATGACAGTAGACGCTGGCGATTCTTCCAGCACCACAAGTGGGTCGCGACCGGAGCGAGGAGGAAACGCTGGACCGGCAACAATCCCGCGGGTCGGGTCGACCCTGTCTACCAGTACGGATATCAATGTCTCGACTGTGGTCATGTCGGATGGTCGCGTCACATCTCGGTGAAGAAGGCTTGGGAGCGGATCCCCACTTGACACCCCGCCGTCACTGGTGTACACTGTACCCACATTACCCACCATGACGAAGGAGTGGCAAATGGAAAAACCGAGCATCTTCACAAGGCGTCCTGAGGGTCACCGGGTCGGCGACTGGACGATCACCTACCGTCCAAACTGCGTCGGCCTCGACTGGTCGGTCCTCCACAACGAGTACACCGGCGACGATGACCGGTGCTTCGCCGCTCGCACCTTCAAGGAAGCGGTCTCGCTGATCGTCGAGTACGAAGACGGGATCAGGGTCAAGGTTGAGTATCCGCCCGACACCGAGCTCTACGTCGGGCACGCTGACGACCTCCTCGAGGCTGACCTCGCCGAGGCAAAAGAGCTCTCCGAGAAGCTCATCGAAGTGCTGAAGCGGATCGAAGGACAGGTCGGCAAGGAGACCGACGCCACGGCAGGCCAGCGGACGGCGGCCGAGTCCGCGGTCAGCCTCGCGGTCTCGGTTAGCGACATCCTCGAGCACGAGTGGATCTCCCGATGAGAGCCGAACTCCGACGCGCAGCCCAAGCGATCGCCGCGTGCGACTACGACTGGGCCACCGAGGAGAACGGAGTCGGGTTCTCGAAGGCGACGACCACCTTCGGGCATGCCCTCGCCGACCTCCCGGTCGACCACTGGACCACCGAGATCACCCGGCAAGCCTGGATCATGCTCCGGATCCACCGGTCGCAGCTCGAGCGCCTCGGGGTGGACTTCGGTGCGATCGAGGAACCGGTCGGCGGCGAGCTTCCGCACGGCTACCGCAAGATGGACCTCGTCGACACTGGCAAGCTCGAAACCAAAGTCCACCTCATCGAGAACGGCAGCGGGCTCGCCTTTCGCAGCGTCCGCCGGCCGGCCGATGCGGTCCTCGAGCTCATCAAGTCGGCGCCGGGTCGCAAGTGGAACCCGGACGGAAGATATTGGAACGTGCCGCCGAGCTCTAAGCTCCTCGAGATCGTGGCCGCCGACGATTGCTTCATCGTCTCCGATGAGATCAAAGCGAAGCTCGCCGATGCTCCCGCGGCTGAGCCGGTCAAAACCGGCACCGTGGTCGAGCTCGACGACCGCGGCAACTTCGTCATTCACGGCTACTCCTGGGGCGGCCACGATCTCCTCGCTGACATCAATGACATCCCCGGCCGACGGTGGGGCGGCAAGAAAGGCAACGAGAGCCGATGGGTCGTCCCGCTCGATTGCGCCGGCGACGTTGAGGACATCGTCAACCGCTACGACTTCGTCACCATCACCGACGAAGCCTCCACCGTGATCGCCGACGCCAAGAAGATCCACCTCCGCCGGCTCGGGCTCTCGAGCGCCACCGATGCCGACTTCGATTGGTCGTCACCTGGCGGCGAGCTCCTCCCGTACCAGCGAGCAGGAGCCAAGATGGCGGTCGCCGCCAAGCGGTTCCTGATCGCCGATGAGATGGGGCTCGGAAAGACCATGCAAGCGATCGCGGTCCTCGGCTACCTCGAGGCGTTTCCGGCGGTCATCGTGGTGCCGGCTAGCCTCAAGTTCAACTGGGAACGCGAGATCCAGAAGTGGCTCCCAGGCGTCACCACTCAGGTCATCTCCGGCCGGAAGTCTGTCGACCTTGATGCTCAAGCGATTGTGGTCAATTATGACGTTTTGAAGTGGCACGTCGACGCCCTTCGAGCTCAGCAGCCAAAGGCGATCATCTTCGACGAGATCCACAAGCTGAAAGGTCACAAGGCGCAGCGGACCAAGGCCAGCGTCTCTCTCGCGAAGGGTGTCGAGGTCATCGGCGGGCTGACCGGGACTCCTGTCATCAACACGCCGGTGGACCTCATCTCCCAGCTCAAGGTCATTGATCGACTGAACGACCTCGGCGGCTGGAAAGGATTCACCGATCGCTATTGCGTCGCCTGCCACTGGGGCGGCTTCGAGCGCCACGGCAAGAACACTGAGGACCTGAACGAAGAAATGCGAAAGCGGTTCTATGTTCGGCGCCTCAAGGCTGACGTCCTCGAGGAGCTCCCTCCGAAACGGTGGAGCATCCAGCCAATCGAGATGACCGCTCGAGCATCCTACGCTCGAGCCGAGAAGGTGAAGGATCCGGACCAGCCGGCCGTCGCCAAGATCGCCGCGCTTCGCAAGATCGTCGCCGCCGGCAAACTCGACGCCGCGATCGCCTGGATCGAGGACTTCCTCGAGAACGGTCAGAAGTTGGTCGTCTTCGCTCACCACCGGCACGTCACCGAAGCCATCGCGAACCACTTCGAGGCGCCGTTCATCATCGGAGGCGTCAAGGACGTCGACCGCCAGGCCGCCGTCGACCGCTTCCAGAATGACGACGAATGCAAAGTGATCGTCGGCAACCTCGCCGCGATGGGTGAAGGGCTCACGCTAACGGCAGCGTCCGACGTTGTCTTCATCGAGAGCTCCTGGACGCCGGCGCAAATGGATCAAGCGATCGACCGGTGCCACAGGATCGGTCAGACCGATAGTGTCACCGGCTGGGTCCTGATTGTCCCTGGTACCGTCGACGAGGACATCAACGAGCTCGTGAACGCCAAACGAGGAATCATCGCCGGCGCCGTCGAAGGTCAGAAAGTAGACGTCGAGATCTCCGACGCTGATTTCATTTCCGACTGTATCCGACGGAGGAACGCATGATCGCAGCATTCGAGAACAAGAAGGCTCGAGTCCGAGCCGTCGCTAGGCTCGCCGCGTGGAACGACAAGGAAGGCACCGTGGTCCGCGGGTTCACGCTGACCCTGACCGACACCGACACCGGCAAGGTGGCCGGGGTCCTGAAGTACCGCGAGCTCGGGGACGCGCTCGATTACGGCCAGGCCTGCGCCGAGCTCAAGTTCCAAGCGGTCGACTGGGTCGAGAACGGTGTCCGGTGAGGTACCCTGAGCATCCCTCCCTCGAGGTCGCTGAACGGCTCGCTGATGTGATCCTGGAGCGGACCGAGCTCGAGTTCGTGAAGCGTGAGCTCGAGCTCACTGAGGACATGCTCTATGGAGCTCGGGATGAATTCACCAGTCTCGAGGAGAACGTCGACGGTGAACTGGTCACGGCGAGGGCAGACGAGCTCGAGGAGTGCTGCTATCAGATCGCACAAGCGAGGAAAACCTTCGACGAGGCCGATCCCACGCTCGCCGGTATCGACTGGTGCTTGGCCTGGCTGAAAGCGAGATCCCATAACGTCCGACTTGGAAGGTGACACCATGAAGCAGAAAACCAGAATCCGAAACCGCCAAGGCCGGCGCTCAGGTTCCAAGCAGCCGAGCTCGGTCTACGCCCGCAAGGTCCACGGCGACTTCCCGCAGAACAGTCCGTACCGAACACACTGGCTCGGCTGTGTCCCCTTCGGCTACAAGCGATTTCAGAAGGTCGAGAAGAAGGTCGAGAAATGAAACGACGCCGGGATCCGGAAGAGTGCGAAGCCTGCCGCAACTGCGTCCACTGGAACCGGTCACCGGTCAGCTGGTCGGAGCTCACCGGCAGGTGCGAGCGAAACAACTTCACGACCGTCGACAGCTACGCCTGCGGCGACTTCACAAGAAAGGAACAGAAGAATGAACCTGACCGAGGCGATCGAATGGCTCAACGGTGAGCGGTCCTGGAATAATAAGCACCACGGTCTGCAGCACCACGGTCCGACGGCCCTCGGAGACCGTGAGGTCAACATCGCACGCGATGACGCTGCCACTACGGAGCAGGCGTACTGGATCGTGCGAGCTCACCGGGAAGGGTTAGTGGTGCGGCGACTTCACCCGGAAGGAGAAACAGAATGCCGAGAGACATAGCAGCTGAAGTGAGAGTCTACTGCCAGAAGCGGGTCAGTCAGCTCACCAGAACCAGCCGGAGCACCCGTCAGTCCCTCTCAATGAATGAGATGCGGGCACTGATAGCGATGGAAAAGGCCTTCCAGGAGGTTCTCACCTTCATGGATGAGACCGATGCCACCTGCAAACTCGTGCTCGACGCTCTCAATGACCTCGAGGAGGAGTCCACATGAGCTCCCGCCACATGCTCATCGAGGCAAGATCCCCGTGCCCTTGGTGCGGAGACATCTTCAATGTCACTATGAACCTCACCGTCGGCCACGAGTCGATCCGTCCTCAAGTCAAGGTCAACCGGATTTCTCTGGGACTGGGCTCCATTCCCAAATTAGGACCCCCGAGAGACCATTGCTTCCAGGTGCTCACCATCGCCGGGGTGGAGTGTCCAGGCTGCGAAAAAACCTCGACACTGACCCTGTCAGCGGTGGATCTCACGTCTCAAAGTGACCGCGAAGAGGCGGACGAATGACCAAGAAAGAGCTTCGATGTGCCGTCGATGAGCTCAGGTTTCTCCTCGGGCAGGGGCAGGAGTCGCTCTACCGAGCGACTCAGAAAATACGGTGGGTGAACATCGCAGAGCGCCTGCAGGACAACAAAGAGCAGCACGTCAAGCGAGCCCTCTCCGAGCTCCGAGGTGCCGACGAGATCACCACCACCTGCAGAAAACTTCTCGAAAAGATCCTCGAGGAAGACATCGTCGACGACTAGGGCGTCCACCGTGTATACTGCCAGGGACGAAAACGAAGAAGAAATTCGCGTCCATTTTTCGAGGGGAGAGAACGCCGTATGGAAGACTCGAGTGCACCCGATGAGATGCCCTCGTTCGTCGAGCGAGTAGGGATCCGCCACTACCGAAACAACATGTCGGAAGTCAACCGGCAAGTCGAGCTCACAGGCAAGCCGGTCGTCCTCACCAAGGACAACACGCCGGCCGTCGCGATCATCGCCTATGAAGATCTCGAGACCGTCATCGACACCATCTCAGCAGCTATCAAGAAGAGGCTCATGGAAGCCCTCGGGGAGGTCGCTGAAGGATGATCAACGAGAACGGACCACGCTATCGGAAGATCTCGGTGAGCACTCTCAACGACCTCCGGTATACCAAGCTCAGCGACAACGCGAAACTCCTATGGCTCACCATCCTCATCCATCCATCCATGACGCCGATAGGTCTGATGAGGTTCACGATCGGCATGCTCGCCGACGATATGGGCTGGCCCAAAACCAAGCTCGTAGCAGCCCTCGAGGAATTCACACATACCTTTCGGGATACCTTCCCGGATACCTTGCGGGAAGCCTTCCGGCATACCTTCCCGGAAGGGTGCGAGAGTCCTCTAAAGGGGACGGTTTCAAAAATTGATTTAAATTCATTTCGGAATCAATTTCGGCCATTTCCGAAATTATTAGAAATGGCGTACTACTCTATTTCGGAAAAGGCGCTCTGGCTTCCGAAATTCATTTCGCACAACCCTCCTCAATCACCGAATGTCGTTTTCTCGTGGACGAAATTCAAGGACACTCTCCCAGAAGGGGAATTGCAAGTCGCCTGTTTCTCGCAACTTAGAGGCTACCTACACCTCAGAGGACCAATGTGGGAGAAAGCCTTCCCGGATACCTTCCGGCATACCTTACAGGAAGCCTTCCCGGATACCTTCCCGGAAGGTAGTCGAAAGGCTTCCGGCATACCTTGCCGCAATCAGGAGCAGGAGCAGGAGCAAGAAGAGAATAAGAACCCCTCCCCTATAAGTCCCTCCCCAGGGAGGGACAATGATCTTTCTGGGAATGGAAAAGAAATCGGAAAAGAATCCGGAATTCAAAAACGAAGCGGAAATTCGCGTCCATTTTCGGCGGCTGCCAAGAACGCCGGCGAAGAAGTGTTCGAGGCCTGGCTCAAAGCACGGCACGAGTATCGAGAAGCTAACGGGCTCAGCACCGCCGGACGTCGACCAAAGATCACCAAGAAGCTCGAAGGCTTTCTTGCCAAAGCGATCGAAGACTTCGGAGCAGACGATTGCATCGCAGCTGTTCATGGAATCCACGAGGTCGAGTGGAATCGAAACAAGAATGTGCTCGGCATCAAGAATGCACTCGCCGATCAAGATGCCGTCGATCGGTTCGCTGCAGCGAATCTCAACGGCACCAGCGGATCAGAGCCAACGGATGCCGGAAAGCTCGAGCAATCAGCAGAGGAAATTCTCAAAGCACTCGACGATCGAGAAGCACAGATCCAACAAGCTCGAGACAGTGGCGATCTCGACCACGATGAAGCGGACGCTGCCACCGAAGTCGTCATCGAAGAACGACAACAGATCGAGCTCAAGAAAGCGATCGATTCACTCAAGACCACCTGGGAGGAATTCTTCGGCGAACCACCAGAGAACGGAGGAGACGCTGAGACCGCATGGCACTCAGCACTCGAAAGTGTTACAAGTGATAAAAGGGCCGAGGTCGTCGGACAGCTCCAAGCGGACATCAAGATCGCTGCCAATGCTGAGAGACACTGACAAAATGCTGACAAGGGCCGCGCCGCGAAGCGGCGACCTTCCGCACGCGAGCGGCCGTGGGTGTGCGAGGCCCGACCGGGAGCCCGACCCGACCCGACCCGACCTGGATTCAACCCGACCCGACCGGGCGGCCTGGATTCAACCCGACCCCCGACCCCGACCCGACCGGGCCTACTGTCCAGCCTGCCCAGAGAAGGGCCGTACCGCGTAATGCGTAACGCCGCCTGTTGCCATGTGTACACATCGGCAATCGTGCATATGCGCGTGTGTACACATCGGCA